>WNFZ01002830.1_pt1 | contig 29915 bp, 33 predicted proteins | sample 5400081 | NCBI WGS metagenome assembly WNFZ01 (sample SAMN13153365, study PRJNA577476) | soil metagenome | isolation source: 80 cm soil or saprolite under grassland replicate 1 | place: USA:California | collected 2016-06-15 | reverse complement strand
TCATGGCCCATTCTGCTGCGCATCTTCGACGATAAGGACATCCGGTCTCTCCTCCCGCGCGATCCAACCCCGCAGGTGCTCGCGGCCGCAGTCGATCGCCTGCTGGCAAGCGGCGGCGTCGAGGCGATCGAGCAGGAGCCGGAGTTGTTCGTGTGCTCGGCGGACGCGGTGGCGCTGGGGCAGGCCGCCGTCGAGCGCTGGAACGCCGCCGATGAACAGGGGCGCGACCTTGGCACGATCGTCTTCGGCGCGCTGCGCGATCTCGTGAGCAGTATGCTCTGGGATGCCGCGGCTCCGCGCGACCTCGCGACCCGTGACCTGCTGCTACCGCACCTCGCGCAACTGGTTCTCCAGAGCGAACCGCAGGAACCCGGATGGCCGGATCTGCTTGACAGGACGGCAAGCACGCTGATCGACCTTGCGCCCGAGCTGTTCGTCGATACGATGCTGAGCGTCGTCGTGCGCAGCACGACCTACGATACGCACCGCGAGCTGCGCGCCATCAACGAGTGCGCGCGCCGCTTTCTCAAGCGCCGGCCGCGGCACCCCGCGGCATTCGCAGTCGCGCGGGCGTACCGCGCCGCCCAGACGCAGCTCTACACAGTCACCGCTGGCGCGTACGGCGAGCGGTCGGCGCTGCTGGCCGCACCTCTCATCGGCCTGGCGACCGCGCTCGACGCCACGAGCGTCGAGGCCGTGACCCTGATGGAGCAGGCACGCGATCTCGACGGCGTGGCCGGCGATCCCTGGGTCTGGTATCACCTGGGGCTGGCCTACGCGCGCTCGCGCCGTCTCGGCGAGGCGCTGGACGCCTACGAGCGAGCGCGCGACCTGGCGGGCGCCTCGGCGCCCTACCTGGCCGCGCGCATCAAACTCGCCCTCGCGACGCTGACCGAGCCGGTCATCCCGCCGGAGCAAGCTGAGCACGCCCGCGCGCTCCTGCGCGCGGTCATCGCCGAGGCGCGGCGCTTCATCGCGGAGGGCACCGACATCGCCGAGGAGGCCGGCGAGCCGATCGATCCGGCGCGCCTGCTCCTGCTCGACGGTCTCATCGCCCTGATCTGGCAGTCGCTGTTCACCAACCAGTTGCTGGATACGCTGCCGCTGATCGCCGAGGCCAGGCGCGTCGCCGCGGAGTTGCTCGACGAGGATCATCCGACGATCCAGGCGCTTGATGATTGGGAGCGTATGGCGCGCCAGGCGCAGCGCACGCGCGGCAAGCCCCGGCGCTAGGCCGCCCAAGCGGTGTGGTCAGCCGCTGAGCGCCTGCTCGGGCGCTGGGGCCGGCTGAGGCTGGAGCTGCTGCCAGATCGCCTGCGAGAGCGGCGTGGAGGCTTCCTGGCGCGCGGCGCGGAGTATGGCCCGCTGCTCGGCAGCGGGGCGCCGCGCGAGTTCGTGCAGGACCCGCACGCTGACGTGCTGGCCAGCCAGCGCATCCTGGACGTCGGGCATGAGCTGCGCGACCGGCATCACCAGGCGCGCGCGCGTCGCTCGTGAGAGCGAGGCAAGGCCGAGGTCTTTGAGAAGCTGCGCCCAGTTCGTGGGAAGCCGGCCGGACTGCACATATACCCCGACGGTCGGCACCTGCGCCAGCACGCACAGGCGCTTCGCCAGGGCAATGATCTGCCACGCAGATCTGCCGCGCGCGGCCGCGTACCGCCTGACGGTCTCCTCGCCATCGTCGCCGAGCGCATGCTCCAGCGCAATGATCTGAACCCCGAGGAATTGTATGTATAGTGCCTGGCCGAACCACAACGGGTCGGTATCGCGCCGCGCCAAATTGGCCTGGAGCAGACGCCGGTGCGCGATGTACCAGGCGGGCTCGCGCGCGGCCTGGGCGATCGGGCGGCGCTGAGCGGCGCGGTAGTGCTGTCTCAGACGGTGCAGCAGTGCAGATGCCATAGACAAGGTTGTCTCACTCCGTCAGATCCTGAACGCGTCCAGTGAACAGTGTCTGGACGTGTCAGCCGCCATCCTAACATGCGGCCAGCCGGACTGCAATAGGATGCCGGTCATGAAAACGGCGTGCGCCGCGTGTATAACATCATAGGAGCCAGTTAGAAGGAGCACGCCGTGGCGCTCATCGACATCACCGACCTGCGGATCGACCCGGTCGCACAGATCGGCCTGGCCATCAGGGGCGCAATCGCCGTCTGCCCTACGACTGGCGCCGAGCTGCACGCGTCGCACGGCAGGCGCATGGCTGGCCGGCCGCGCCGCTACATGATGCTGTTCCCAACCGGCGAAACGTACACCGTCCACGGTCAAGGAGGCACGTTTGTCAGGCAGCGCCTGGGCCGTGCCTTCGGCCTGACCGCGCAGAGCGATGCGGAGGCGATTGCGAAGGCCAACACCCAACTCGCGCGGTTCTTGAAAACACCACGGTGCTGGGACGCGGCACGCTGGCGCTTCGTCGCCGGCGACCTGTAGCTTTTCAGGGCTACCAGGCGGCGCTGGAGCGGGCCGGCATTCCCTCACATATCCCCGACAGCCCCGGCCGGGTCCCCTGGCTGGTCTGCGCGCCGGCGCCCGAGCCGGCGCCCGGAGAGGCCGCCGTATGAGCCGGACTACGCTTCGCGATCACGTCCTGGCGGCGCTGGATGACCTCGGGGTATGTGTCAGTCGCGACGAGCTGGCCGCCTACCTCCGGGCGAAACTGGGCGCCGCCGAGCGGGAAGTGCGGATGCAGCACCTCATCCCGCTCGTCGAGCGTGAAGTCGCCGCGTATCGGCGCGGCCCCGGCGCGCGCCAGGTCTGGATCTGCCACCCGCTCACGGCCCGGCACCTCGAAACCATGTGGGGCGTGTTCGCGCGCTCGGACTGGCCGCTCGAATGGCGCATCGAGACGATGCGCGGCGGTCAGATCAGGTACCTGAAGCGCGTCATCCGGCTGTGCGAGCTAGCCGCCGCCGCAACGCCAGACGTCGCGGACCCGCTGGCGCTGAAACGCCTCTGCCGAAATGCTGCGCGCGGGCTCGCGGGCGGCGAGACGCCGTGGGATATGTTCGAGCTGGACCGGTGGAAGACGGCCGCCCAGGCCGCGCTGGCCGACATCGAACCGCTGGACGCCGCGGAGCTTCAGCAAGCAGTTGCCGTCGTGGCGCAGCTTCCCGCTGTCGAGCAGCTCTACGGATCACCTGAAAACCTGGTGCATGATTTGAACCGCCCGTGATCATATGATCTCGGATGGTTCAAACCATGCACCGAACAGTGCGTTATACGACCGCTTGGTGCATGGTTTGAACCAGTATGATATACTTCGTGCGTCAGTGATACCAAACAGAAAGAAATGATTTGCTGTCAGGAACCGCACGCGTAAACGCGGCGGCTTGTGGTTCAGCCCGAACGCCATCGGAAAGCCCACAACGTAAGTCCTGACTAGACCGTGTAGCTGAACCGACTGGGCGTGGCAGCCCAAACGATGTGTGAGATACCTCCCTCGTCCCACACCGCTCGGTCGGTCAGCGTCGAAGGGATACTCAGCCGCCTTCGGGCGAGATTGCGAGTAATCGCTATGGAGTTTATCGCGGTTCATAGCGCGACAGGTGAGCGGCTGATGCCGACCCATGCCGCGCGTGCCCGCCAGCTTGTTCGCACAGGAAAAGCGAAGAAGTGTTTTGATCGCGGGATTGCGTATCTCGTTCTCAGAGAACGCGTGAGCGGCGAGACGCAGCCGATTGCGCTGGGTATCGATCCCGGCAGCAAAAAGGAGGCGTTTACCGTCCAATCTGCCCGGCACACGTTCTTGCACGTGCAAGCCGATGCGGTGAGTTGGGTCAAGGAACATGTCAAGACCCGGCGAATGATGCGGCGTGCGAGACGCTCTCGCAAGACCCCCTGCCGAGCCAATCGAAAAAATCGCGCACATGGGTGTATTCCGCCATCTACTCGGGCGCGCTGGGGCTGGAAAGTGCGCCTGGCGCGCTGGCTTGCCCGGCATTATCGCATCACAACCATTGTGATTGAGGATGTTGCAGCCGTCACCAAGCCGGGCAAACGGCGCTGGAACGAATCGTTCAGCCCGCTGGCAGTGGGCAAGCAGTGGTGCTACGACCAGCTTGAGCAGATCGCCCCGGTGCTGCCCATGCCGGGACACCACACCAAGGCATTGCGCGAGCAGGCGGGGCTGAAGAAATCACGTGACAAACTGTCGGACGCCTGGGACACACATTGTGTGGACTCGTTCGTGCTGGCGAGCTACGCCGTGGGCGGCCCGTCCCAGCCGGAACACACCCAGGTGGTATATCTCACCCCGCTACGGTTTCATCGGAGGCAATTGCACCGGCTTGAGCCAGACAAGGGCAGCATTCGCAAGCCCTATGGTGGAACGATCAGCCTGGGACTGAAGCGCGGTTCCTGGGTGCGCCATCCGAGGTGGGGTATTGTTTATGTCGGTGGCTCCAGCAATGGGCGTATCAGTTTGCACGCGATGCACAGTGGCAAACGACTAACACAAGGCGCGAACGTGATCGACTGTCAGGTACTCTGTACGGCGTCCTGGCGTATCCGAAAGGAGGGCGGCATTCCTCCGCGTGCCTGAAGGCAGCGGTTTCCTGCCGCATATTTTATGAGCAATGCAGCCGGGCAGCCGCCGGCCGAGCGGCCAGTTGAACAATTGCCGGTTCCGCTGTTCGATGGCGTGGTGCTGGCCGCGCGGACGCGCGACGACGCGATTCACCTTGCGCTCCGCGACCTCTGTGAGACCCTGAGTCTCGCGCTGCCAGCGCAGCGGCGGCGCATCCAGGCCAATGAATCGCTGCACCTCATCCAGCTCCGCGTCCAGGTCGGCCGGCAATTCCGCACGATGGACTTTCTGCTGCTGGATGATGTACCCATATGGATTATGGATGTCCAGTCGCGGCGCGTCGGCGAGGAGGTCCGCGAGCGATTCGGCTACATCAAATCCTATCTTGTCAGCGCCGTCCGGGCGGCGTTCGCGCAACTCACCGGCCTGCCGGAGGGCGAGAGCCGGCAGATCGAGGACTTACGCGATCTCGACCGGATCGACCAGGCACTTCGGACGCTGGAGGAACTAAACACACGTCAGACCACGATCGAGGTAAGCCAGGATCGCGCGCGGATCGCCTTTCGCGACCTCGCGGCAATGGTCCGCAGTCTCCAATCGCGCGTCCAAACGCTTGAGCAGCAGGCGAAGCAGCGCATGTCACCGTCCCAGCGCGGGACGATCTACCATCTGGTGCAAGCGTGGGGCACCGCACTGGCCGCGCGCACACCTGAGAAGAAACCTGGCGCGTCGATTCGATCGCGTTGGCAGATATTCAATGACCGGTTCAATCTGGGGACGTACACCGACCTGCCTGCGGCGCGCTACGATGAGGCCATTCAGTTTATCAAGGAACAATACCGCGGCCTGACGGGCCAGGAAATCGACGCGATCGAGCAATCGGGACTGGAGTTTGACGAATGACCGCACAGGAGCTGCTATCGGCGCGTCTGGCACGACGGCTGCGCGAGGCACGTGTCCAGGCAGGCCTGACCGTGCGCGAGGCGGCGGTTCAGGCGGGTATTTCCAATCACACGCTGATCGTCAAATATGAGAACGGCGCCGTCGCGCCACCCCTCGACCGCTTGCACGATCTGGCACGCGCCTACGGAACGACGCCGGCCGCGCTGCTGGCGGAGCATGACGCGGCCATGCCGGTAATTGCGGCAATTGACCAGGCCGACTCCGCGCAGCTCGCGCACCTGGCGGTGGCGCTGGAGAGCCTGCCGGCATCAGAACAGGGATCAGGAAGCGAATGAGCGAGCTGCGGGTATCCACCCAGGAATCGCTCCCAGTGATAGTTCCTAAAAGTCTTGTGTTTTATCGCATAGGACTCATGGAACTACCAGCGGCCCCGCACGGGGAGCAGTTCGATAGGTCAGCACACCGTCCGATGTTGTTCCAGTCGGACGCACTGTGGCTTCGATTTAAGGGTACGCGAAAGCGGAAGGTGATCGAAGCACGACAAGCCCATTGAACAGTCGCGAGGAGCATCTCACTCCGCAAGGAGGGCTTACAGCCACATGAAGGTCTACGTTCGCAATCAAGATGGGGCGCCGCTGATGCCCTGCACCCCTGCCAAAGCCCACAAGCTGCTGCGAGCAGGTAGGGCGCGGGTGGTCGCCCGCAGCCCCTTCACGATCCAGCTAGGGTGGCAGTGTGAGGGACAGGTGCAGGAGGTGGTGGTCGGGATCGACAAAGGCAGCAGCGTGACCGGCATCAGTTGTGTCGGCAACGGCATCGTGCTATTGGCCGCTGAGGTCCACCACCGCCGTGACGTGAAGGAAAAACTAGACAGCCGCCGCGCGCATCGCCGAGATAGACGCCTGCGAAAATGGTATCGGCCAGCGCGCTTGCTCAACCGAGCCTCCAGCACGCGCAGCGGGCGGCTGCCGCCTTCCGTTCGCACCAACGTGGAGGAAGTGATCCGCGTGGTCCGGCAGCTTCCGCTGCCGATCAGCCAGATTGCGGTCGAGGACGTACAGGTGGACATCGCCCGCCTCAACGATCCGACACTTGCGGGCAGCCGCTATCAGAACCCGACCCGCCTGGATGAGAACCTGCGGATCGCTTGCCTGATGCGGGACAGGTATACCTGCCGGCACTGCGGCAAACGCAACTGCCGCCTGGAGGCCCATCACATCGTCTACCGGGAGCATGGCGGCAAGGACACGCTCGCCAACCTGTTGACGCTGTGCGAACGCTGCCACGATCGCGTCCATGACGGGACGATTACCCTGTCGGTGACTGGGGTGTCGGGCCATCTCGATCAGATCGCTCAACGGAGTATGCAGGGTAAGAACTATCTCTACGCGGCCCTTAGCGCGTCTGTCCCGCTCACTACCGTGTTCGGCTACGAGACCAGCACTTTTCGGAAGAGAAGGGGACTGGCAAAGACGCATACGACTGACGCGTTGTGTGTTGCTACGCTCGGGAGTGCAGAGATAGTCGCCCCTGACTGTCCCAACACCTACCAGATCAGCTTTCGGCCACGGCAGACCAGGAGGCAGTTTCACGACCTGCCGCGCAAAGGCCAGGGGCGTGTACGGTATCAGGTGAACGAGGAGCTTGCGGGCTTTCGGAAGGGCGACATCGTGCGGGTCAAGGGTCAGTGGGTCAAGCAGATCAACAGCATCTACTCAACCGGGTATCTGGCGTTCAAGCGGGTACCTGGTGAGCCTGCCACCGCGCGCCCACGAGATTGCCGGTTACTGGAGCGCGGGCGTACGCTCGTGTGGGAGCAGGTGGTATAAACGCAAGAAAACGCTATGGTTCAAGGCAACGATAATAATACAAGAGAGGATCTGTATTCATGCAGGGCAGAGACGACATGATGCGTTCGTGGTGCATTGAGAAAGCAACGAATGTTGTGGTGCTGTTAGCCTACGCCGTCAGTGCATTCAATCGTCTCCCAGAGCGGCCAATGCAGGACGAAAGCGGGCTGCCTACCGAAGATTCGACGCTGATCGGCAGCGTGTTTGATGCGATTTGGGATGCTACGAAGCTCCTGGCGTACCACGTTGGCGCGTCATGGTCGCCCGACGATGCCGAGGCAATCCGCAAGGACGGAATCGACGGGTACGCGCGCGTCGCCGCGCGCTATGGCCTGACGCTGCCTCCACCGAGTGCGGATATGCCCGACGACGACCCACGCAGGCTGGTGGTTAGAACTGCCTGGGTGTACTACGAGGGGGGCAGCGGCTGGGGATGGATGTATTGGCCGCCGCCCCTCAGAGATTCTTATGAACAGCCAAGCGCACGTCGAGGATTTGCGACGGAGGTGATGGCACGCGAATCGGCACGCCAAGCCGGCTATCTGGTAGCGCCCATCCCACCAGGCCAGCAGCCGATACGATTAGGATCGCTGGTACGCTTCGTGGAGGGTGAGACCTACACCAGCGAGGAGATCGCCGCGTTTAATGCCGGAGAGCTTGCATCGGAAGCACTTACGGTGATAGTTCCTAAAAACCATAGCGTTTTATTGCGTTATGGTCATGGAACTACCAGCGGCCCGTAAGGGGAAGCAGTTTGGTGGGTCAGCACACCTACCGATGTTCGCTCCAGTCGGTAGCTCTGTGGCTTCGGTTTAAGGGTAGCCGAAAGGTGAAGGTGATCGAAGCATGACAAGCCCATTGAACAATCGCGAGGAGCATCTCACTCCGCAAGGAGGGCTTAGAGCCACATGAAGGTCTTTGTTCGCAATCAAGATGGCACGCCGCTGATGCCCTGCACTCCTGCCAAAGCGCGCAAGCTGCTGCGAGTCGGCAAGGCCAGGGTGGTCGCCCGCCGCCCTTTCACCATCCAGCTAGGGTGGCAGTGTGAAGGGCAGGTGCAGGTCGTGACGGTGGGTATCGACAAGGGCAGCAGTGTGAGTGGCCTCAGTTGCGTCGCGAACGGTGCTGTCCTGCTGGCCGCTGAAATCCATCACCGCCGCGACATAAAGGAAAAGCTCGACACCCGCCGCGCGCATCGCCGAGATAGGCGCCTGCGAAAATGGTATCGACCGGCGCGCTTTCTGAACCGGGCGTCCAGCAAGCGCGGCGGGCGGTTACCACCCTCGATCAAAACCAATGTGGAGGAAGTGATCCGCGTTGTTCGGCGCCTTCCTCTGCCCATCAGTTATATCGTGGTTGAGGACGTGCAGGTGGACATCGCGCGGTTGAATGACCCGACGCTTGCAGGCAACCGCTACCAAGACCCGTCCCGGCTGGACGAAAACCTGCGCATCGCCTGCTTGCTGCGCGACGGCTATACCTGCCGACATTGTGGCAAACGCAATTGCCGTCTCGAAGCCCATCATGTCGTCTACCGCGAGCATGGCGGCAAGGATAGCCTGACCAATCTGATCACGCTCTGTGAAGGGTGTCACACGAAGGTGCATCAGGGGCGCATCACGTTGACGGTGACGGGCGTATCGGGCCACCTTGATCAGGTCGCCCAACGTTCGATGCAGGGCAAGACCTATCTCTACGCAGAACTCGGTGCGACTGTTCCGCTCACAACGGTGTTTGGCTACGAGACGAGCGCCTTCCGCAAGCATCGGGGATTGGAGAAGTCCCATATAACTGACGCGCTGTGCGTTGCTACCTTGAGGAATGGGGAGGCCGTTGCCCCTGAATGTCCGAATACCTACACCATCAGCTTTCGGCCCCGGCAGACCCGCCGCCGCTACCACGATCTGCCGCGAAAAGGTCAAGGACGGGTACGCTATCAGGTAAACGAGGAACTGGCCGGCTTTCGGAAGGGTGACATCGTGCGGGTCAAGGGTCGGTGGGTCAAGCAAGTCAACAGCATCTACTCGGAGGGTTACCTCGCCTTCAAACGGGTGAAAGGGGAGCCAGTCAAAGCACGTCCACAAAACTGTGACCTACTGGAGCGTGGCCGCACAGTGGTCTGGACACAGAAGTAGAACGCAAGAAAACGCAAGAAAACGCTATGGTTCAAGGAAACGATAACAATACCCGATGGCGCGCAAGTGGATCTCGTCGGCACAGAGGGTACTGATCACGTCATCCGCTATCAGGACCACGAGCTAACTGTCCCCCACGATACGGTTTTGTGGGAGCAGCCTCCGCAACGCACGTCGCCGGCACTTCGGCTCCTCCTGTGGCGCGAGATGAGCCCGTTACTCATCCGCAATCAGGCGACTCTGGAACAGCACGGTTCGATTTTGCAAGATTGGCGCCTTGAGACCTTTGCGCGCGATCGCCCGATCCTCAAGGAGTGTAAATGGGACGGCATGACCTTTGACGCCGAACAGCAGCGCGCCGCTCTCGCAGCTTCGGTAGAAGCGATTATGGCCTACATCGCACGCTTACCCCACGCGGAGCGGGTCGCTGTATGCGGGCCGGTCGGCGCCGGCAAAAGCCACCTCGCCTTTGCCGCGGCATATGCTGCGGCACAACGGGGCTTGACCGCCGGGTATCTCGCAACATCGCAACTGCCGTTCCAATGGCGTCCCAGCGCGTTACGTGCGCTGGATGCCTTTCGAGACATCGACCTGCTCGTGCTGGATGATCTCTTCATCAGCGAGCGCCCTTCAACGAAGTTTGCGGGGCCGATCAGCGAGTTGATCGCCTACCGTCGGGCACAGCAGCGGCCCACACTGTTCACCAGTGTGCTGCCGCTCAACCAACTGCCTGACCTGGTCCGCGAGGATACCGTCGAGATCCACTTACCGCTCAGCGACTATCGCATGCTGCGGTTTCAAGGCCAGAGTCCTGATATGTTGTGAGGCTGTCGTCCCTGTGGGTGGATGGCAGTGTAACCCAGAAGCGTATAGGGGGTCGCGATTACGTCACGTCTGTGCTCGGCCGGCTGTCCCTACGAGGCCGGTTCATACTTGACAAAAGTATCATAAGGTGATATTATCCTCGTAACGCACGCGGCTCGGCCTGGTGGGCCGATAGCATCAGAACATCGACTATAGAGCGCGGCTCGCCAGCCGCGAGGCCGGGAAGGATCGAGCGAATGTACGTTCGAGCCGACGACGATAATCATACGTGCCCGGTTCACTTGAGATCCAGCGCACCGATACGCCAACCGCAACAACGATGAGCACACGCCAGCGCACACAACACGCATTCCATCCCCGCGAGCTGCGCTGGCTTGTGCCCACCTACCCGCGCATCGCGCATCTTCCTTACCAGCCAAACGCCGCGCGCGACGACCTAGTCGCCTCCGAGGCGCAAGCGGCCATTGTATTTGGCGCGGCGCGGCTGACGGTCACCGAAAAATTCGACGGCGCCTGCCTGGCCCTCGCTCGCCACGACGGCGTCGCTGTCGCGGCGACGAAAGATCACGTTTTACGCAAGGGTTACTTCAAGAAAACCTCGGCCAAACAGCAGTTTGTCGACGTCTGGCGCTGGTGCGATGAGCACCAGCGCCGCTTTGAGTATCTGGAGCGAGCGCGCGGCGGCGCCGTCAGCGTGTTTGGCGAGTGGCTGCGGATGCCGCACACGGTGCGCTACATCGAGGGCACCCCACGCTTCATCGCTTTTGAGGTCTACGACGCTGGAGCGCGCGCCTTCCTCGATCCGCTGCTGGCTGAGGAGTTGCTGCATGCGGCCGGCTTCGCCGTCGCCGACCGGCTGCCAGTCGAACGCGTGACCGCGTGGGAGGAGCTTGCCGCGCTGGCGCGCGGCGCTACGCCCTGGTCTACGCTGGACGCGCGCGAGGGCGTGGTCGTAAAAATCGGCGACGGCGAAAAGCTCACGCACCGCTTCAAGATGGTCCGGCCGAATTTCGTGCGTGGGGTGTTTTTCGAGGTAACGGGATGATCGACGAGCAGGAACTCGATGTGTCGATCCGGCACTTGGTGCGAGCACTGAATGCCTTCCCAGGCATCCGCACCCGTGGAAGCTGCGGTGGGCATGACAATCCAAACCCTGGACAGTGGCCGGCAGGCACATGGTACGTGACCTTTGAGGTAGATCGCACTGACCCTGGATGGTTCTCGCTGGAATTTCTCGCGTGGCTTATTAACAACGACTATGGTGCGGCTGGGCATCATGTGACACTCTACCCTACCGCCGCGCCACCATACTTGAACCAACCCGGCCAATGTCTGCATTTCGCGCTGGAAGGTTACGACGGCGAAAACGCGGGCGAGCTTGCCGCCTGGATCGATGAACTGCATGCGAAGTATTTCATCCCACCGAAATCAGTCAAACATGCTCGGGCCTCCACCAGGCAGCGAAGTAAACGGCAGGGCTGACTCGTCTGTAAGAAGCTGCTACACTGGAGATGGCTTACCGAGATTATGCGCGGCGCCGCATTCGCCAATCATTAAGACAGCAAGGGAGCACACCGATGGCTGCCACACCCGTAAGGATTATCTGCCGGGAGCAGGTCGACGGCGCGGCGCGTGAGAGCGAGCGAGCTGCCGCCTGAGCTATGGGATCGCGTCGTGTGGGGCGTGGTCAAGGTCGGCGAATCGATCCCCGCCGAGGCCACCATCAGCGGCGACGCCCAGCCGCCATATATGCTCGCGCTGCAATTTCCAAAGTAGGGCGATTCTCTGGTATTGATCGCCAAAAGAAGGGATGTCGATGAATCGCAGGAATGAGCCTGGAGTTGACCGAGTTTTATACATCACGGAGCCTCGGCCAACTGTGCTGGAGTGCGTACTCGTCCTCGAAACAAAGGCGGGTGGAGAGCATCCGCGGTTTGTTTGCGGCGGTGAGCACGCCGTGTGGGACATTGTACGCCTCTCGGGTTATCTCGAAGCGCCCATTGTTATGAACACATCGGTCACACCCGCCATCCAAGAGAAGCTGCGCTGGCATCTGGGAACTGTTAGAACGGAGCTTCCGCAGGGGATGGAACCGTGACAGATCGCACACGTCCTTTTGAGATTGACGACCTGGTCCGGCTCAAGAACGCCGGCGACGACTGGGACGGCTGGACCGGCGTTATCGCGCTGCGTGAGGGAGAGGTGCGCCGCACGGAACCGCACCTCGACGCACTGGGGCGCCTGCGGGTTGACCTCGACCGGCGTCCCGGCGCCTACGCCGACGCGCCGTCTGGGTGCCTGGGGCGGATGCCGCTGCCGTATGTCAACATACCGCAGCGGTTGAAACCGCGCGGCTTGTATCTGCTCTTTCGATGCTGTGACTCAGGAGCGACACAATTGGCTGGTTGACGGCAGCCACACGAGCAATGTTTACGGCAGCGTTCGTATCAGCGGCAGCGGTATGGCCGCATGAGAGACAACGAAAATGGGCTTGATCGGGTCGGTTACGTTCATCACAAAAACCACAGTTCGCACATCTGCGCGACGTGTTGCACGGATCCACGTAGACCACGCGCACGCCAGAGAGCTGCGCTTTGTAGCTGATAAACGTTCGCAGTTGCCGAAAAGCCCACGAATGGCGCACACGTCGCTGCGAGCGTCGAACCGTGACTCGCTCTCGTATCCCGTCCAAGGTTTCGAGCGCGAGTGCCTTACGCTCCGTCTGCGCCTTAGCAACCAGCGCTTTGCTGATGCAATGGTTGACATCCTTCTGAAAGCGCTGTTCTCGTCTCGCGCTTTGGCGCAATCGCCAACGAGCACGACGAGTGTTTGCCAGTTGCAATCTTCGGCGATGGTCGTATCGCCGCTTGCGAACCGCCTGCACCTGTTGTCCGCTGTAGGTCTGGCCAGAGGAGTCGGCGGCAAGGTTCACAAGGCCCAAATCAACGCCCAGGTAGCCGACTGGCTCGTCAGGGGCAGGCGCGACCTTCGATTGGGTGATGCACAGATACCAGACATCCACACGACGCAGCAGCTCCGCGCCGCCGATCTTCCACGAGGTATCGTACAGGTAGCGCCGCTGGAAATCGCCCAACACAAGCTGCCCGACCACGCGGCCGCTCAATGTATTGAGACTGACCCGATCCAGGCTGAGGAGACGGTAGGTGCGTGCGTCGTAGCGGATGGAGCTGTCGGTGGCAAAGGTTGGGCAAGTCTTGGGGATAATCTGGTCGGTGTCTCGGTCGCGCCGCTCAGGGGCTGTGCGCACGGCTCGGACGGCTTCTGCCGCCTTGTCCCTGGCACAGCATGCCAGTTGCGCGCCCAGGCCGTAAGTCACGCGCGACTCGCCATAGACAAGGTAGTGCAGCTTGTTCTTGTTGGTGATACCCTGCTCCCACGCGACCCTCGCGCAGTAGCTTGCCGCCGCATTAAACGCGGTCTGGGTTTGACGCAAGGCTGCATCGGCCAACGCATCAACGGCGAGCTTACAGCAAACAGTTCGTATGGAGAGCGGTGTACTCATAGAGTAAGTATACCGCAAGTCGAACATTTGTGCAAGCGCCGCTTGTTGCAAACAAACGTGGTTCCCTTGCGGCGCTCCTCGTTTCCTCCACTGGGGCTTCGCCCCGTGGTTTCCAACTCGTGAGGTTCCTATGATCACGACCGGTGGTTGGTCCGCCGCGCAGCGTCGCCAGCTCGCGACGCAACTCGATACCAACGCCGAAACGCTCCAGCGTTTCTGGGGATCGAATCGCTGGCAGTTCCGCCTGTGGGGCATGCAGCACGATGTCTTCCAGGGCAAACAAGAGACCTGGGAGCTGTCCGGGTGGTGGAGCGTGCTGTCCATCGAGGCGCTGGTCGAGCGCATGCTGATCCGCGCCATCAGGCGACCGGCAGAGCTTCCGCCAGAGGCGCGCCGCGTTGGCCGGGTCGATGTGGTCGCCGCGCGCTGGCTCCGGTCCGATCAGGCTGCCGAATGCCTGGAGTTCTATGTCGCCGAGCGGCCGGGCTACATCGCGCTGTGGTTCGCGCCAGGCCAGAACCTCGACGACCCGAGCGCGGTTCTCAGCCCGCGAACCATTACGCGCCCGCTGCCGTAAACGGCACGGACACGTCCTTGAGCACGCCTATGACAGCACCAACAACGCCGATAACCGACCACCCGCTGCTCCAGGGACTCAACGAGCCCCAGCGCCAGGCGGTGCTCCACCGCGATGGGCCGTGTCTCACGCTGGCCGGCCCAGGGAGTGGGAAGACAGCCGTCCTGGTGCGGAGGTGCGGGTACCTGATCGACGTCCATGGCGTCGACCCGGCTCATATCCTGGCGGTGACCTTCACCAACAAAGCCGCGCGCGAGATGCGCGAGCGCCTGGCAAAGCTCATCGGCCCGAAGCGCGCCGAAAAAATCGTCGCAGGAACGTTTCACTCGCTCTGCGCGCGCTGGCTGCGCAAAACCATCCACCACCTCGGCCGCGACCCCGGCTTCACGATCTTTGATGAAGACGACCAGCGCAAGGTGATGCGCGAGATCCTTGACCGCGCCGACCTCGACTTCAAGCCGGCGCAGATCCTCGAAACGATCTCGGCCGCGAAGACCGAGCTGTGGGATGTTCGGGAGTTCGAGCAGCGCGCGATCGCCGCCCAGGCCGCGGGCGACCCGTGGCCCGCGATCGTCGTGCCGCTTTACGACGCATATCAGCGAGAGCTGCGCAAGCAAAACGCGCTCGACTTCGACGACCTGATTATGCTCATGATCGAGATCTTGCGCACCCAGCCAGGTGTTCTGGCTCAATTTCAACAGCGATTCGCGTACTCGCTGACCGACGAATATCAGGACACAAATTTTTCGCTGGCCACTCTGCTGCGCCTGATCGTCGCCAAACACCGCAATATCTTCGTTGTGGGCGACGATCAGCAAAGTATCTATAAGTTCCGCGGGGCGGACGTCAGCCTGATTCGCACTTTCCAGCAAGAGTACCCTAATGCGCGGGTGATCATGCTGGAGCAAAATTACCGCAGCACCAAGACTATCGTCGGCATCGCCCAGGCGATCATCGAGCCGAGCCCGGAAAATATCTTCAATAAGCAGCTCTGGACCGCGAACCCCCAGGGGACGCGCGCACTCCTGTACGAGGCCGACGACGAGTACGACGAGGCCGACTTCGTCGTGCGGACGATCCAGACGCTCAAGCGCCAGGGCCACGCGCTCAGCGAGATGGCGATCATCTACCGCACCAACGTGCAGTCGCGCGTGTTTGAGCAGACATTCGTCCGCGCCGGCATTCCCTACCGACTGATCGGCGGCACGCCGTTCTACGAGCGCAAAGAGGTCAAAGACCTGCTGGCCTATCTGCGCGTGCTCGCGAACCCAAAGGACAACATCAGCCTCGCGCGCATCATCAACGTGCCCGGGCGCGGGCTGGGCGAGCGCAGCGTCGGGCTGCTCGTGACGGCCGCGAGAGACCAGGATTGCTCGCTGCTCGACGTCGTGCGCGCGGTCCACGCTACGGCCTTGTGGCAGCAGTCCACGGTTCGCGCGCCATCGCTCAAGCCGGCCGCGCAGCGCGGCATCGGACAGCTCGGGGCCGTGCTCGACTGGCTGGCCGCGCAGGCCGAGCGGCTGGACATCGAGAACCTGATCGCGCGCCTGATCGAACGCCTTGATTTCGCCGGCTATCTCGCGAAAGAGTACGGTCGCGAGGCCGGTGCCGATCGGCTGGCCAACGTGCAGGAACTGGTCAACGTCGCGCACGGCTTCATCCACCTCCCCCAGCACGAACAGCTCGCCGCGTTCCTGGAGGAAGTCGCGCTGATGACCGACGCCGACGTGGTGCGCGACGACACGAACGCCTGCACGTGCATCACGCTGCACCGCGCCAAGGGGCTGGAGTACCCGATCGTCTTTTTGCCCGGCCTGGAGGAGAAGACGCTGGACGGCTGTTCTACGTCGGCGCCTCGCGCGCCATGCAGCGGCTCTACCTCATCCACGCCAGGAGGCGCACGATCTTTGGCGAAACTGAGACCCGCTCGCCATCGCGATTTCTCGCCGATGTGCCCGAGCAGCACCTGGATTGGGCCGACTGACGCCCAGCACCCCACGCAGGAGGATAGTTCCTAAAAGTCTTGTGTTTTATCGCATGGGACTCATGGAGCTACCAGCGGCCCCGTGCGGGGAGCAGTTCAATGGGCCAACACACCTACGGATGTTGTTCCAGTCTGTAGCTCTGTGGCTTCGGTTTAAGGGTAGCCGAAAGGTGAAGGTGATCGAAGCATGACAAACCTGTTGAACAGTCGCGAGGAGCATCTTACTCCGCAAGGAGGGCTTAGAGCCACATGAAGGTGTATGTTCGCAATCAGGATGGGGCACCATTGATGCCCTGTACAGAGGCCAAAGCGCGCAAGCTGCTGCGGGCGGGCAAGGCCAGGGTGGTCGCTCGTTCCCCCTTCACCATCCAGCTAGGGTGGCAGTGCGAGGGGCAGGTGCAAGACGTGACGGTGGGTATCGACAAAGGCAGCAGCGTGACTGGTATCAGTTGTGTCGGCAATGGAGCAGTCCTGCTGGCTGCCGAAATCCACCACCGCCGCGACGTAAAGGAAAAGCTCGACACCCGCCGTGCCCACCGCAGGAGCCGCCGCAACCGCAAGTGGTATCGGCCAGCGCGCTTTCTCAATCGCGCCTCCAGCAAACGCAGCGGGCGGCTGCCGCCCTCGATCAAGACCAACGTCGAGGAAGTGGTCCGGGTGGTGCGCCGGATACCCCTGCCGATCAGCCAGATCGTCGTCGAGGACGTGCAGGTGGATATTGCCCGTCTGAATGATCCGACACTTGCAGGCAGCCGCTACCAGGACCCGACCCGCCTGGATGAGAACCTGCGGATCGCCTGCCTGATGCGCGACGGCTATAGGTGCCGGCACTGCGGTAAACGCAACTGTCGCCTGGAAGCGCACCACATCGTCTACCGCGAGCATGGCGGCAAGGACACGCTCGCCAACCTGCTGACGCTGTGCGAGCGCTGCCACGATCGCGTCCATGATGGGACGATTACCCTGCCGGTGACTGGGATGTCGGGCCATCTCGACCAGATCGCCCAGCGGAGTATGCAGGGCAAGACCCATCTCTACGCAACCCTTGGAGCGTCCGTTCCGCTCACGACCCTGCTTGGCTATGAGACGAGCGCCTTTCGCAAGCATCGCGGACTGGCCAAGTCCCACACGACCGACGCGTTGTGTGTTGCTACGCTCGGGAGTGGAGAGATAGTCAGTCTTGAATGTCCCAACACCTACCAGATCAGCTTTCGGCCCCGGCAGACCAGGAGGCAGTTTCACGACCTGCCGCGCAAAGGCCAGGGGCGTGTACGGTATCAGGTGAACGAGGAACTGGCCGGGCTGCGTAAGGGCGACATCGTGCGGGTCAAGGGGCGGTGGATCAAACAGGTGAACAGCATCTACTCAAACGGTTATGTGGCGTTCAAACGGGTGAGAGGTGAGCCTGCCGCCGCGCGCCCACGAGATTGCTGTCTCTTGGAGCGCGGGCGGACGCTCGTGTGGGAGCAGGTGGCATAAAACACAAGAGAAGGCAAGAAAACGCTATGGTTCAAGGGAACGTTACCTATACCTTGAACGAAACAACCACCTCACTCCATATCGGCGATCGCGTACGCATCGCCGACACAAACTCGTTCTGGGATGGCTGGACCGGCAGGGTCAGCCCTTCGAGCGCGGAGCAGCGCGCCGGCGACCCGGCGACGCTGAACGAGCACGGCAGGCTGCTTGTGGCCCTCGACAGCGGCAATAGGCAGCAGGCTCTGCCTGAAGCGCTCGTGCTGTGCCTTATCAATTTTCGCGCGAAAAACTAGGCATTATCAAGTTCTGTGCGAAAAACGACGGAAACCATTTTTGGAAATTATCAGGTTTCCCGCGAATAAGGGGTGTGAGTAGCAGCGGAACAAGGAATCCGGTTAAACGATCACGTGTTCGCCGTTTTCCTCTTTGTGCTGCTTATTGTCCACATGAGTATGTCTTCCGGAACGCACGCGGCACGTGCTCCGAACTGTGAGGGATATGCGCTGGTGAAGTGCCATTTTCCGCATCTGTATCACGAACTGAAGGACACACGATCTCGTTTATCACCGTTCTCTGATCCGCTGCTACTCACACCCCTCATGGCGGCGGGGATCGATGGCATCACCCTCCGAGCGTACAGAATCCGCCGCTTGGCTCCGCGTGCGATAGTGCTGACGATTGGTAATGTCGTGAGCGATCACTAGACCTGTCCGATGCGCTTTTCTGCATTGTGGCCACGTCGACGCCCAATCGGACTGAACGATGAAACGTTCCTCGCCACTGCGCCGAAAGCACGGTTCTGCGACGGATATGCTAGAATAGGACGACAGCAGGTATCAAGCCAGTGCGGTGAGCCGGGAAGTCTGGTCGGCGCGCGTTTCACTGTGCAGGAACGCGCCCTTGTGGTGTGCCATACAGAAAGGTTCACCGACTCATGACCGCAACAATCATCCTCGTGGTCAGCCTTCTGGCTGTCGTAGTGGCGCTCTCCGCGCTCGCCACGCGCCTGGCAATACCATCCCCGATTGTGCTGGTGGTCGGTGGCGTGCTGCTAAGCATTCTGCCTGGCCTGCCGCCGATCGACCTTGCACCTGACCTGGTGCTCTTCCTGTTTCTGCCGCCGCTAATCTATGCCTCGGCCTGGCAGACCTCCTGGCGCGACTTCCACGCCAATCTGCGGCCGATTTTGCTGCTCGCGATTGGCTTGGTGTTGGTCACGACCAGCCTGGTCGCGGTGATAGCGCATTATCTGGTCGGGCTGCCGTGGGGTGTGGCATTTGTCTTAGGCGCGATTGTCTCCCCAACCGATGCGGTCGCGGCGAGCGCGACCGCGCAGCGCGTGGGCCTGGCGCGCCGGATCGTGACCGTGCTGGAGGGCGAGAGCATGGTCAACGATGCGACCGGCCTGGTGGTCTACCGCTTTGCTGTCGCCGCGGTCGTCAGCGGCCTGTTCTCGCTCGGGGCGGCCAGTCTTCAGTTTGTGGTGGTCAGCGCCGGCGGCTTGCTCGTGGGGCTGGCGATCGGCTGGCCGATCGCACGGCTGCATCGCGTGCTGGACGATGCGCCGATTGAGATCACCATCACTTTGTTGACCCCGTTTGTGGTGTATCTGTGCGCCGAAGCGCTGCATGTGTCCGGCGTGCTGGCCGTCCTGGCCGCCGGGCTGTACCTCAGCCGGCAGTCCGCCCGCTTTTTCTCATCCACGACGCGCCTGCAGGCCAATGCTGTATGGGAGGTGCTGGTCTTTCTGCTGAATGGGCTGCTGTTCGCACTGATCGGGCTGCAATTGCACCGCATCCTCACGGCCATCGCAGGCTGGCCGTTGCCGCTGATGCTCGGCGATGCACTCGTCATCTGCCTCACCGTGATCCTGACGCGGGTTGGGTGGGTCTTTCCGGCGACCTACCTGCCACGCGCGCTGAGTGTGCGGCTGCGCCAGGCCGACCCGTATCCCGGCTGGCGCAATGTGCTGCTGATCGCGTGGGCCGGGTTGCGGGGCGGCTTGTCATTAGCGGCGGCGTTCGCCCTACCCTTCACGATCGCAACTGGCGCGGTGTTCCCCGAACGCGACCGGATCGTCTTTTTGACCTTCTGTGTCATCCTGGCGACGTTGGTGGTGCAAGGCGTGGGCCTACTCCCCTTGATCCGCGTTCTGGGCCTGCGGTCCGACCCAACTCCGGGGCAGGAGCTCCAGTACGCCCGCCAGGTCGCGATCCACGCCGCCTTAGAGCGCCTTGACGCCCAGGCCAGTGACGACGGTGTACCAGAGCCGTTCGTGGCGGACCTGCGCGGGCACTATGAGGAGAAGCTGCGGCGTGTCACGCGCCAGAACGACGGCAGCGCGCTCGACGATGATCCGACACCGGCCCAGCAGCGGTTCCACCGCGCGGTCATCGCCGCCGAACGGGTGGCAGTGATACGGCTGCGCGACCAGGGGCGGATCGCGGATGATGTGCTGCGCACCATTGAGCGCGAACTGGACCTCGAAGAACAGCGCCTCCGTCACTGAGGTGCGGTGGAACGCTTGCGCCTATTGAGTTCCTGAGCGAAGGAGCTTCAGCACTCGCACACCTGGCGCTGCCACTGCTTCAGCAGGTATGGAGGCAGATCTGGGATTTGCCTATATGACGAGCCGGTTTCTAGGAGGTGATCGTTCCTCAGAGACGCGCCAGCGATGTACAGAATCTCGGTACCTCGTTGAACGTGGCACCTGTATTGATGACCATCAGACACGCCAGGGGTGCCCTTTTGTGGCACAGCGTATGCTGCGCGTGGGGGAATGACTAAAAACCACGTACGTATTGAAAGCCAGAAGATGGAAGTGGTGCCTGATCGCGTGGTGGTCCTCGTGGTTGAGGATGATCCGCTCGCACGTGACCTGCTTACCTCTGTCCTAACCGACGAGGGGTATGAGGTCATAGCGGCTGAGAATGGCGAACAAGCCCTTGCCGCCATTGGCACCATTTCGCCGAACCTGCTCACCCTCGACCTGGACTTACCAGGTATCGCTGGCGACGTAATCCTGGCCGAGTTGCGAAGGCGTGATGAGACCCGCGAACTGCCGGTGGTGATCGTCTCCGCAAAATACCGCATTCCCCCCGATGTTCGCAAGATGGCCCACGCGATTGTTCCAAAGCCCTTCACTATCGACGAACTGCTGACCGTCGTCCGGAGCATTGCTCCCCCACCCCAATCCGGCAACCGGAGTACCTCTGATACATGAGCAACTTCGCTCTGGCGACGCTCCGCATGCCTCGGATGGCAAGCGTCTTGCCGTTCAGCTGCCGCCTTACGGCCATCGCCAACACCACGCTACCCGATTCACCGGACCGCACGCTCGCTAGAACCGATAGTCGGGGAGCGTGATGTCGTCGCGCAGGTCGCGGCCGATGAAGAAATCTGCCACATAGGGGATCCGCATGAGCCGGGTGACGAGGTTGCGCACCGTGATGCCGACAGCTGTCTTCGGGGCGAATGAGGAGGCGAATTTTGCCGCCGACTCTTGCTTGCGCTTCAGAAACGGCATCAGGCGCTCCTGATAGCGCGCGAAGGCCAGGCTGTAATCGCCCCCGCATGCACGCAGTTCTCCTGCAAGCACATACGCCTCGGCCATGGCCAGCCCGGTCCCTTCGCCAGCCAGCAGCGAGACGCAGGCTGCCGCATCGCCAACCAGCGCGGTGCGGCCCTTTGTCCAGCAATCCATGCGAATCTGGCTCACACGGTCGAAATACACGCTGCTTGCGTGCTCCATTGCAGCCAGAATCCGCGGGCATTCCCACCCGACATCGCCAAAGACGTTTCTCAGCACGGCTTTGCGTTCTTGTTCGCTCGTGGGCTCCTTCGCCGTCAGGTACTCGTCGCGAAACACGAACAGAAACAGCGTCGTGTCATCGCGCATGGAGAAGCGTGAAATCTGTCTTCCCGGAACTCCGTGGGTGATATAGACCAGTTCATCGCGGGGCCGATAACTTTCGACCTCGAACGCGGCGACGTGATAGCCGAGAGGAATTTCGAATCGTGCCTCGGGGCCGAACACGAGCTGGCGGACGTGCGAATGCAAGCCGTCGGCGCCGATGAGCAGATCGACCTCGCGCGGGGCGGCATGCTCGAAGCTGAGGCGCACGCACTCTCCCGCATCCTCAATCCGCGTGACCGAGTCGCCAAAGATCGTCTCGACGGTTCCGTCGAGCGCCCCGTATATTGTCGCGGCAAGGTCGGAGCGCCGCAGGCTCGTGAGGCGACCGCGAGTCATACGGCGGAACACCTCGACGTCGAAGCCGCCGTGCTTGCGGCTCTGCCGGTTCACGAAGCGCACCTCCTCAACCTGGTACCCCAGCGCTCGGATCTGGGGAATCAGCCCCATCTTCTCGGCAATGTCGTAGCCGATCCCCCAGAAGTCGATGATATAGCCGCCGCTGCGCAGCTGCGGCGCCGCCTCGATCAGTACGACCTCGTGACCGGACTGGTGCAGCCAATAGGCGAGCGTCGGGCCGGCGATGCCAGCCCCGTTGATAGCAATCCGCATGGATGTCTCCCTCACTCATTCCACTGCTAACGGCGGTCCAACCAGCTCCATTCCGTGGGCACGCCACAGCTGCGGATCTTGCGGCGGCATCGCATTGGCTTTGGTCACTTCACGAAAGAACGCCTCCATGTTGCCTGCCGGCAGAAAGGTAATCAGGATGCGACCACGCTGATCACCGACATATGCCCACACGTGCGGCACCTGGCGTGGCGCGAGCAGTGAGTCGCCAGGTTGGAGGCGCCTGCGTTCCTGACCGACCTCGATCAGAAACTCGCCTTCGAGCGCGTAGAACCACTCGTCCTGGTCGTAATGCAGGTGCCGCGCTGGGCCGCCTCTGGCGTGGGAGGTGTTTTCGAGGACGAGGAGGCCGCTGCTATCGTGTGGGACCACCTTGAAGGCAATCGTGCTGACCCCCAGTCCGCGATGCTCGCCAAATCGGTCTTCGCCCGCCGCGACCCAAAGTGCGGGGGGAACGCTTGACGAACCAGCTACAGACTCCGTCATTGCATGCTCCTTTCCAGATGTGAGACCAGAAGAACCGCTTGCAGCGCAGTAATAGTATTCAATGGGTATGGCTGATCAGCCGCCGAACGTACTCGTAAGGTGCGATGAACGTATGACAATCAAACGGTGTCGACCGCGGGCACGCACCTCTCCTGATGGGCGTGCTGCGACGCTGTGAGCGTATGGCTCTGTTCAGTCCGGCCGTGTGGCTGGCCAATCACGAGGACGGTTGCCTGGGCCGGAGGGCGATCACTGGGACCGTGTGGGCGAGCGTGCGATAGTCGTCGTCGGTGCCCGTTGGCGGCTGCCCAGTCGCCATGCGCACCAGGCTGCGGAATTCAAACGGCCGGCGGCGCGCGAAGTCGCGAAACCAGTCCTCCGCCTCTGCTGCTGGCAGGCGCCAGGCCATCGCCTCGAACCGCCGCCGCCCGACGTCCACCAGTACATCGGGCCGCTGCTGAATGTTGCGAACCCAGTCGCTTCGCTCGCCCCAGCCCGCGACGATGGTGTAGGTGTCGCTGGTCGGGTCGTAGCCACCGACTTCCAGCACAGTGCGGCGCAGCTGGCCGCTCTTCCGGCCGATGTGTGTGAGCATCAGGCCGCGCTCGCCCAGCAGCCAGCCGAGCCGCAGGCGGTACAGCCAGATCGGCAGCCGCAGCAACGCACGCAGCCGCCCGCGTACGGGAAACCGCTGGGCGATTTTGGTCTGCATCGGCGTTCCTTTCATTCGGGCGGGCGGACGGCGCTCAGCACTTCGCTGGGAACGCCGTGCTGCACCACAACCACCCGCCGCAGCTGGTAGAAGCCTGCCTGCTGGACGAGCCCAGACAGCTGCAGCGGGCGGCAGCCGCCACAGGCGATCGGGCTGACACGGTAGACCAGCTTCCAGATCGCAACAAACGCGCGACTTGGGCGATCGATCCCCTCCGTCAAACTGACCAGCGCCATGTGGCCGCCTGGCCGAAGGACGCGGTAGAAGTCGGCCAGCAGCTTCGGCAGATCGCGATACGGGATGAGATCGAGCGTGTAGGCTGAGAAGAGGCGGTCGAAGCAGCCGTCCGCAAAGGGCAGCTGGCGGGCATCGCCGCCACAGAGCGCTGCCCGCGTCCGGGCGCGAGTGATCGCACGCATGACCGGGGAGAGATCCAGGCCGACGGTGCGACCGCCCGGCGCCACGCTGGTCTGCAGCAGCGCCTGCTCGTGGCCGGTGCCGACACCCACGTTCAGCACGCGCTGCCCCAGCGCTAGCTCCAGCCGGGCAGCGCCAGTTGTTTCGCGCGGCCCTCGAAGCGCTCGGCCCAGTCGTAGGCCAGCCCCAGCCGATCGTAGGTGCGGCGTGCGGTTGTCGCGGAGATCGTGTCCTCGATCATCGGTTTGTTGACCATAGCGTGCCTTCACGTCACGCGCTGCTCGTCGCAGTGCCGGTCGGTACGGCGCCTCCCCCACCAGATGGTGGCACACACTCGTGAGCTACTCGTTGTGAGCCGTGCTACGTATCCACAGCCATCAACCCCCTGAGCAGCAGATCGAGTGCAGCCTCGGACTGATCGGCCAGCCGCACTAGCCCTGGCACAACCGCCCAGAGGAGCCCTACCCCCTCCAGCTGCGCGATCAGCGTCATAGCCGCCATGTCGGCGGTTCCGTGGTGAAATTCGCCACGTGCGAAGCCCTGCTCAAACAGCTTCCCGAGCAGCTGGTGGTAGCGCTGGTAGTATTTTTGCAGGAACTGGCGCACGTCGCTCTTTCGCGCGGCCAGCGCGTAGAACTCCAGCATCACCGGCAGAAGTTGTTCGAACTGCAGCACATCGGCGATCCCTTGCGCGACCAGCTGGCGCAGCCGTGGCGCCACCGTCCCCTCGGCCGCGACCAGCTGTTGGAGCACGCCGAGCTCCTGATCGAACAGCTGCATCAAGATCGTCGCCAGGATGTCGTCTTTGCTCTTGAAGTGCCAATACAGCCCGCCCTTGCTCAGACCAGCCGCGCGGGCGATGTCGTCGGTCGTGGCCGCATCGAAGCCGTGCTGGGCGAACACCCCGATGGCGGCCTCCACAATCGCCTGCCGGCGCGCTGCGGGCGTCGGTTTATCGGTCACTGTGTACTCCCTCCTAGGGTCTTTTACGAGAACAGATCGCCGCCGCCGTTTCCGGCCCGCCTGCATCTGTGGAGAGCGCGGCCTTTGGGATGAACGTCTGCTTGAGCCGAACGCGCTGTCCACCGGATCACGCCTGGATTGAGTGGACCATCAAACCATGACGCTGTAAGCACTGCCGGGCCAGCGGTGGATGTCAGCGCGTGAGCCATCGGAAGGCCCGCTCGACGAATGGCTTCGCGTCTTTCTCGATGCAGACACCATGCGCGATGATCAGCTTGTCGAAGTCCCACGAAAGCAGCTTTTCAAGCGATCGTCGTGCGAGATCTCGATTCGTAAAGGACAGCCTGATGTCGAGCGGGACGCCGCCATGCGGATATGCAACGCCCCCGAGTTTGAACAGAGCATTGAGAATACGGCGCGTCGCTCAGCGTGCCGGTGAATGGCAAGCGTCCTTTCTTCAACGTAAATAGGGTGGTTCGCGGCGCCCAGAGCTGTGCTTGGGGAAACAGCGTGTGCCACCCTTCCAGCCGCCAGACGTGCCGGGGGGTCGCGGCAACAAGATAGCGAACCGGCCCCAATGTAGTGATGCGTTTGAGCGTATCGAACGGCACAGGCACAGGAGAATTCACCCAGACTGAACCATCGTTGAGCTTCACGACGACCATGCGGGTCGTAAACAGGACACCGAAGTCGCGGACATTCGGGCCGTCGGCGATCCATACGTTTGTAGCAAATGCCTGAAGTTCTGGCATAGGGAGCGGTTTCATGTCGTCCTTCGCATATCGATGCAGCGCACCAGTTCAACCGTGTGGGCGCAACGCGACCACGGGTACATCGGCCGCCAGCCGCCGACACGACTCGGCGCTGCCATCGAGCTCCTGGCCGAGCAGCCGCTTCGTGAGTATGCGAAACGCGCGCGGGTACCGCGCGGCGTAGCTGCGCAGCTCATCCGCCGCTACATCAAGCGGTAGCCGTTCCGCGACCGCCTCCAGCCGCCGCGCGCCGCTCTGTACCACCACGTTGGGGTTCTGCTGGATGTTGCGGAGCCAGTCCACCTGCGCGCCAAAGCCTGATGCGATAATATACGTATCGCTGTCCGGATCGTGGCGCACGACCTCGATCACCGCCTGGCGCGGCATCCCGCTCTTGCGCCCAATATGCGTGAGCAGCAGCACACGATCGCCGAGCAGCCAGCCGAGCCGCAGATGGTAGAGCCAGATTGGCAGGCGGAAGGCCACGCGCGCAAGCCCGCGCGGCGCTGAGCGTTTGGTCGTTCCCTGTGCCATCGTGAGTGCTCCTTTCTCGCACGATTGAATCCCTGCCGGCGACATCCGCCATCAGCAGCGTCGCGCTGTCTATGCAGCCTGCAGCAGGCTATCGAAGCCGAACTGCTTGCCGATGAACCGCGCCAGCAGCGGCGTGAACATGAGCTTCATGGTCAGGTAGCTGATCTGGACGCCGAGGCGACTGCCGGGGACGAACGTCCTCGCGAAGCGCCGGGCTTTGCGCTGCTTGTCCTCGACAAATGGCCGCACCCGCCGCTCGTAGGCCGCGAACGCCGCCCGATAATCTTCCGCCTTGCCCAGTTCCTCGGCCAGGATATAGGCCCCGCCCATCGCCGTCGAGGCGCCCTGCCCCGAGATCAGCGTCAGGCAGTGCGCCGCGTCGCCAATCAACACCACTCGCCCATCCGACCAGCGCGGCATGCGGATCTGCGTGACCGAGTCGAGGTAGACCGGGGTGGAATCGGCGATCGAGGCGATCATCTCGGGAATGACCCAGCCGGCGCCCGCATAGTGCGCCTCCAGCATCGGCTTGCGCTGGGCGGCGCCGATATGACCCGCATCCTGCGCACGGTAGACCAGCAGTGCGGTGTAGCCGCCGTGATGGTCGGGATAGACCGTTGCCTGGCGGTTGGGTTCCAGGCAGATGATCGCGCCATCCTCGAAGTGATCGAGATTCGGCACCGGGAAGGTCGCAAAGTAGTAGCCCAGATACACGGCAAACTGAGACTCGTCGCCAAAGAGCAGGTGCCGGACATTCGAGTGCGTGCCATCGGCGCCGACGACCAGGTCGAACACCTCCTGGGTGCCGTCCGTGAAGGTCACCGTGACATGCTCGGGCGCCTGAGCGATCTGCTGGATCGAGGTGCCGAAGCGAATGGGAACCGTGTCGCGGATCGTTCCATAGAGGGCGGCCTCGAGATCTGGCCGCATGGTCTGGACCATCTTGTCCTGAAAGGCACGCTGAAAGACGGCCGTCGGCAGGCGGGCGAGCGTGCGCCCGGCGCCGTCTTTGAAGATAAAGTAGGGCGCGGTGACCTGGCCCTGGCGCAACTCAGAGATGAGATTCATGCGTTCGGCGACATCCCAGCCGCTGCCGGCAAAGTCGATCGCGTAGCCCTCGGGGCGCAGCTGCGGCGCCTGCTCGATGATGGTGGGCTGCAACCCGTGGTGGTGTAGCCAGTAGGCCAGGGTCAGGCCCGCGATCCCGCCGCCGGAGATCAGCACGCTGCGCCGAGTGGATGCGCCGCGATACGAAGCCATCGTTCATTTACTCCTTTCGTTCGCCGGGCTGGAGGTACGCGACAGATCGATCAGCGTTCCCTTCTCCGGATAACCGACCGGCTAGCCGGTCGGTTACTTTTAGTATAGTCCCGGATTAGCGCTGGCGCATCAGCCTTTCGACTGAGCCGTGCGCTGGATGTTTCGTGTGCTATCTCCCATGCCAAGGATCAGTTCCAGAGAACATGGTCGTCACGAAATACACGAGCAATCGTCGTAGAAGCGGCCATGAAGAACGCTACGGTCACGAAGGATTGTAGCGTTCTGAGATCGGCCTGCTCGTATCGGCACTGGTTCGGCGCCGTCGCCCCTGACCACCTGCCTGGTTGTGATGCGGTTCCCGCTAGGCCGTCTGCTCCGCTGGTCGTGGGAGCAGGCCCAGTTGCGCCATCTGGTGAAAGCGATCCGGCACCCCCAGTGCTCGACGATCTTGCCGTTCTCGAAGCGACAAACATCGATCACGGTAATCGCAAATGGCCTGCCCGTCGGCGGGCGTCCCATGAACCCTTTACTGTCCATGCCGCGCCCGGTCATCCGCGCCCAGACCGTATCTCCGTTCGCGACCATGTCCTCAATGGTGAGGCTGAACGGTGCGAAGGTGTCGCGCAGGAAGCGGATCGATCCCTTAAACTCCTCGAGCGTCGGAGGGAGATCAAATTGATGTTCGATGTAGGTCGGGGGAAAACACTCATTCAGTGCATCGAGATTGCCCTTATTGAAGCCTTCCTCAATGACGCGGCGAAAGACGTCCTTGTTCTGCTCGACTGACATAGAGCGCCTCCTAATCTCGCTGGGCTTGCGCATCCGCGCTGACGCCGATCTGGCGCAGCAGCCCAAGCTGATCCGTTATCACCCAGCTCTCACCAGCTTTCCCATCAACCACCCGGCCCATCGTGATGCCCTGAAACGCGACCGGCCGGCCGGTAGCAGCTATGTTCTCCATCGGCCCCTGCAGCGTGCCCTGGTGTGTCCCGCGCGCCGTCCAGCGGGCGGCAATGGTTTCGCCTTCGACGATGACCTGCTCGATCGTGAAGCGCAGGTCGGGGAAGGCCGTGCGCAGCATCGTCACCGTGCGCCCTATGCCCTCCGGACCGCGTGGCCAATCTGGCGGGCCGGCGTGGTTGACGAAGTCTGGACCGAAATACTCATCCGCTGCCGCCACGTTCCCCGTGTTGAACACCTCCTCATAGGCTCGCCGTACAAACTCCTTGCGCTCTTCCGGTGTCATCGCTGCTTCCTCCATCTTCGCAGTTCTGTCGATCGATGCTTCCCTGTTACTTACTGGTATGGTTCAGATCCACCGCCGTACATGTGCTCGATACTGGCGATAGGCATCCCCAAACTTTTGCTCGAGATAGCGCTCCTCTTTGGCAATTGCCAGGCGCTGCACCGCCAGCACCACCAGCGGCACGAGGATGAGCGCCCAGACCAGGCCAAACCAGAGCGCTGCGGCGATATACACGCACAACAATCCCAGATACATTGGGTTGCGGGTCAGCCGGTAGGGGCCACTCACCACCAGCGCCGTGCTCGGCTTGATCGGCACCAGGCTGGTATGAGCGCGCCTCCACTCTCACATTACTCCACCCTGCCAGAAGCACACCAGCGCTAATGAAGATCAGTGCCGCCGCACGCGCAGGCATGTTCGGCAGGAAGGCGATTGGCACGATCTGATGCAGGATCAACCCAAGCCCAAACAGCACAACGTAGATCAGCGGGGGCGGCACACGCACGCCGGCATGATCGGACGGCTTTGACGCAGCATGATTAGTCATATCTTTCTCCTTGATTGCAATCGATGCTCTGTTTGTCAGCGGGCAGCATCATTCTAGCGACAGAGGCAAGTTCCGACATCGGGGGAAACACCCATATTTTTCGGGGGTAATCGATGAGGTTGCTTAGGCGTTGCGGTGGGTGAGGCCTTCTTCCACGGCGAAGACGGCAATCTGGGTGCGTGAGCCAAAGTCGAGTTTGGCGAAGATATTCGCGACGTGGCGCTCGACGGTGCGCTCGCTAATCACGAGCGCCGCGGCAATCGCGCGGTTCGTCGCGCCCTGCGCGATGAGCGCCGCGACCTCACGCTCGCGTTCGGTCAGGCCGCTCATGCGCGACGGCGGCTTCTGCACTATGGCGGGTCCTTCGTCGGCAAGCGCATACGCGACCGCCTGCTCGAGCGAGAAGGCCTGACCATCGTGCCACAGCTGCGTGCGTATCGGCGCGGGCAGCCGGGCATGCAGCTCCAGCGTGTGGCGGTCAATCTCGAAGCGCTCCGCCGGCCAGATCGGTGCGAGGTGCGACGCGCGGATCGCCTCGGCGGCGCCAAAGAGCCGAGCCGCCCGTTCCAGCCGCTCCTGCGCGACGGCAAGCGCCGCCAGCCCGCCGAGCCCCTCGGCGATGCCAGCGCTGTTGCCGGCGGTATGCTGGCGGCG
>WNFZ01007857.1_pt1 | contig 29992 bp, 31 predicted proteins | sample 5400081 | NCBI WGS metagenome assembly WNFZ01 (sample SAMN13153365, study PRJNA577476) | soil metagenome | isolation source: 80 cm soil or saprolite under grassland replicate 1 | place: USA:California | collected 2016-06-15 | reverse complement strand
CCGGCGCAACCGCGAAAACCTGTGGCAGACCTCGCAGGATCTGCGGGATCAGCAGCTGATCCGCGCCCCAGTCATGGGTAATAAAGCTATAGCTCCACATCGCGGCGCCGAAAGACGCCAGCCCCAGCATCATGAGCCAACGTATGTCGAACTTGCGGGCCAGAAAGATGTAAGGGAAACCTACGCCTGATTCAGAGCCGAGTCTAAGCAAATTAGGGACACTCGCAAATTCCAATTAGAGGGAAATATGTACTTGCCAGACACAAAATCCTGTAGAAGCAATGCCATTTCGCAACCCGGGAGAAGACAACCGAGCCCCTTCGAGTCGCAGCGAGTACTATGGCGGCCAGTGCCAGTCCGTTGACGTCAGCGGTTCTCTAAACACATGCACAAGGCCCTCTCTCAAAATGTTGAATGGAACTGGGGGATAGGGGTCGCCGTCTTCGGAGGCCCAACCCGCAATGAAATCAGCGAGTAACCGCGCAAACACTTCAATATTTTCATCCGTAAAATTGGCCCGAGCACGAGCTAACTCAGCGGCTTCAACCGTTTGCTTCGTGATCATTTGCTCTCCGATCCGCTGCCGACGGTGGCCCCATCTTGGGAACAAGCAGCACGGCGCGCGTAGGCTTAGGCGGTGAGAGTGCCGTCGGCATTAACACGGCCGAATAGATAAGGCGGCGGCGACCAAACGCGAGTCGGATGGAACGAACGGAGAGATTGCGGATTTAGAGGTTTGCGGAGGGTCAGCAGATTGATCCCCGCCAGTAAGGAGCACCGACTTCTTGCCCCGCTTCGGCGGGGCGCTCTTTTTGGGGCGCCTGCAAAAAAGCCCCGACTGAGCCGGGGCTTGAGTTGCCACTATGAGGTCCGACCCTACGGGTCGGAGAATCATGATGCGCGCTTTCGCCACTCCGGTCACCAGGTTCTTTGGTAGGAGTACAAACCGCCCGGTGGTGAGCCGAGCGCCCTGTCATACGCGTGTCGCTCGACGGCTCGCTCAAGGGAGTGAGCTTCCGCACCGATCCCTATTTCGGCTTCGCCGTGCCGACTTCCGTGCCTGGCGTCGAGCCGCACTTGCTCTATCCGATGAAGACCTGGAAGGACAAAGCGGCGTTCGACGAAACTGCCCGCAAGCTGGTGCGCATGTTCCAGGAGAACTTCGTCAAGTACGAACAGCACGTCGATCCCGCCGTGCGTTCCGCCGCTCCCGAGGTGCGCATCGCGGCGGAGTAACGTCTCTCGTCATTCCGGCCGAGCCGCGATAGCGGCGAGAGCCGGAATCCATAACCACCGCTGGGGTTATGGGCTCCGGGTTCGCGGGCTTCGCCCGCGCCCCGGAAATGACTTAGTGGCCTCAGCCCTGCGCGGGGCTGAGCCGATTGAAACGCTCTTTCTGCTCGTCGCCGAGCGAGCCGTAAAACTTCTCGAGCGCGGGCTGCACGGTTTGCACCGCGCGCAGCATTGCATCGAGCCGCTGCTCCATCGCTTGCAGGCGGCCGACCGGGGTGAGCGCGCGATACGTGGGGCACTCCGCGCTCAACAGATTGGCCGCCTCGGACGTGGCATCTTGTAGTTCCTTGAGCGCGCTGCGCTGCGCTCCGTCGGGCCGCACTGCGCGTTCGATCCGCTCCAGGGGCACGCTTGCGATGCCGGAGGCGCGCTCGCCGCAGACTTGCGTCAAGTTGCGCTGCGCCTGCTGCTGATCTGGGTTGTCGGGGCTCAGCGCATTGAAGCGCGCCTTCTGCTCGTCGTTGAGCGACTGGTAGAACTTTTCCACGACCGGCCGCACGGTGCGCACCGCCGCCAGCATGGCATCGAGCCGCTGGCGCATGGCCTCGATCCGTCCGGTGGGCGTGCTCGGCAGCGCCGTCGGACACGCTGCCTGGAGGATATCGAGCGCGCGCGCCGTGGCGTCCCTGAGCTCATCGAGGATGGCGCGCTGGGTGTCGTCTGGACCAACCGTTTGCGCAATCCGCTCGATGGGCCAATCCGTCAGCCCGGCGGTCTGCCCGCTGCAGAGGTCGGCCTCGACGCTTCGGCTGCCGGCTGAGCCTCGCGCGTAGGCAGTCCGATCGGAGCCGCGGCGAGCGTAGCCGCCACCATCATAGCCGCCGCGAGGTCCGACCGAGGCATAGGTGCCGCCATAGCCGAGCCCGTAGGCGCCGAACATGCCCTCGTAGAAGTCGTCGTAGGCGTAGGGCCAGAACGTATCGTAGGCATAGGGATAGAAGGTGTAATCGACGAAGTCATGGTAGGCATAAGGCCAGAACAGCGGGCCCACCCAGCCGATGACGATCGGGCGCGCAAAATGCCGCCGCCATTGCGGGTTGAACAAGCGGCCTTGGAAGGTCGAGCTCGCGAGTGTGCGCACGCTTGGGTCGCGGGCCGTGGCTAAATTGGCGAAAGCCTGGTTGCGCAGCACGCCGCCGGAAAAGGCGCGCGGGTCGCTGGCCGCTCGGGCGCGCGGAGCAGAGGCGGGAATGGCGCGGCTCACCTGATTCTGCTGAATCACACCGTGTTGTGGAGCAACGTTTTGTTGTGCAGACGGCGCAGCGTTGCGGCTCGCCTGATTCTGCTGAATTACACCTTGTTGTGGAGGAACGTTTTGTTGTGGAGCGGCGTTGCGGCCGCCGCGGCCCGACGTTGCCGCGCCGGAAGCGCCGCCCGGCCCGGGCTGCTGCGTCACGTTTTCGTGCGGGGTCGGTTGCGCAACCCTCGCTCCACCGCGGCCGCCCCGTCCGGTGATCTGCGGCTGCTGCTGCTGCGCGGGAGCCGCCGAGGTCTGCGGCGTCGGCGCATGCCGGGCAGCGGCCGAGGCTCCCGCGCCGCCGGACGGACGGGCAGACTGCTGCGGCGCAGCGCGGGGCGCTTGGTGAGCCGCGCGCGGCGCGGAGGCTTGCGGCGGCGCATGCCGCGGTGCTGCGATCTGTGGGGCGGGACGTGGTGCCGATGCCTGCGGAGCGGGCGCCGCACGGGGGGCGGGCGCGGCGTGCGGGGCTGGAGCCGGGCGCGCCGCGGGCGCCGCGTGCGGCGCGGAAGCTGCAGGGCCACCGCGCCCGGGCGGCGCTCCTCCTCCCTGCTTCTGCGGTTCCGCTGCGGCCGTCGTCGCCATCGTGGCGGAAATAATGAAACATGCCGCGATCCGCGTACTGTTCCACTGGAACATGGCGCCACCTCCTGCGTTGCCCGCGCTACTCAACGTGCGAGCCGGCGTGCGGGTTTCATCCGCGCGCGGCACACGCGTGCGACACATTCGATGACTGTTTGTTCAGAATCGCCGCCGCGCTTACAGGAGACTGACAGGCGATCGAGCTCCGCCCACGCCGTGCACGCGCGGACTCATGCTGAGGAGGAACGCGGCTGCGCGTGGGGGCGGCGAGATCGATGGCGCTGCGATGCGCCTCGAAGCATGACGCCGCGCTTCGCGACGGCCGCTTTCGCGGCTTCCTCAGGGCGAGGGCATCAGCGCATCATCAGCGTGCCGGCACCGTGGTCGGTGAGCAGCTCGAGCAGCACCGCGTGCGGGACTTTGCCATCAAGGATGACGACGCCCTCGACGCCCGCTTCGAGCGCATAGATGCAAGTCTCCACTTTGGGAATCATCCCGCCCGAGATCGTGCCGTCGGCGATCAACTCGCGTGCATCGTCCGGGGAGAGCTGCTTGATCAGCTTGTTGGATTTGTCCAACACGCCGGGCACGTCAGTGAGCAAGAGGAGCCGCTTGGCCTTGAGCGCACCGGCAATGGCGCCGGCAAAGGTGTCGGCATTGACGTTGTAGGTGCCGCCTTGTGCCGAGGCCGCGAGCGGGGCCAGCACGGGAATGAGCTCGCGGCCAAGGATTTGCGTGAGCACGGTCGTGTCGATCTTTTCGGGCTCGCCGACGAAGCCGAGGTCGACCATTTTCTCGATATTGGAGCCAGGGTCGATCACGGTGCGGTTCACCTTGCGCGCGAGCACCATGTTGCCGTCCTTGCCGGTCAGCCCGACCGCTTTGCCGCCGGCCGCGTTGATGAAGCCGACGATCTGGCTGTTGATCGAGCCCGCGAGCACCATTTCGACGATCTCGATCGTCGCTGCGTCGGTGATGCGCAACCCGCCGGCGAATTCCGACTTGATGCCGAGTCGCTTGAGCATCTCGCCGATCTGCGGCCCGCCGCCATGCACGACCACCGGATTGATTGCGGTCTGCTCCAACAACACGATGTCGCGGGCGAAGTTTCGCGCCATCTCCTCCTCGCCCATGGCATGGCCGCCGTACTTCACGACGACGGTCTCCTCGTCGTAGCGCTGCATGTGCGGGAGCGCTTCCGACAGGACACGGGCGATATCGTAGGGCGAAACGGTCATCGAGAGATTTTCCCAACAATCGGCGCTCGCGCCGCGAGCACGTCGTTGCGCCTTTTAGCGACCTGGCGGCCTCCGCGAAAGAGGGCTGAGCGGCGCCGTCCATGACGCGCAACCTAAGCGGCACCGCGCTCCTTGAGGAGCTGCGCCATGGCGGCACGCAGCTCGGGAATGCCGGCGCCGGTGCGTGCCGAGGTCACCAGCACCTCCGGGTGCGCTGCGGGGTGCTTGGCGAGCGCTGCCTTGGTCGCGGTGACGAGTGCCGCAAGGTCGACCTGCGTGGTCGCGTCGGCTTTGGTCAGCACGATTTGGTAGTTGACCGCTGCCTTGTCCAAGGTCTCGAGCACCTCGGCGTCCGTCGGCTTGAGGCCGTGCCGCGCGTCGACGAGAAGATAGACCCGGGCGAGATTGGCGCGGCCAAGGAGAAACGCGTGGATGAGCGTGGTCCAGGCCTTGATCTTCGTCTTCGCCGCGGCCGCGTAGCCGTAGCCGGGCATGTCGACGAGCGCGAGCTTCGACGCGCCGCGAAAGAAGATCAGCTCCTGCGTGCGTCCCGGCGTGTGCGAGATGCGCGCCAGCGCGCGGCGGCCGGTGAGCGCGTTGATGAGACTCGATTTGCCGACATTGGAGCGGCCGGCAACGGCGACTTCGATGCCGCGCATCGGCGGCAGCGCCTCGACCGATCCCGCTGCGGCGGCGAAGCGCCAGTCGCCCGCGAACAATTTGCGGCCGGCTTCCATTTCCGCGGAAGTAAACGGATGTGTGGTCATTCTCCGGCGGCCTCATGCTGAGGAGCGCACGAAGTGCGCGTCTCGAAGCATGGGGGCCGCCCCATCCTTCGAGACGCGTCGCTCCGCGACGCTCCTCAGGATGAGGGCGGAACCGCTGCCGCGGCCAGCAACGGCCCTCAAGCCACTCTCCTGATTTGCGCCGCTACTTTGGCTAAACGCGAACAGGGAGCGCGTCCTTCACCCCTGCGGCTTCTTCTTGGCAAACATCGCCTTGAGATTGTCCCACAGCTCGATCTTGGCGCCGTGCTTGTGCATGATAAAGCTCTGCTGCATCACCGAGAGCGTGTTGTTCCAGGCCCAATAGATCACCAGTCCGGCCGGGAAGCTCGCAAGCATGAACGTGAAGATGATCGGCATGTAGTTGAAGATCATCGCCTGCGTCGGATCGGGCGGCGGCGGGTTGAGCTTCATCTGGAACCACATGGTCACGCCCATGATGAGCGGCCAAATGCCGAGCATGAGGAAGGGACCGAGCATCGGGACTTGCGAGGGGTCCCAGGGAATGAGCCCGAACAGATTGAAGATCGTGGTCGGATCGGGCGCGGAGAGGTCCTTGATCCAGCCGAAGAACGGCGCGTGCCGCATCTCGATGGTGACGAACAACACCTTATAAAGTGCGAAGAACACCGGTCGACGCGTAGGATTTGTTGGCGAGCGGGAAGAAGAAGATCTTGATGATGACCGTGATGATCAGGATGGCGACGCCGAAATTTCCGACCTGGCGATAGATCCAGTCCATCGCCAGGAACAGCGGCTTGGTGATGAAGTAAAACCAGCCCCAATCGATGAGACGGTCGAACTTGTTGAGCCCGAGCCGTTCGTTGTAGTGGTCAACGATCGAAACTTCCTTGGCGCCGGCGAAGAGACGCCCGTCGACGGCGCCCGTGCCGCCGGGTGCGATCGTTTGCGCCGGGCCCAGATAGTCGCTTTGATAGGTCTTGATGTTGTTTCCGATCGTGCTGGTCGAGAATTTCGCATTCACCTGCATCTTGGTGTTGGGGAGGAGCGTTGCGGCCCAATACTTGTCGGTGATGCCGAGCCATACGTCGGTAGCGGAGAATGAAATCTCCTTCTGCTTCTCGATGTTCGCGTAGGTTTCCTCCTGCAAACCTTTGTCGCCGAACACCCCGATCAGTCCCTCGTGCAGAATGTAGTAGCCGAGCGTCTGCGGCGTTCCGTGGCGCGAGATCAGCCCATAGGGATAGAGCGTGACCGGCGCCGCGCTCTTGTTGATGACCTCGTCCTTGAGGGTGATGAGATAGTTGTCGTCGACCGCGATGGTGCGGCGGAATTGGAGTCCCTCGCCGTTGTCGTAGGTCAGCGTCACCGGCTGGCCGACCGCGAGCGCGCCCGAGCCTTCCTGCCGCCACATCGTATCCGAGCCCGGTAGCTTCACCGACGCCCCGCTCGGCGCAGACCAGCCGAATTCGGCATAGAACGGATGCGGACTCCCCGAGGGCGCGAGCAGCACGATGGGCGGCGAGTTCGGATTCACGGTCTCGCGATATTTGACGAGCGAGAGATCGTCGATGCGGCCGCCCTTGAGCGCAATCGAGCCGGAGAGGCTCGGCGTGTCGATGCGCACGCGCGGCGATGCTGCAAGCACCGCCTCCCGGCTCATCGTCTGGGCGGGGACGGCGCCGGGCTGCGTTGGTGTTTGCGCCGGCGTTCCCGGTGCCGATGGCGTTTGCGTCGTGCCGGGCTGCTGCGGCACTGCGGGCGGCTGCTGCGAACGCTCCTGCGCTTGCTGCTGCTGGATCTGTTTCTGCTTCTCCATCTGCGGCACGCCGAAATAGACCTGCCACGCGATCAGGACGAGTGCAGACAGCACGATGGCGAGGATTGTGTTCTTTTGGTCGCTCATTTGGAAACTCGCCGCAGTGCGCGCTCGAAATCTTGCGTTATTTGCTCGAACGGCAACGACAGGGCGGCGCGCCGTCCGATCAGCACATAGTCATGGCCGCAGCAAAGACCAGTTGCGGCCGATAGCCTCACGACTTCCTTGAGCCGGCGCCGCACCCGATTGCGCTCGACCGCGGTTCCAATCTTCCTCGATACGGTGAAGCCGACGCGGACGGGACCGTCGTCGGCCCGCTTGCGAGCCTGCAACACGAAAGCGGCGGTCGGCACCTTGACTCCGGTCGCGGCGGCCACGAAATCGGCGCGATGCCTGAGCCGCTGCATGGGAGGACCGCGCCCGCGGCGGGCGTTCAGGCGCTGAGCCGCTTGCGTCCACGCGCGCGGCGCGCGGCGACGACCCTGCGCCCGCCCTTGGTGGCCATGCGGGCGCGAAAGCCGTGACGGCGCTTGCGCACCAGATTGCTCGGTTGAAAGGTCCGCTTCACGGCTTGTTCTCCGCTGGCGCTTAATGTGGCTCGCCCGCTGGTGTTAGGAACTGGCTCTGGGCTTGTTTGGCCCGCAACAGGCGGGGGATTGCCGGGCCCAAAACTCGCGGGCTTATACGGGAGGGCGCCGGTAGTCGTCAATGCGAGCGCCGCAGCAGCGGCAAAGGTGCGTGAGCGCGCGTGTCACAAAGCGGTGAAAGTGGCTTTTCGCGGCTCGCGGTCGGCTAGGATCGCACCGCTCTTGCAGATGCCCGCCCGCCGCCGCCAAATGCCCGCACGCCCGCATCATGCCCCTGGATCGACCATGACCGACGATAACGATTCGACATCCGCGGGCGCCGGGAGCTCGAAATTCCCGCTGCGGCGCCTCATTCCGCTGATCGTAGTCGTCGCCGCGTCGGCGCTCGTGTTCGCGATGGGTTGGCATCGCCAGCTTTCGTTCGAGACGCTCGTGCGTCATCACGAGGCGCTCAAGGAGTTCATCGCGGTGCACGAAGTGGCGGCAGTCGCGGCCTACATCGCGCTCTATATCGGCGCCGTCGCGCTGTCGATTCCGGTCGGCTTCTATCTCACCGTGACCGGCGGAATCTTGTTCGGGGCCGTTCTCGGCGGCGCGGCGGCGGTGGTCAGCGCGACGGTCGGCGCGATTTGCATCTTCCTGATCGCGAAGAGCGCGGTGGGTGACTATCTCGTGCGCCGCGCGGGTCCATTGGCGCAAAGGTTGGCGCAAGGCTTTCGCGAAGACGCTTTCAGTTATCTGCTGTTTCTGCGGCTGGTGCCGATCTTTCCGTTCTGGATCATCAACCTCGTTCCGGCGCTGGTCGGGGTTAAGCTTGCCACCTTCGCCGCGGCAACCGTGCTCGGCGTCATCCCTGCGACCTTCGTATTTGCCTTCCTCGGCGCCGGCCTCGACAGCGTGATCGCCGCGCAGCAGGCCGCCTATCAATTCTGCCTCGCGGCCGGCCGCTCCGACTGCCGGCTCGAGTTCCACATCGACGCGGCGCTCACGCCGGAGCTTCTCGCTGCGCTGGCGGCGCTCGGCGTGCTCGCGCTCGTTCCTGTCGTGGTGAAACGATGGCGCGCGCGCACACGACTCATACGTTCGTCGAGCTAGCCGTGGCGACAACAATGGTGAGCAGCGTGGGCTCAGGCGAATTGGAATCAGCGCGAGCGACAAGCTCGGTCTGCTCCCTCCCCCGCATGCGGGGGAGGGGTGGGGAGAGGGTTCTTTGCAATGCTCTCCCATACACTAGGCCCCCTCCCTGTCCCTCCCCCGCAAGCGGGGGAGGGGATGATGTGGCGCTATTCTCGTACGACCAGTATGTCTCGGCGCAATGCTTGGAGAAGACATGGTCGAACGATTGACACCCGACATCTGCGTGATCGGCGCCGGCTCGGGCGGCCTCTCGGTTGCCGCCGCGGCGGCCGCCTTCGGCGTGCCCGTGGTGTTGATCGAGAAGGGCAAGATGGGCGGCGAGTGTCTCAATACCGGCTGCGTGCCCTCGAAATCGCTGATCGCCGCGGGCAAGCGCGCGCGCGTGATCGCTGACGCGGCGGCCTTCGGCGTGTCGGCACAAGCGGCGGACATCGACTTCGCCAAGGTTCACCGCCACGTGCACGACGTGATCGCGGCGATCGCGCCGAACGATTCCAAGGAGCGCTTCAACGGCCTCGGCGTACGCGTGATCGAAGGCGCTGCGCGCTTTGCCGACCGCAAAACCGTGGTGGTCGACGGAATCGAGATCGCAGCGCGGCGCTTCGTCATCGCGACGGGCTCCTCGCCCTTGCTTCCACCGATCCCCGGTCTCGATCGAGTGCCCTATCTCACCAACGAGACCGTGTTCGATCTCACCACCCGGCCGGAGCATCTCATCGTCATTGGCGCGGGTCCGATCGGGCTCGAGCTTGCGCAGGCCTTTCACCGCCTCGGTTCCGCGGTCACGGTGCTGGACGCGGGTGAGCCGCTCGCGCGCGAAGATGGCGAATGCGCCGCGATCGTGCTCGACGCGCTCGCGCGCGAGGGCATTGTCATTCGCAGCAACCTCGCGGTCGCGGGCGTGGAAGGCATGGGCTCGAAGGTCAAGGTCGTCTTTGGCGAGGGCGGGCAGGCGATCGAGGGCAGCCATCTCTTGATCGCGACCGGCCGCAAAGCGAACATGGACGGGCTCGCGCTCGAGCGCGCCGGCATTGCCTGCGACCGCAACGGCATCAGGGTGGGCAAGAATCTCAAGACCACCAACCGGCGCGTCTATGCCATCGGTGATGTCGCGGGCCGCGGCCAGTTCACCCATCTCGCGAACTATCACGCCGGTCTGGTCATCCGGAACGCGCTGTTTCGCCTGCCCGTGCGGGTGAACGCGGATCTGGTGCCGCGGGTGACCTTCACCGACCCCGAGCTCGCCCATGTCGGCCTGACCGAAACCGAAGCGCGGGCGCGCCGCATCGCGATCGGGGTGCTGCGCTGGCCCTATCACGAGAACGACCGCGCCCAAGCCGAGCGCGAGACCGTGGGCCACATCAAGATCGTGACCGACGGGCGGGGCAAGATCGTCGGCGCCACCATCGTGGGGGCGGCCGCCGGCGAGCTGATCACCGCCTGGACCCTGGCGATCAGCCGGGGGCTCAATATCCGCGCAGTGGCGGGTATGATAGTGCCGTATCCGACCCTGGCAGAGATTGGAAAACGCGCCGCCGTTACATATTTCCTACCCAGTCTGACCAACGTTTGGGTGCGGCGCATCATCGGCTGGTTGCGCCGCTTCGGCTGAGCCGGGGAATCCATGGACATAAGTGCTCGATCCGCTGCGGCGGACGCAACGAGCCGCCCGCGCCCGCGCATGGGGCTGTCGGGCAAGCTTCTCGTTCTCACGCTCTTGTTCGTGATGATCGCGGAAGTGCTCATCTACGTCCCGTCGGTCGCCAACTTCCGGCTCAACTGGCTAAACGACCGCTTGTCCGCCGCATATACCGCGGCGCTGGTGTTCGAGACTGCGCCGAGCGCAGAAGTGCCCGAGGCGGTCGCGCGGCAGATCCTCGAGAGCATCGGCGCGCGCGCCGTGGTCCTGAAGATGGGCCAGCACCGGCGCCTGCTCGCGGCCGAGAACATGCCGCCGGCGGTGAGCCACGAGATCGACATGCGCGACATGTCGTGGCACCGCGCTATCGTCGATGCCTTCGACACGCTCGTTTGCACCGACGCCGACGTGATGCGGGTGGTGGGGCCCGCGCCGATGGGCGGCGAGTTCGTCGAGATCGTGCTGGACGAGGCGCCGCTACGCAAGGCGATGGTGAATTTCTCCATCCGCATCTTGATCTTGTCGCTGATCATTTCCGCGATCACGGCAGCGCTCGTTTATCTGGCGCTGCACTGGCTGCTGGTGCGGCCGATGCGGCGCATGACCGCCAACATGGTGGCGTTCCGCGCCGATCCGGAGAATCCCGCGCGCATCATGGCGGCCTCCGAGCGCAGCGACGAGATCGGCACCGCCGAGCGCGAGCTCGCGGCGATGCAGCTCGATCTCGCCAGCTTGCTGCAGCAGAAAAACCATCTCGCCGCGCTCGGCCTCGCGGTCTCCAAGATCAACCACGACCTGCGCAACCTTCTCTCCTCGGCGCAGCTTTTTTCCGAGCGGCTGGCGAAGATTTCCGACCCGCACGTGCAGCGCTTTGCGCCCAAGCTCATGGTGGCGCTCGAGCGCGCCATCGCCTTCTGCCAGTCGACGCTGTCCTATGGCCGCGTGCAGGAGCCGCCGCCCGACCGCCGCTTGATCCCGCTCGACCCATTGGTCGAGGACGTGCGCGAGACGCTGGGGCTCGATGTCGAAGGGCGGGTGCGCTGGGTCGCCGCCGTCGAGCGCGGCCTCACGGTGGACGCCGATCCCGACCAACTCTTCCGCATCCTGCTCAATCTCACGCGCAACGCCATGCAGGCGCTCGAGACGCGCGACGCCAAGGACCCTGGCCGCGATCAGATCCGCGTCACCGGCCGGCGCGAGGGCGCGGTGGCCGTGATCGAGGTTTCCGATACCGGCCCAGGGCTATCGGAGAAAGCCCGCGCGCATCTGTTCGAGGCGTTCCAAGGCTCGACCCGCACCGGCAGCGTCGGGCTCGGGCTCGCGATCGTCGCCGAGCTGGTGCGCGCGCACGGCGGCGAGATCCGCCTGGTCGAAGGCACCATCGGCGCGACCTTCCGCCTGTCCATCCCCGACCGCGCGGTGGATCTCGACACGCGGCGCGGCGAGCGCGCGAGGGCGTGAGGCGCGGTAGCCGCATGTCATTGCTGGGCATAGCGCGTCAAAGACGCGCGTAAACGCGCTTATCACCCGGCAATCCATCTTCTTTGCAAAAAGCCTTTTGCGAACCGCGATGGACCCGCGGGTCAAGCCCGCGGGTGACGGACGCGTTGCCATCGCGTTAACCCGCGCACTAACGCCGGCAAACTTGCCAATGGGGGCTGAAGCCTATAGCTAAAGGCGCGTTCCCGGCGGATTTGCTCGGTTCGGGAACATTTCCCGCGCGATGCGCAAGACGCGCCCGTAGCTCAGCTGGATAGAGCACCAGACTACGAATCTGGGGGTCAGGAGTTCGAATCTCTTCGGGCGCGCCATTTTTCTTTAGACATCAAATACTCACGCGCACGTTCAAATCAGCAGCAATCGACACGGCGAACTGGTCGCGTATATGTCGCATTTTTCGTCGTGGGCTTGCTCGCACATCATACGCTCAATCTGATAATCATCGGCGAAGCAGACCTACCGCATCGGCTAGAGTCATTGAGTACTATAGCCAGCGCCGTACACGCGCGCGGTAGCGGCGATACACGTCTCCGAACTTGCGCTCCAGATAGGCTTCCTCGCGGGCGACCACACCGTAGCGGATTACAAATGCGAAGGGCACCAACGCGACCAACAGCCAGAGGCTGTTGGTGGCAATGGCCAGGCCGATGAGCCCCAGCAGCATTCCGAGGTAGATGGGATTGCGCGTGAAGCGGTAGGGACCGATCTCGACGATCGTCGTGGTCGGCAAGCTGGTGGGCACATTCGAGCCGGCTCGGGTCATGGTGGCGATCGCAAAGGCGACCAGCGCCAGCGCCAGGGCGAACACCATGCCGCCGAGCCAGCGTGCAGGCAGCATCGCCGGTGCGAACGGCAAAGGCATAAGCCAGTCGAGCGCGAGCCCCGCAAGCACCGCGAGTGCCCACGCGATCGGCGGCCGGACGATGACATTCGCGGTATCCGCCCTATCGCCCATGGCGTATCGATGAATCTGGCCAGCCGCCCTCGTGTCGAATCCCGCATGGGTTGCGATGTGGCACAGGTGGTCGCCAGGACAGCTGGTTGGGAGGCTGTGAGCCGCCCGCGCTCAGCCGGCTGCGTTCTTGATCGCTGTTTCGAAGCTCTTTGCGTCGAAGGCTGGCATACTTTGGATCCGCCCCAGACGCTGGCTGGAGTACCAGACGGAGAACGCGAGCATCGCCTCCGGATTGGGAGCATCGACGATGTCGACAAAATCGTAGTCGCCCTGCGTGTAGTGGATCGACTCGATCTTGATGCCCAGTTTGTCGAGCTTTGCCTTGGCCTTCTTGATCCGCTCCGATTGGTTGCTTGCCCACTCCGGGCTCAGATTTCCAAGCAGCACATATTTCATGGCTACCTCCACGTCATGTTGATCACTTTCCGCGAAGGACCATGCAATTATACGCCTTCTGGCGACCAGCGCCCATGCCGTTCCGCAATGGAGCCGGGCAACCGATTGCTCGAGGCGAGCCAGACCGTGAAGGGCTTCGGCCACAACGCCCGCAATGCAGGCAAGCGTATCGGCATCTCAGCCAAGGTACACGGATTAAGGCAATGAAGGTAACATTGGCCTCGCTCCGACACACACTCACGATTTCTTTTGATTGGCTTCAACGTGGCGGGCGAAATTATTGAGAATGGCCTGCCACCCTCCTTGCTGCTGCTCGATGGAGTGCGTCGGTTCGCTGTCGAAGGTGACGCGGATGACGACGCCTTTGGGGTCAGGAGTGAAGTCGACTTGCGCCATGCGATCGCCGAACGAATACTCGATCAGCTTATGCTCGACGATCTTCGTGTAAGTCCCGGCGAAATCGAAGCCCATGCTGCCGTCCTTGGCCTCCATGCGCGAGGAGAAGGCGCCGCCCTCGCGCAAGTCAACGGAAGCTGCTGTCGTGTGCCAGTCATCAGATGCGGCGTTCCACTGCTTGATCTCCGCGGGTGTCGTATAGGCCCGCCAGACTTGCTCGATGGGTGCCGCGACAGTGGTTTCGACGTTGATCTTCATAGATTTGGCTCCTCTCGCAAGTCGGTGGCTGGAACTGGATCAGTCCGGCGTGTCCATCCACCTGTACTCAATTATGTCTTTCGCAAGCGGAGCCATTGAACAACCGCCTGACTTAGTTATGGGAGTTCCCGAGACCCGGCCAGACGCAACCGCCGAAAGCCTACCGTTGCATCTGCATCATCTGATGCATCGGCATCATGTTCTGGTTCAGATGATCCATGATCCACAGCGATCCGCCGATCACCAGCGCGACGATCAGCACACCGAAGGCCAGCGCCAGTATGTTGTTGGTGTTGTCGGGAGCCGTGGTGATGTGCAGAAAGAAAACCAGATGCACGCCCATCTGCGCGATGGCGAGCACCACGAGCGCCACCGGAATTCCCGGCCCCCAAATCAGGGAGGTGTCGAGCACGTAGAACGAGGCCGCGGTCAGCACGGACGCGAGCACAAATCCAATGACATACCGCGCGATCCCCTCGCGAGTCGTAAGTTCCGCGGCATCCATGAATCCGGGTCCCACGTCGCCCGGGTCTCGCGTCTCGGTCTCGTGACTCATCGGCCTAATCCAATCAGGTAGACGACCGTGAACAGGGCGACCCAGATGATGTCGAGCGCGTGCCAGAACAGGTTGAAGCACACCAGGCGGCGCAGGATATCCGGGCGGAAGCCCTTGACGAAGACTTGCGCCATCATCGTGCCGAGCCAAAGAAGCCCCGCGCTGACATGCAGCCCGTGCAGGCCGACGACGGCAAACAAGGACGACAGGAAGGCGCTGCGGTCGGGGCCGGCGCCCTGCATGACCATGACGGCAAAGTCGCGCCCCTCGAGCACCAGGAACCCCAGCCCGAACAAGCCCGTCACCAGCAGCGCGACCTGCGTCCACAACTGGTTGCGTGCCTCGGTCGCGACGGCGGAAAGCCCGCAGGTGAAGCTCGAGACGAGCAAGAACGCGGTCTGCAGCACGATGCTCGAAAAGTTGAACAGCTCGCGCCCGGAAGGCCCGCCCGCCGTGGCCGTTTGCAGCACGGCATGTGCGGCGAAGAAGGCCGAGAACATCACGATGTCGCTGAGCAGAAAGATCCAGAAGCCGTAGCCGACGATCACGCGCTTGGAGGCTGGGCCGCCTTCGCCATGGCCCGTCGCATACACGTATCCACGGCCGCCGCCGGCGCTGACCCACGGGCGACCTCTTCCGCCGGAATCGAGTACTCGACGGCGTCGCGCCACGCGAACCACACGAACACCGCATAGGCGGCGACGATTCCCACGCCTACCAGCCACCAGATGTGCCAGATCAGCGCGAAGCCGGTGAGGGTGGAGAAGAACGCGGTGATGAATCCGGTCGGGCTGTTCCGCGGCATCTCGATCGGCTCATATTTGGGCTCGGGCGACAACTGCTGCGTCTCGATCGCGCGCTGCTTCATGTCCCAATACGGCTCCGCCCCGCGCACGTTGGGCAGCACCGCGAAATTGAAGGGGGGCGGCGGCGAGGTCGTCGCCCATTCGAGCGAGCGGCCGTCCCAGGGGTCGCCGGTCGCGTCGCGCAATTCCTCGCGCCGCCGGATGCTCACGACGAACTGCACCACCTGGCAGGCCGCGGCCACCATCATGATGATGATGCCGAACCCGGCGATGAGCACCCATGGGCGCCACGCCGCCACTTCGTAGTGCTGCAGGCGCCGCGTCATGCCGAGCAGGCCGGCGACATAGAGCGGCATGAACACCACGTAAAAGCCGAGGAGCGAGAGCCAGAACGCGGCCTTGCCCCAGCCTTCGTCGAGCTTGAACCCGAAGGCCTTGGGGAACCAGTAGGTGATGCCGGCGAAGGCGGCAAACAGCACGCCGCCGATGATGACGTTGTGGAAATGGGCCACCAGAAACAGGCTGTTGTGCAGCAAAAAGTCGGCGGGCGGGACGGCAAGAAGCACGCCGGTCATGCCGCCGATTGTGAACGTCACGAGAAATCCCATCGACCACAGCATCGGCGTCGTGAACCGGATGCGGCCGCCGTACATCGTGAACAGCCAGTTGTAGATCTTCACGCCGGTGCCGACCGCGATGATGCTGGTGGAGATGCCGAAGAAGGCATTGACGTCGGCGCCCGCCCCCATGGTGAAGAAATGGTGCAGCCAGACCATGTAGGAGACGAGGCAGATGAACAGCGTCGCCGCGACCATGGAGCGATAGTTGAACAGAGGCTTGCCGGAAAACGTGGAGATCACCTCGGAGAAGATGCCGAACGCCGGCAGGACCAGGATGTAGACCTCGGGATGGCCCCAGGCCCAGATCAGGTTGATGAACATCATCATGTTGCCGCCGGCCTCGTTGGTGAAGAAATGGAAGCCGAGGTAGCGGTCCAGCGCGAGCATTCCCAAGGTGGCGGTGAGGATCGGAAAGGCGGCGACGATCAGCAGGTTCGCGGCGAGCGCGGTCCAGCAGAAGATCGTCATGCGCAGGTAGCTCATGCCGGGCGCCCGGATCTTCAGAATCGTCGTGACGAAGTTGATGCCGGTCATCAGCGTGCCGACCCCGGAGATCAGCAGCGCCCACAGGTAGTAATCGACACCGACCCCGGGCGAGTAGGGCAGTTCCGAGAGCGGCGGGTAAACCAACCAGCCCGTGCGCGCGAACTCGCCGACGACGAGCGAGATGTTGACCAGCAGCGCACCGGTCGCGGTGAGCCAGAAGCTCGTCGAGTTCAGCGTCGGGAAGGCGACGTCGCGGACGCCGAGCTGCAGCGGCACCGCGAAATTCATGAGGCCGATGACGATCGGCATGGCCGCGAAGAAGATCATGATCGTGCCATGCGCGGAAAAGATCTGGTCGAAGTGCTCCGGTGGAAGATAGCCGGCAGCGCGAAATGCGACCGCCTGCTGCGAGCGCATCATGATTGCGTCGATGAACCCGCGCAGCAGCATGACCGCGCCGAGCAAGGTGTACATCACCCCGATCCGCTTGTGGTCGACGCTGGTGATCCACTCGCGCCAGAGATAGGGCAAATAGCCTTTGAGCACGACCCAGGCGAGGATCGCGAGCACGATCAGCACCACGACCGAGCCGGCAACGAGCGGGATCGGCTGGTCCCAGGGGACTGCGTCCCAGGTCAGTTTGCCGAACATCTCAGTGCCCCGCCCGCGGATGAACCCCCGCGCCTCCGCGCCCGGCGCTCGGGCCCGGACCGGGCGCAAGCTGCTGGGTCGCGACCGCATTGAACAGCGTCGGATCGATCGTCCCGTAAGTGAACGGGCGCACGTCTTTGCTTTGCTGCGAAAGCGCCGTGTAGCTCGTGCGGTCGAGTGCCTGCCCGCTCTGGCGCGCGGTGGCGACCCATTGCGCGAACACATCCCGGGGTACGGCACGCACCACGAAATTCATGCCGGAAAACCCGTCGCCGCTGTATTGCGCGGATTGGCCATAAAACTCGCCGGGCTTGTCGGCGGCCAAATGCAGCTGCGTGACCATTCCGTTCATGGTGGCGATCATCGTGCCGAGCTGCGGCACGAAGAACATGTTCATGACCGAGGCGGAGGTGAGCGAGAAGTGCACCGGCACCGCGGCGGGAACGACGAGCTCATTGACGCTGGCAACGCCCTGCTCGGGGTAGATGAACAGCCATTTCCAATCGAGCGAGACGACCTGCACCTCGGTCGGTTTGTCTGGCGAGCTAATCGGCTTGTAGGGATCGAGGTCGTGTGATCCGATCCAGATCACGCCGCCGAGAAACAGGATGACCAGGATGGGAATGCCCCAGACGACCATCTCGATGCCGCCGGAATAGACGAAGTCGGGCCGGTAGCGCGCCCGCGTGTTGGATTCGCGAAACCACCAGCCGAAGGCCAGGATCGCGATGATCGTGGGCACCACGATCACCAGCATGATTCCGAGCGCATTGAGCAGGATCTTTGCGTTCGCCGCGCCGATCGGCCCCCGTGCATCCAGCACGCCACCTGAACAGCCGCTCACGCAGAGGAGAATGACCAGCGCAGCTGAGAACCGCCAAGGCAGGGGGCGCCGCTTCAAACGGAATGCTGCCCAGCATGACATGGAAGCTGGCAGCTGCATGAAAATGCGCGTCAGCTGCGGTTCAGAACGGGATGGGGGCGGCCGAATATCGAACATCGCTGCTCTTCGTGTCACCGGGCCTGGGTTTGGCCTCGAAAGCAGGAGGGATCGAAAGCGGGCACATGTCCCATGCTCGCGGACAAATATAGCTGACGAGAGCAGAAAAAGAAATCGTGAGTCGGCAGGAATCAGGCCACGAATCGGGAGTCAGGCGTTCAAATCTCTTCCGGCGCGCGAGTTGCGCGCTAGCCTTACGACCGCGCGAGCGCTGAAGCCGAAAAAATTTTGCGCTGCGTGTCACACCCGGCCAGCCCATCTCGTCATGTCAGCGGAAATGGTCCCTGACGACGGAGATGAGCATGACCCTGCGACTGAACCCGTTTGCCGCTGCGCCTGGCCCGATGCAATCGTGGCTCGATTTTGGCAAGGCCATCCTCCAGTGCGGCCTTGAGGACAACCTGATGGAACTCGTGAAGGTCCGCGCCTCGCAAATCAATGGCTGCGCCCATTGCCTACACATGCATACGGCCGCCGCTCGAAAGCATGGCGAGACCGAGGAGCGCCTTTACCTGCTCGATGCCTGGCGCGAATCGTCGCTCTACAGTGCCCGCGAGCGCGCTGCGCTCGCCTGGACCGAGGCATTAACGCTGGTGTCGGAAACACATGCGCCCGATGAGGCTTATCGAGCCGTGCAAGCGCACTTCACCGAGGAGGAGCAGGTGACGCTCACCTTGCTGATCGTCGCCATCAACGGCTGGAACCGGATTCAAATTGGCTTCCGCGCCGCGCATCCGGCTGGCGAGCGCAAGGCGGCGTGATGGCGGCCATGTCCAACCAAGATGCCGCCTCGAGCTTCGACCCGCTGCGTCCGAAGTTGATCCGCATCGCCTACCGGATGCTCGGGTCGGTGGCCGACGCAGAGGACGTGGTCCAGGAGGCGTTTCTGCGCTGGATCGATGCCGATCGCCAGGCGGTGCGCGAGCCGGAAGCGTTTCTGCGCCGTGTGGTGACGCGCCTTTGTCTCGATCAGCTGAAATCCGCACGGCATCGGCGCGAGACTTACATCGGCCCCTGGCTGCCGGAGCCGGTGGTCGAGACGGCGGAGGAGGAGATCGACGATGTCACGCTGCCCCTGATGTTGGCGCTGGAGCGCCTGTCGCCGCTGGAGCGCGCCGCCTTTCTTCTCCACGACGTGTTCGGCGTCAGGTTCGACGAGATCGCCGAGACGATCGGTCGTGAGCCGGCGACCTGCCGCCAGCTCGCCAGTCGTGCTCGTACCCACGTCCGTGCCGCGCGTCCGCGCTTTCACATGCCTAAGGAACGCGGCCTCGAGATTGCCGCCGCGTTCTTCGCCGCATCCCGCGGTGGCGACATGCAACAGTTGCGCTCGCTCCTGGCGGCCGATGTCACCGCCTATGCCGATGGCGGCGGCAAGACGCCGGCTGCCATGCAACCGATCGTCGGACTGGAGGCAGTCATGCAGGTGCATGCTTCGCTGGTGCGCATCTTTGCCGAGAAGATGTCGCGGATCGAGCGCTACGGGTTCATCAATGGTCTGCCGGGGTTCGTCACGATCGAGCAGGGCGACATCCTGCAAACCACCGCGCTCGAGATCGAGGACGGCAAGATTGTCGGGATTTACGTCATGCGCAATCCGGACAAGCTGCGCCATCTCGGTGGTGGTGCCACTCACTGATGAGATGAGAAGGTGAGCCATGTCGACTCTCGGGTAAACCCGAGATCGGATGCGCGGGGACGACACCGCGGATGCTCACCATTTCACGAACAATGTGGGAGGATAAAATGAACCTTGTAACGTACAAGAAATTTAAAGGCGATCGTTTGATGCCGTGGGGGAAGGCCACGGTCGTCACGGGTGCGAAAGGATACGTTTTTCTTGCTGGCAACACGGCCACCGCTGAGGATTACGATCCTTTGAACCGACGAGGCGGAGCCATTGGCGACCCTGCAATGCAATGGCGCGCAATACTTGCGAACATAAAATCGGATTTGGAGGAACTTGGCAGTTCGCTCGAACATCTGGTCAAGCTGACGTATTACGTCAAGGGACCATTTCCAAATGGTGGCGTGCTCAGTTCGCCCAATTTTCGTCTAGACGTGATGGATAAATTTTTTTGCGGAACATTGTCCAAAGCACTGTAGCCATAACAACCCGCCACCATCAGAGGTGATTGGGGTTGCTGCGCTTGCGCATCCTGACCTTGTTGTCGAGATTGTTGCAATCGCCGCGCTGCCGGACTGAGTTTCATTGCACAGCAATCATGTCCGGTTTTGGCCCATCGCGTCGATTCCGGGATTGATCGAGAGGGCTGCTATCACCTGGCGCACGATTTGGTGGCCTGGGGCTGGCAGCCGAGCGACGGACGCGATCCCGCGCCGGGCTCGCAGGCGCTGCTCGGCGAATTGATCCAGGCCTGGATCGACACCGGAGCGCAGTGCCCGTAGGCTCTAGTCAGCCGTGCTCTGGCGCAGAATGTCCCTGAACTCGTCCTCGAGCGCGGCAAGCGCTTCCATCAACGCGGCGGAGTTGAGCTGCCGGGGGACGCCGGGCGGGAGTTCGTAGGCCGGATCGTCCGGAAAATGCTCCTTGTAGGCTTTCCCATCCAGCATCGCGCCGCTCCTCACCGTTGCCGACGGAGCATCGCTTGGCCGCGGTTAAGGTTGAGTTAAGCATGAGCGGTTGCCCGCATTTCCCAGTTGCCTGTTGCGATTGCGCCACACACACGATCACGTGCGACGGTCAAATGGAATGAGCGGCAAACTCAGTCTGCTCCCTCCCCCCGCTTGCGGAGGAGGGCTGGGGAGGGAGTGAGCGTGCACACGTGCATCGTGTCGCATGCCCCCTCCCTGTCCCTCCCCCGCACGCGGGGGGAGGGGACCATGTGGCCCTGCCCATCGTAGTCCCGTGCATTCACCGAAACGCTACGGTGGAAACCGCACGAAATTGGCGGAACCGTCGCGCGCGATGCGCCCGGGAAGATCGATTTCCCACGATAGATACTCGCGCATCGCTGCGGCGCGGTCGCTCGCGCGCTCGTAGGGCTTGAGCCAGACGTCGATCGCCTCGTCCGCCATTCTCGGATCGTCGGCCGTGAGCGCATGGCCGCAGGTGAGCCACGCGGCGTTGCCGCCGTCGAGCGCGCGCACGGCATGATCGGTGAGCGAGCGGGCCTCGGGCACGGCGCGGCCGGCGAGCACGCCGTCCTCGCAAGTGAGCACGAGCGTGCCGCGCAGCGGCATCTTGGCGAGCGCCCGCTCGAGCCGCGAGCGAAGCGCAAACCAGGCGCCGGGAATGTGCCCCCTGAGGTACTCGCGGCTGATCGAGAGGTCGACGATGGTGGCTTCGTTGCGCGCCATGAGCTCGGCTAGGCCGGTGCAATCGATGCGCAGCTCCGGCGGCGGCGGCGGGCCCAGGATCGGCGTCGCCGGCGCTTCGGTCTCGCGTCCTTGCTGCGCGAGCACAAACACGTCGCGCCAGCCCATTTGGCGCAGCCAAGAGGCGGTCATCACCGCGCGCACTTCGGCAGGATCTATCAGCACGATGCGCGACCCCAGCGTACCGGCATATTGGTCCGTCGCCTGGACCAGCTGGCCGCCGGGGGCGGAGACGGCGCCCGGCACGTGCCCGGCGACGTATTCGCGCGGATCGCGCACGTCGAAGAGATAGAGCGTGCGCGCCTCGTCGGCGCGCCAGCGCTCGAGCGTCGCGAGATCAATGCGCGCGATACCGAAGCGGCGCGCCACGCGCTCGGCGGCGGTTTTGGCCCAGGCGAGACCGTCGCGCGAGACCTCGGGAGCGCGCGCGGCCTTGCCGCTGTCGCAGGCAAAGCCGGCGAGGCTCCAGCCCATGGTGCCGTTGCGCAACGCCACCACCTTGTTGGGCACGCCCGCATTGATCAGCGACTGCGCGCCGATGATGCTGCGGGTGCGGCCCGCGCAATTGACCACCACCATGGTTTCCGGCGAGGGCGCGAGGTCGCGGACGCGCAGCACCAATTCCGCGCCGGGCACGTTGACGGCGCTCGGGATGGAGACGCGCTGGTATTCGTCGAACGGCCGGCTGTCGAGCACCACGATGTCCCTGCCTTTGCGCAGGAGCCGTTGCAGCTCTTCAGGCGAGATGCTCGAAGCCGTCGGCGTCGTCGCAGAGCACGACGCGCGTGCCCGGCCGCGGCACCAGGCGGGCGAAGTTGAGCTCGAGCCGGCTCAACGGCATCGAACGCGCGAACAGGAGATGGTTCTGCGAGAAGGTCAGCTCCTCGCGCAAATCGATGAGCGCCAACTCCGCCCCATCGGCGAGCATCGCCTTCAGGGCGTGCGGATTTACTTGTTGCATTCGCGCCGGCTTGCGCAGCCTCACGTCGCCTGTTGCGGCGTCATCTGCTCCACCTTGCCCGTGTCGAGATCGAAACGCACGCGCTCGATCTTGTCGAGATTGGTGCCGGTCACCCGGATGAAGCGGGCGTAGTCGGGATAGTCGATCGAATGGATGGTGCCGTCCTGATAGATGCCGGCGTGCCCGGGCAGCAGGCGATATTTCTTGACCGGCTTGAGCTTGGCCTTTTCGGGATCCGAGCCATCATCCTCGCGCTCCCACTCGATCATGTCGGTGTAGTGCGTGGCCTGCCCATAGATCGCCCAGGAGGCGCCGTGGTCGTGCGGCGGAGATACCCGCGCCTTGTCGTTGATGTGGGCGAGGATCTGAAAGCCGAGATCCGGGTCGTCATAGAGTACCTTCAAGCCGCGCGGCACATGCTCACTGCAATAGGTCTCGACGAAGTCCCGGTTGGAGAGCAGCTGCTCGAGCTTTACGCGCACTTCCTCCCGACCTTTGGGTCCACCATCGCGCCTGAGAATGGCGCGGCAATCCGCCACGAATTGATCGAGACCGTAGGACATGGCTGCCTCCTTGCAGACGACGTCGCTCTAGCTTCGCAGATGACGTGCTTCTAGCTTCGCGCATCGCAGCGGCGAGCGCCAGAGCTATGGGCACGTCATTGCCGGGCTTGACCCGGCAATCCATCAATCGTCGTAAAGACCTTTTGCAAGGGGGATGGATGCGCGGGTCAAGCCCGCGCATGACAGTTGGGAAGCCTCTTAATTTAGGCCCTCAGTCTCGAACCTGGGTCCACGCCTTGGGGGGAATGAGCGGAGTTTGCTGCACCGCCGGAGTTCGTGAAGCCCAGCTCGGCGAGGGCTGTGTCCAAGGCCTGCCCATCCTCGTCGGCGAGCGCGGCCTTGATCAAACGATCGAGCGTTGCGGCGGAATCGCTTCGCCCGAGCAGCTGCGGAACGACGATCTTCAGCTTATCGAATTTCGCCTGCCCGCGTTCGCGGGTGTCGCCGTAGCCCTTCACGAGGCCGCGCATGCGCGCGATTTGCACGGCCAGCGGATAATCGGTGCGCGCCGTCGCCGCCACCAGGTCGAGCCATTCCCTCAGCGCGGCGCCTTCGTTGCCGAAGCGCAAGGAGCGGCGGCGCAGATGCTTGAGCTTCGATAATGCGTACAGCAGCAGGAATCCGCCGATGGACGTGGTCTTGACGACCCTGCCCTTGTGCGTCGCGCGGTCGACCAAGGCGCGGGCCCAAGGCGTGCGCAGGAGCCAGCGTCCGAGCGCAGCCGGCAGCGTATCGGCGATCTCTTGGGTGCGCGGATGAAAGAATTCGGCGATTTCGAGAATCTGGCCGTCCTCGATCCGCACTTCTTCGCGCACGCGCGCGAAGCGGCTCGACCGGATCTTGAGTTCGGCGACGCGGATTGTGTCCTCGTAGGCCATCGCGAGCGCGAGCTGCCGCGCGGTCTCCGCGAGCAGCGCGCCGTGTTGCCGCTCGATGTCTTGAAAGCGGACAAGGCGCGCCAAGAAGTCGCGGGCGTAGCCGGCGTCCTGATAATCGGCAAGCCGTTCGATCGCGGCAAAGACGACCGAGCGGGCATCTCCGGTGAAGTCCCGCGCCGCAGTGTCCAAGAGATCCCGGATCGCGCGCGGCGCGGCGCGCGTGTCACGGTCAAGCGACATGGCCGCGGGAACAGGGGCCTCGCCTGCGCGCGCCGCATCGAAGCCGGCGGCGAATGCGGCGAGGCTGCGCTCGACTCCGACTTGGCCGCGGCGGATCGCCGCCTCGAACGCGGTGCGCGGGAAGGGGAGCGCGCCGGAGCCCGCCAGCGCGCCGAACAGCACCGCGCTCAAGACGCTGCCGGTCGCCTCCGCTAGCGCCTCCATATCGAATGCGAGCAGTTCGCGGGCGGCCTCACGGCAGGCGGCAAGCAGCGCCACCGCGTCGGAGCGGCCGTCGGCGAGCGCGATCTTCTCCGTCATCGCAAACACGCGATGGGTGGAAGCGATGAGCAACGTGCGATCCGGCGTGACGAAGCCGCGCTCGACCGCGCGCGCGGCCTCCATCAGCTCGGAGGCCAGCACGACGTCGACGTCGCCCGGCACGGGCATGAGCGCAAGCACCGGCTCACGTCCGGCGGCCTGCGCGGCCGTTTTGGGAAACAATTCGACATAATAGATCGTGGCGCCGGTGCGCTGCGCGACGCCAGGTATCGAGGTCGCCTGCGCGAGATAGCCGCCGTGTTGGGCGAGATCGACGATCCAGTCGGCCAGCACGCCACCACCCTCGCCGCCGAGCGCGACAACGGCAATGGTGATCGGCCGCACGTTCGCGACTTGCGGCTGCCCTTGGGCTTCCATCTGTATTGTCAAGCCGCGGCGAGGTCGATGCGCCGTTGCAGCCAGCCGATGACGGCGCCGCGTACGCTATTCTTCAGCCGATCCCAATGCGAGGGATTGGCGATGATCGAGGCGCGGTAAAACGACGGGCAAAGCACCGCCGCGTGCGCAACCTCGCCGCACAATCCGCAGCCGACGCAGGAATTGATCACCTTGGTCACCGGTTCGCGTCGCAGCGGATCGGGATTGGGCGCGAGCGTGAGCGACGGGCAGCCCGACAGCCGGATGCAGGAGTGATCACCGGTGCAAGTGTCGGCATCGACGCCGAAGCGCTCGCGCACGACGCGCTCGCCGCGCTCGAGGCGCTTGCGCGTGAGCGGCCGTACACGCCGCTCTTTGTTGAGCATGCATTCGGACTGGGCGATGATCACCTTCGGGCCCCTGATCGCGGTGGTGAGCGCCTCCTTGAGCGTGTCGCGCATCTTGCCGACATCATAGGTGCGCGTGATCGTGCGCACCCAATTGACGCCGACCCCGCGCACGGCCTTCTCGATCGGGTTCTTGGTCGCACGCATGGCATTGTCGGCGGCGGAAGACGGCACGTCCTGCCCGCCGGTCGCCGCCGCATAGCCGTTGTCGACGACGATCAGGACGTTGTCGCTCTTGTTGAAAACGGCGTTGCCGACGCTCGAGGTGAGCCCGTTGTGCCAGAAGCCGCCGTCACCGACGAGGGCAATGGCACGCTTGCCGGCCGTCACGTTGAGCGCGCTAGCCCCCGCGCCGCCCAACCCGTAGCCCATGGTCGAATTCCCGAGGTTGAAGGGCGGCAGGATCGAGAACAAGTGGCAGCCGATGTCGCAGCTCACGTGATGCGGCCCGAGCTCGCGCTCGACGAGCTTCATGGCGGCGAAGATCGGCCGCTCGGGACAGCCGGTGCAAAACGCGGGCGGGCGGCCGTGCACCTCTCCGGCGAGCGCGCGCTGCGCCTTTTCGGCACGATTGGTCGGCGCGTCGGGCGATCCCTTTCGAGGGGCGAGCAGATCCGGCCGGTACGCCGCGATGAATTTCCGCAACCCCTCCTTCATGACCGCGCCGGTATATTCGCCGGCCATCGGCAACATGCTCTTTCCTTCGACGCGAGTTGCCACATCGGCGCGGCGCAGGATCGTGTTCACCGCCTGCTCGATGAATTCCGGCTGGCCCTCCTCGACGATCAGAATCGCTTTCTTCTGCGCGCAGAAGCGGATGAGCTCGGCGTCGATCAGCGGATAGGTGACGTTGAGCACGTAGAGCGGGATACGGCTTTCGCCGAACACATCGGCGAGCCCCAGAATTTCGAGCGCACGCAGCGCGGTGTTGTACATGCCACCCTGCATAACGATGCCGATGTCGTCGGCTTCGCCCTCGAACGCTTCGTTGAGCTTGTGCTGCTCGATGAAGCGCACGGCGGCCGGCCAGCGCTTCTCGACCTTTTCCCGCTCCTGCAGATAGCTCGCCGGCGGCAGCACGATGCGGTTCGCGTCACGGGCGGGGTGCTCGAGCGCGTCTTTGAGCGTGAAGGTTGCCCGCGCATTGTCGCGGGCGGTGAAGCTGCCGTAGACATGGCAGGCGCGGATGCGCAGCTCCAGCATCACCGGAGTGTTGGATGCCTCCGACAGCTCGAAGCCCATCTCGACCGCCCGCACGATCGACGGCAGGTTCGGCCGCGGATCGAGCAGCCAGATCTGCGATTTCATGGCGAAGGCGTGGCTGCGCTCCTGCATGATCGAGGAGCCTTCACCATAGTCCTCCCCGACGATGACCAGCGCGCCGCCGGTGACGCCGCTCGAAGCGAGATTGGCGAGCGCATCGGAGGCGACATTGGTGCCGACCGTCGATTTGAAGGTCGCAGCGCCACGCAGCGGATAATTGATCGATGCCGCGAGCGCGGCGGCGGCGGCCGCTTCGTTGGCGCTCGCCTCGAATCGGATCCCCAGATCGCGCAGTACGTCGTCGGCATCGGCGAGCACATCGACGAGATGCGAGATCGGCGCGCCCTGATAGCCCGAGACGTAGGAGACGCCCGCCTGCAGCAGCGCCTTGGTGACGGCGAGAATTCCCTCGCCGCGGAATTCCTGCCCCGCGCCGAGCCGAAGTTTTGCGACCTCGCTTTTGAACGAGCGTTCTGCCATCCGCGTGCGTCCTTGTCTGCGAGCCGTTGTGCGCCGGGGCGCAATTGACTCAACTGCACGCCACCGCGATTATATTTCAAAGATCAGATAACCAACAGGCTACCTGACCGGAGAGGGAACCATGCGCTCGATCTTCATCGTCGCCGCCTTGATCGCAGTGGCATCGCCAGCCGCGGCTGAAGAGGTGGCGCTGCGCGCCGTCTCCGCCTTCGCCGAGGGCACCGAGTTCTCGCGCAATTTCGAGCGTTTTGTCGAGAAGGTGAACGCCGACGGCAAGGGCCTGATCAAGATCAACTATATCGGCGGGCCACGGGCGGTGCCGCCATTCGAGGTCGGCAATGCCGTGCGCACCCGGGTGGTCGACATGGCCAACGTGACGGGCGCGTTCTACACCAACCTCATGCCCGAGGCGGACGGCCTCAAGCTCATCGGCAAGCCGATGAGCGAGCAGCGCAAGAACGGCACCTGGGACTACATCAACCAGCTGCACAACCAGAAGCTTGGCTCGCAGTATCTTGCCCGCCAGTTCCACAACGTCCCGTTCCACATCTATCTCAACAAGAAGATCGACAAGATCGACTTTTCCGGGCTCAAGATCCGGGTCACGCCGGTCTATAGAGACGTGGTCGAGGCGTTCGGCGGTACGCCGATCACCACCGCGCCGGGGGAGGTCTATACCGCGCTCGAGCGCGGCGTGGCCGACGGCTATGGCTGGCCGGTCACCGGCATTTTCGATCTCGGCTGGGACAAGGTGACCAAGTTCCGCATGGAGCCGCCGTTCTACAGTGTCGAGGTCAACGTGCTGGTCAATCTCGACGCCTGGAAGGGACTCAACGACGCCCAGCGCAAGGTGCTCAATGACGCGACGCTGTGGCTCGAAGGCCTCGATAGCGAGAAGGTTGCCGCCATCAAGGCCGAACGCGAGCGTCAGGCCGCTGCCGGTATCCAGACGCTTGACTTCGGGCCCGCCGCGTCCAAGGCCTTTCTCGATCGCGCCTACGAGGTGGCCTGGCAATCCGTGATCAAACGCGCGCCGGAGACCGGGCCGAAGTTGCGCCAGCTCGCGGGAAATTGACGCTTGTCATTCCGGGGCGCCGCGAAGCGGCGAGCCCGGAATCCATATCCACAGTCAGTGGTTATGGATTCCGGGTTCCCTCGCTGCGCTCGGGCCCCGGAATGACGTCAAGCGGTCACCCAAGCCATGACCCGCCTTTCCGCAATGTTCGGCCGGGTGTTGCATGCGCTCGCCATTGCGGCGGCGTTCATCCTCTTGGCGATGGTCGTAGTCGTCACCGCCGACATCGTGCTGCGCAACTCCACCGGCGGCGGCTTCGCCTGGGCGAACGAGGTCTCGGAATACGCGCTTTATCTCATGACGTTGCTCACCGCGCCCTGGCTGCTGCGGCGCGGCCAACACGTGCGGCTGGACATCATCCTCACGCTGGTGCCGCCGCGCGTCGCCTGGCTGATGGAGGCCGCGGGCGACGCGCTCGGCTTTTGTGTGAGCCTCGTGCTTGTCCGCTACGGCTTTGCCATGACCGCGGACAGCGCCAGGCTCGGCGCGATCACGATCAAGAATCTGGTCTTTCCGGAATGGTGGCTGCTCGCCCCGCTGCCGGTCGCTTTCGCGCTGCTGGCCATCGAATTCGTCTTTCGCTTCGGCAGGCTGCTCAAGGGCGAGCGCACGCGCCGCATCGAGGCGACTTCGGTAAGCTGAATGAGTTGGATCGAGGGCAGCGTTCTCTTGTTCGGCGGCCTCGTGGCGGCGATGGGACTCGGCTTGCCGGTCGCCTTCGCTTTCCTCGTGCTCAACGTCATCGGTGCGATCGTCTTCCTCGGCGGCGAGGCGGGGCTCGTGCAGCTCGCGCGCAACGCGGTGCAGTCGATCACCAGCTTTTCGCTCACGCCGATCCCGTTCTTCGTGCTCATGGGCGAGGTGCTGTTTCACAGCGGCGTTGCGCTCAAGGCGATCGATGCCTTCGCGCTCATCATTCGTCGCGTGCCGGGCCGCCTTTCCGTCATCACCATTGTCGCCGGCACGGTGTTCTCAGCGATTTCGGGCTCGACCATTGCCACGACGGCATTGCTCGGGAGCCTGATGCTGCCGACCATGCTCGCGCGCGGCTACGACCCGCGCATGGCCATGGGCCCGATCATGGGCATCGGCGGCGTCGACATGCTGATCCCGCCGTCGGCGCTCACGGGGCTGCTCGGCAGCCTCGCCGGCATTTCTATCGCGGGGCTGCTCATCGGCGGCATCGTCCCGGGCCTGATCCTGAGCGCGCTCTATGTCGCCTACATCATCGCGCGCGCCAGCCTCGATCCTGCGCTCGCGCCGGACGCGGGGGTGGAGGACAGAGCGCTCGGCGCCGCGCGCTGGCTGCCGTTCGTGACCCACGTGATACCGCTCGTGCTCATCTTCGGCCTCGTGATCGGCGCCATGACCGGTGGTCTGGCGACGCCGACCGAAGCCGCCGCCATCGGTGCGGCCGGCACGATCGTGGCCGCCGCAGTCTATCGCGGCCTCACCTTCGCCAATCTGATGAAGGCGCTCACCGGCACGGTCGCGGTCTCCGGCACCATCCTGTTCATCATCGTGGGCGCGACCACTTTCGCGCAGGTGCTGAGCTTCTCCGGTGTGGTCAACGGCCTGCTCGGAACGGTGACGGGGCTGGGGCTGTCCATCAACGCGATCGTGATCGCGATGCTGCTGATCCTTCTCTTCCTAGGCTGCTTCGTTGACCAGGTCAGCATGATGCTGATCACGCTGCCGTTCTTCATGCCCTTGGCGCAACGCTACGATATCGATTCGATCTGGTTCGGCGTGCTGTTCTTGATTTGCATGCAGCTGGGGCTGCTCACGCCTCCCTTCGGCCTGCTCCTGTTCACCATGAAAGGGGTCGCGCCGCCGGCCATAACCATGCACCAGGTTTATATGGCGGCCATGCCCTACATCGTGATGAGCTTGTTGATTCTAGTCCTGATTTTTTTCTTTCCGGTGATCGCGACCTGGCTTCCCGCGGTGCTGAGCCGGTAACGCTACGGCAGCACCGCCGTCGCCTCGATCTCGAGGCGTGCCAGAGGCTCGACCAGGCGATTGACCTCGACCACCGCCATGGCCGGAAAATGCCGGCCCACAACCTCGCGATAGGCGGCGCCGAGCGCCGGGAGGTCGGCGAGATACTCGTCCATGTCGCGCACATACCACGTCAGGCGGACGATGTGCCGCGGCGAGGCGCCGGCTTGCGCCAGCACCGCGGCGATGTTCGCGAGCGTCTGTT
>WNFZ01000853.1_pt1 | contig 30029 bp, 27 predicted proteins | sample 5400081 | NCBI WGS metagenome assembly WNFZ01 (sample SAMN13153365, study PRJNA577476) | soil metagenome | isolation source: 80 cm soil or saprolite under grassland replicate 1 | place: USA:California | collected 2016-06-15 | reverse complement strand
CCGGCAAAATTCTGGGCTCGAGAAGCGAGCGAGCTGGTTTGGCGAGCAAGATGGAAAAAGGTCCTCGAATGGAAGGCACCATTCGCGAAGTGGTTCGTCGGCGGCAAACTCAACATCTCTGAAAATTGTCTCGATCGACATTTGACTGGGCCGCGCCGGAACAAGGCCGCAATTATTTGGGAGGGAGAACCGGGCGACAAACGCACCCTCACCTACCAGCAACTGCATCGCGACGTTTGCCGCTTCGCGAATGTCCTGAAGCGAAACGACATCAAAAAGGGCGACCGAATCATCATTTATCTCCCGAATATTCCCGAGGCCGCGATTGCCATGCTGGCCTGCGCGCGGATTGGCGCGGTGCATTCGGTTGTATTCGGCGGATTCAGCTCCGATAGCATTCGTGATCGAATCACTGACAGCGGCGCGATCGCGGTCGTCACCGCCGACGGCGCATACCGCCGCGGCGGGATTGTGCCGTTGAAGAAAAATGTCGATGACGCACTCCGTGATGGCACATCAGTCAGGCGGGTGATCGTTTTTCGTCGCGCCGGAAACGACATCCACATGGAGGAAGGCCGTGACGTTTGGTGGCACCGAGAACTGGAGTACGTCAATGCCAACTGCCCGCCTGCGCCACTCGATAGCGAGCATCCGCTTTACCTTCTTTACACAAGCGGATCCACCGGAAAACCAAAAGGAATTTTGCACACCACCGGTGGTTATCTCGTGAACGTTTATTCGACTACCAAGTACGTCTTCGACATTCGCGACGACGATATTTTCTGGTGCACGGCTGATGTGGGCTGGGTAACCGGGCATAGTTACATCGTCTATGGCCCGCTCGCCGCCGGCGCCACCGTTGTTATGTACGAAGGCGCTCCGAACTGGCCCGAGCCCGATCGGTTTTGGAAAATCATCGAAGAATATCGGATCAACATTCTCTACACCGCGCCAACGGCGATCCGCGCATTTATTCGCTGGGGTGACCAATGGGTCGCGAAACATGATCTCTCATCGCTTCGCCTGCTCGGCACGGTAGGGGAACCGATTAATCCAGAGGCTTGGATGTGGTATCATAAGAACATCGGCGGCAGTCGTTGTCCGATTGTCGATACGTGGTGGCAAACTGAAACAGGTTCGATTCTGATTACGCCTCTGCCGGGTGCCATTCCAACAAAGCCGGGCAGCGCAACGCTCCCGTTCTTTGGCGTCGATCCGGCCGTTGTCGATGAGAAGGGGCGCGAGGTCGGCCCGAATGTCGGTGGGAAACTGATCATTCGCCGCCCCTGGCCCGCGATGTTGCGCACGATCTACGGCGACAAGACGCGCTATCGACAGCAATACTGGAGTGAGTTCAAGGGCAATTATCTGACCGGCGACGGCGCCCGCCGCGACGAAGACGGCTATTTCTGGATCGTTGGCCGGATCGATGACGTTCTGAACATCGCTGGCCACAGACTCGGCACATCAGAAATAGAAAGCGCGCTGGTCAGTCACCCACGAGTCGCGGAGGCGGCGGTGGTTGGAAGGCCCGATGAACTAAAGGGCCAGGGAGTTGTGGCGTTTGTCACGGTGAAGACAGGAGTCGATGTCAGTCGCACACTGAAGGAAGAATTACGCGATCACGTCGGCACGCACATTGGCGCAATTGCAAAACCAGATGAAGTGCGCTTCGCCGAAGCGCTTCCGAAAACGCGCAGCGGCAAAATCATGCGACGACTTCTCAAAGAAATCGCGAGCGGCGCAAAGGTCACTGGCGACACCACCACGCTGGAGGATTTCAGCGTGTTGGCAAAATTGGCGGAATCGGAAGAAGCTTAGCATCCTCAAATCGCGCTCCGCACCAGTGACGCGGTGGAAATTTCTTTTGCCAACCATGCATTCGTATAGCCTTGATCTGTGAGCTTCATCCGCACAGGCTTTCGAGAAATCGCCTTGAAAGTCAGGCGCCAGCGGACTCGCATGGCGCTTCGTCACGAGAGGCGTCTTCTCCAAAAGAGTGAAATCAACCTCGGACGCGAAGGCATTGCGCAAGCAGCGAATTTCCCCGAGCTTCGCAACGAGATAGTTGCTCTTAAAAAGCTGGAGCAGGAGCAAAAAGAAGTCGCACTTCGAATCGCGCGAATCGAAGAAGGAATAAAAACGATCGAACATGAACGGCAACAGAATGCGCGCGAGCAGGCTGAGGCAATTGCAAAGCTCGAAGCAGAGAAGAAGCCACTGCTTCAGCAGCGCGCTCAGGCGAAAAATAATCTGGATGTGTGCGAGCGCGAGCTTACAGGCGTCGAACGGCGCATTCAGGAGAGCGAAGCAGCAGATCGCGATCTGTTGAAACAAATATCCGATCTGCATGCGCTCGATCCGGCGCCTGCAGATTTGGAAGCGCGATCCGCTAACATCACCGCGCGGCGCGCGCGTCTTCCCGACGAGCGAGCAGAATTTGTGCGCGCCCGCCTGGGCAGCGCGGAGGCAGTGCGCCTGGCAAAGGAGAAGCTGAATACGGCCGAGGCGGAACTTTCCGCGGTAGAAAAAAACATGGCGCGAACCCGGAGCGAATTTGAAGCGCGTGATCGAAAGTTAAATGACAACATTCGCGCGCAACAGGAAGCGGCGCGCGAGGCGCGGACACGGCACCAGATAGTCGAAGAGCGAAAGAATCCCGCTTATCTAAGCATTGGCCGGCATCTCGCTGAAAAGGGCGTTGCCCCGCCCAACGCGCCACACCTGCTGGCGGAGGCGCACCGCCGCCGCGAAGCGGTGGATTCGCATTTGAAGCACAAAGCCGAGCTGGCCTTGCTCTCAAGTCAGATCGACAAGCAGGAGTTGAGGAAGTTTTACTTCAGTGTCTTCTCGGTACTCGTTCTGCTCGCCCTAATTTTGCTCGTTGTTTTCCAATCTCCTCGAGGACGCGAGTGGCTGCCGCAGGAAACCGACATCATCCTCTCGATTAATGCGGAACAGTTTGAACGTGCGAACATCGCGAAACGCTGGCGCGGCGAGGATCCAAAGCTCTGGCCCGCATTAGTCGGGGCCGCGGCGTCCGTTCCAGGATTGAATCTGCCTCGTGACGCAGTACGGGTCACCCGTGCGCTCACGACGAACGAAGCGGGAGAACCTCGAGAGTTTAATCTGGTTCAAGCCCGTCGTGCGATTCCCAATGTCATTCGTACGATCGGGAATGACAAAACTTTCCAAAAGCGTTCCATCAGCGGCTTGCCAGTTTGGGAACGACCGCCCGATTTTGCCATCGCCAGAGTGGGACCCGCGACGCTCGCCGTCGGAGCACCTGAGGAAGTTGATGAACTAGTGCTGGTGCGGCTCGGGATGAAACCGGACCTCAAAATAACAGGTCAGTTATTCGATCGTTTTCAGGCTCTCGATCGTGACAGCGCGGTACGGCTTATCTCCCGTGCTCCATCCGATCTCTCACGCGTTTTCCACCCTATCTTCGCCCGTGAACTGCTCAACGTTTCACAATTGCTGGGTCTTGCAGTGAACCTGCAAAATCCTGTAAAAGCCAGGGTGCTCATAAAAGTGAATCCCTCCAAAAATGCCGCCGATCTCGCCCGAAATTTGCGCGACAAACCGCAGCAATGGCTGAATTTCCCGGACTCTCAATTATTGCTTTACTCACAACCGCCGGAGGTCCAAATCCACGGCAACTCAAACTTGGAGTTGCGCTTCTCGATGCCGGAAGCTAGTGCTCGTCTCCTGTTCGAACGCCTCGCAAAAACGGACACTCCCCAACCAGTGGCTGCCTATTACACCAAACAATGAAAACGCGACGTTTTGGTCTGTGTATTTCGTTAGTCGCTGGGTTAGCGGCGGTGTTGGTGCCAATGAGTGCAAGTGCCGGCGAACGTTTTGTTGATATCCAATCCGTAGATCCCACGATCATCGTTGAGTTGCGTTACGCGGCCCGAAATAACCTCGTTGGCCAGCCGCTTTATCCGTCTGGAACACGCGCGCTCGCTCGTCCGGAAGTGGCCTCAGCTTTGGCTGTGGCTCAGGGCTTTCTGCGCCGATACCAATACGGCCTGAAAATCTGGGATGCGTACCGGCCGGTGGCAGTCCAGGCGAAGCTTTGGCAGGCATTACACAACAGTGATTATGTTGCCAATCCTGAAATCGGTGTTGGCTCGTTGCATAGTTGGGGCGTCGCCATCGATGCCACGCTGGTGGATGCATGGAATCGTCCCGTGCGCATGCCAACGGACTTTGATGATTTTACCCCCGCGGCAATGTGGCGCTACGTAGGACCGTCGCCCGAAGTCAGTGCACATGTGCATATGCTGCAGTACGCGATGCACAAAGCGGGGTTCTGGGGAATGCGTACCGAATGGTGGCATTTCACGATTGCTGACTGGAAGAAATATTTGCCGGAAGAGGCAAGACAATCCGCTCAAGTCGCCGGAACTCATTGGGAAGGCAAGTTGTGATCGACAGTCTGCTTCGTGGTTTGCGGCAGCCCGAATACGTTCATGTGTTGCTTAATCCGTTGCCGGTTTATGCCTTGATCATCGCCTGGATTGGATTGCTCATCGCTTTTTTTTTAAGAAGTCGTCGCGCTCAGATCGCCACCTTAGCCCTCGTACTTATCAGCTCCTTGTCCGCATGGCCGGTCTATGAATTTGGCCAGCAAGGATATGATCGTGTTCTTTCCATGGCAGATGAAGATGGAAGAGCCTGGCTCGATGAGCATAAGGATCGTGCCGAGAATCTCATCTGGATTTTCTATGCGCTCGCAATCTTGAGCGCCGTTGCAATCGCAGCGCCGATCAAATGGCCGAAATCATCTGCGCCACTGGTTATCGCTGTACTATTGCTCGGTGTAGCGACCTTGGGAGTTGGCGGATACATCGCTTACGCAGGTGGCAAAATCCGGCATCGTGAATTCCGAAACAAACCGGCGCCGAAAAGGCCAGAGCACAAGCCCGAACATTAGACGAGCGGATGCGATCTAGAGGTTGTAGGGGCGCTTGTGCCAAGCGCCCAGGCCTTTGACACAAACGCTTCTACAGCGGTTAAACCCGTCAAGACAATGCACACCTCACTCGATCGCGCAGAACGCGACGTCCAGGAACACAGCGGCGCGCTGAAAAAGCCGCTGGGCCTGCGCGATCTGGTCCTGACGCAAATCCTTTTCGTGGTCGGCTCAGGCTGGGTCGGGGCCGCCGCGAAACTTGGACAGTCGCATCTCTTCTTTTGGCTGCTCGCGATTTTGCTTTTTTACATTCCGCAGGCTGCGGTCGTGATCTATTTGAACGGGCGGATGCCGCTCGAAGGAGGAATTTATCAATGGGCAAAGCTCGGCTTCAACGAGTTCACCGGATTTATCGTCGCTTGGAATCTCTGGCTGCTGTCGATCACGGTCATCGCGTTGGGCGGAATGTTTACGACTACGAACCTATCCTACGCCATCGGTCCAGGCGCTGCATGGATGCCGAACAGTAAATGGTGTGTGTCGCTGATCAGCGCCGCATTGGTCGGCGGCCTTGGATGGACGTGCGTCCGCGGTCTATCCTTGGGCAAATGGCTTCACAACGTAGGCGCATTTGCAATGCTCATTGTTTATGCGGCGCTGATTTTCCTGCCGCTTGTCGGCCTCGCGCGTGGTGAACTAAAAACTTATCACCCGCTTCAGCTCGCCTTGCCGACGATGTCGATCTTCTATTGCTTCAACATTTTCAGCAAACTCGCCGTCGGCGCGCTCAGCGGATTTGAGTACGTCGCGATTCTTGCGGGCGAAACGCGGGCGCCCGCGCGTGACATCGGCCGCTCCGTCCTGATCGCTTCGCCTGTGATCGCGTTAGCCTTTATTCTTGGCACGAGTTCCGTGCTCGCGTTTGTCGGCAACCGTCCGATCGATCTCATCGGTCCGGTGCCGCAAACATTGCGACTCGGCTTGCAGTCGTTTCCAATCGCCGGCGCGATCGCTTCCGTCGGAATTTTATTGATGACGGCGCGGTCGATTTCTTCGACCAGCGTTCATGTAACAGGCAGCTCGCGATTACCCATGGTCGCGGGATGGGACCGATTGTTGCCAAGGTGGTTCTCGCGTCTGCAGCCGCGATACAAAACCCCGGTCAATTCGATCATCTTCGTCGGCGCGACGACACTTCTCATCGCCATCGCGAGCCAGATCGGCGCTGGAATTCAAGAAGCGTTCCAACTTGTTGACAACGCGGCGAACGTTTTCTACGGCATCGTGTACTTCACGATGTTCGCGATACCAATCTTTGGCGCGGGGGCGATCCGTTCAGACGCTCCGATCTGGTTGCGCATCGCGGCGATCTGCGGCGCCGCCGTCTCATTATCGGCGATTTTTTTCACGGTCTATCCGATTATCGACGTTCCAAGCCCGTTGAGTTTTGCGGTGAAAATCATCGCTGTAACCGCGATCGCGAACGCGATTGGCGTCGCGATCTTTCTCTTGGGGACAAAGCGTCGGGGCGGTTAGCCGCAATTGTCGGCAACCCAACGCAAATAATCAGGCAAGCCGCTGGAGATCGGAACAAAGATTATTTCCGGCACGTCGTACGGATGGAGCGACCGCAACTTCTCCTGAAACGCCGTTTGTCGATCTTCGCTTAATTTGAAGAAAACAAGCGTCTCATCAGCTTTCTCAATCTTGCCTTTCCAAGTGTAAATCGATTCGACACTGGGCAGAATATTTGCGCAAGCGACGAACTTCTGCGCGACCAGCTCATTCGAAATCCGCCGAGCCGTTTCAGCATCGGGGAACGTGCTGAGCGCGAGCAGAATTTTTTCAGTCATCCGCTAAATGATTTCGGCCTTATAGCTTGTGTTTTATTCATCAGCGCCGGGTGGATCGGCTTCTCCGAAGACGATGTCATCGCCAAAGGCGCAAATATCAGGCGGCAAGGCCGCGTTTTCAGCGCGTTGAGGACAACGCGTTCCACCTTTTCTCTTCATTGCGCCCGGTCCGGCAGATCCAGCCACCGCCGAGAACGACATCATCATCAGCATAAAACACTGCGGCTTGTCCTGGCGTCACAGCGCGCTGTGGTTCGTGCAAATGAACGCGAGCGCGATTATTCTCCAACGGAATAATAGTGGCCCGCGTGCCGGGATGGTTATAGCGGATCTTCACCGTAGCTTCGAACGAGGTCCACAAATCATTGCCGGCATTTCTCGATGCTTGTTCGCCTCTCCCTTCCCAAGGGAGAGGGTGGGGTGAGGGTTTCGCAGATCTGGCTGTTTGCGTTGAAAAGCCCCTCACCTCAATCCTCTCCCCTTTATTGAGGGGGGACGCGGATGCGAACGGCCTATCGTCGCCGATCCTGGCTACACGGTGCCAATTTACGCGATCGATTCCGAATTTATCACAGATCAAATCGTCGGCGTCGCCGACGATGACGCGATTCGTTTCAGAATCGAGATCGACAACATAGCGCGGTCTGAGCGAACCACCTGGCAAGCCTTTGCGCTGGCCGATGGTGAAAAGCTCGATGCCATCATGTTCACCCACAAAATTTCCAGCGACATCGTAAATTTCGCCTCGATGAAACTCCCTTTCGCCCAGATGCGAGCGCAGGAACGCCTTGTAATCGTTGCCCGGCACAAAGCAGATTTCCTGGCTATCAGTTTTATCGGCCACTTTTAGGCCTAGTGAGTGGGCAATCTCGCGGATCTGCGGCTTGCGCATTGTGCCCAGTGGTGTAAGCGCGCGCCGGAGCTGCGGCTGCCGCAAGCTGAACAGAAAATAAGATTGATCCTTCCACAGATCGATTCCTTTGCGAAGGACCGCGCGATCACCGTGATGCTCGATCACGGCGTAATGACCGGTGGCGATATAATCGCAACCTAATGCCGCTGCTTTACTCCAAAGATTGCCGAACTTGAGCTTTTCATTGCACATCACGCATGGATTCGGCGTTCGACCGGCCTGGTACTCGCTGGAGAAATAATCAATCACGAGCCGCTCGAATTGGTCGGCTTCATCGACAACGTAATGCGGAATGCCGAGGGAATGCGCCACGCCGCGCGCATCAGCGATTGCCTGCGGGCCGCAACATTTGTCCTCTGCACGCGAGATGCAGTCCTGCGGCCAGACTTTCATGGTGACGCCGATGACTTCGTAGCCTTGCTCGCGCAGCAAATATCCGGCGACGCTGGAGTCTACTCCACCGCTCATCCCAAGAAGAACACGCTGTTTTTTCCCGCTCATTCGAATGCAGAATTTCGGTTAATGGCGAATTGAGTCAATGAGGTAGAGGCGGTTCACCCGAACCGCCTGCGCACAGCACCATGGAGAGGCATTGAGGGCAATCGCCCCTACCTTGGAATGCGACTTACGAACGCACTGCCACGCAATGTGAACCGCCAGGGATAATGCGCGGAACGCGTAATACCGATTCGCGCATCGGCGACAACATCCACTGGCGTATTTGTGTCGCGAGCAAAACAGTGCTGCGGGTCGGCGCACAGATCCATCTCGTGGTGGCGACCAGTAATGCCGAGCGCTTGCGTTAGCTTGCCAGGCCCCGAACACAGGCGCTTCACGTCGATGACTCCTCGACGTTTTTTCATCCGCTCAATCCCTTTTCGTGGCTCAAGCGCGCGAATCAAGACGAACCCGTTCGCCTTGCCTTTCACCAGCACATTCAGCATCCAGTGCATCCCATAATTGAAATACACATAGGCCGCGCCGGCACAGTTTCGCTCGATAAAGCTACGCGCGCTCGGCCGTGTAAAAGTGTGCGCGGCCTCGTCGTCGATTGCCGCGTACGCTTCTACTTCGACAAGGATCCCCGAGCAATCGTCCCAGATCAGCTCGGCGCCGATCAACTCACGCGCACACGCGATCGGGTCGCGTTTGAAAAAAGAGGCGCGGAGAATCTTGTTCGCCATTGCCTCGGATCCGCTCGTTTGCAAACAGATTAGCTCGACGGCTTATAGTAGACGAAAATCTTCACGTTGCTTTCGACCGGCTGCCCGCCGCGAAACGCCGGAATGAATTTAGCGCCAGTGAAATCGGAGATCGCCGCATCTCCAAAACCGAGCAGCGGTGGCTCCTCGGATACGACCTCCATATTTTTCAAGTTTCCCGTTGCATCTACATTGAGCGCGAGCTCCACAACGCCGGTCAGCGCCACCGCGCTCCCTGTCTCAGGATAGTGGACGCCGGTGAATTTTGAGTCCTGGCCGACATACGGTTGCGGATCAATGAAATCAGTTTCCTTGTCCAACTCGTCCAACTGCTGATTGGCGAAGATGCGCAGCCGCGGTTTTCCATTCACAACCGCGAATTTCACTGTCCCATAGAAAATGGCGATGACCGGCTGATGATTGTGAATTGCGGGAATCAACTTGGCTTTAACCAGGCGTTTCAGTAGTTCCTGTTCGAGTAGTTCCGATCCGCGCGTGCCCCGATAGGCGCCGCTCCGAACGACATCGCCAGTCGGCGCCACGAGACAGGAGAACATTACGGCGGCCTCTTTTTGACCTTTTTTGATCAGATCGGCAGTGTCAATCGTGTTTATCAGCGCATTGGGAGCTGTGCCGATCAAAGCAGGCCGGAACTCCGGCAGCGTCGGCTTCGGTGACGGCGAAGGTTTGGCGGGTTTTGGTGTTTCCGATGAGGTGACGTCGACCACGAATAGCAAACCAATCATGCAAAAAGTCCCGAGTCGCATGGCGAAATAGGCAAGCGAAAGCCGCTCTTTTTGCAAGAGCGAACTCAAGGAACGACCGCTTCCCAGCCGTCACTCCTTGCTTTCTTTTAGGCGGCGAATGCCACCGGGAGCGCTTCCGCGATGTGGTGCACAATCTTGTGCCGCTGAAAATAATCGATCAGCGCGTCGCGCGTTTGCACCGGATGCAGAACGCAATTTGCCTCCGCTCTTTCAAGTAACGCACGCAGCTTCATAAAATGATGACCGCCACTGCGCGAATCGAAGCTGTTAAACGCGATGACGTATTTTTTAGTTCGATCGAGTGACCGACCATCAGCCCGAGTCATCGATACAATTCGACAGTTATCACCTCGGCCTTGTGTCTTCAATGCGAAGCCAAGCAGGTTGCGCTTCTCGTAGCTGGTGAACACTTCTTCCATAACAGTTCTTATGTCTTCCGGCGAAAGCTGCGCTGTCACGATGTAGTTTTCATAAGGAATCAAGTTCCAGATGTCGTTCAGCGTTTTGGGACCGGCGACTAACGTGGCCCTGTCATCGAATGCGCCGTGCATCACGCCATCAACTGGCAAATTTCGCTCCACCAGCGCTTCACTGATCGCCGTCCCAATGAGTCTCTCCACTTCGCTGGGCACACCGGGGCGGCTGCGACCGCGCAGCGTCTCCGCCAGTTCGCCGACAACTTGCGACAGCGCAGAATCGGACTCGGCAAGCTGGGATTTCGCTCGCGAAACAATCACGTGATCTGAATGGAAACGGTTATCCATCAGCTCGCAGATCGCCTCTCGATGAAGCAGCTTTTTGGAATTGCGGTCGAACAGAAGATCGACTCGTCCGACATGAATTCCGAAATGATCTGCCTGAGTGAAGAGCACACCGTTGGTCAGACGACTTGGAATTGCCTGATGCGTGTGACCGGCGATGAACACCGCCACCTCCGGGAACTCAGAGGTCAAAGCCATTACAGTATTCGCAAAATCGTCGCCGCCGGTGCGCATTTTTAATCCCATGTGGCCACTGAGCACGATGGCATCTGCCCCCTCGCCCTTTGCTCTAGTTATCGCACGGCGAACGGGTTCAATCGGATTTTGGAACTCGATGCCGCGCGTGAATTCAGAGGGAAGCCAATAAGGCATTCCCGGCGTTGTCACGCCGATGATCGCGATCTTGATTCCCGCGATTTCCTTCACGATGAGCGGCTGGATCTTCGCGAATGGATGTTGCAAATCGGAACATGCGCCGGCCGCCTTTCCGTCCAGGACCGTGTTTGCAGCTAACACCTTCATTGTCGATCTCTGCAGCGCATTGATAAACGTCTCGATTCCCCAATCGAACTCATGATTGCCGGCGATCCACGCGTCGTATTTGAGATGATTAAAGAGATCGATCATCAGCTCGCCCTTGTTGCGCAAACTGACGTCCGTGCCTTGATAGACGTCCCCGACGTCGATCAAAATCGAATTCGAATTTTGCCGTCGCCATCGCCGAATCTGCGCCGCGCAACGCGCTAATCCGCCGTAATCAGGGGTCCCGTTATAATCGGCGGTGGGCAGAATATGACCATGCAGATCGGTTGTGTGCAGGATCGAGATGCAAACTGTATCCGACTCCAGTCCAGCAGCCGCACTAGCTAGCGTCGGGAATGCGCTGAGGAATCCGGCCTGGCCAGCGAGTCGTAAAAAATCTCGCCGTGTCCAGAATCCGTCCGGATGCAACATCGTTTGACCTTCGGGTTACAGGATACTAGCCATGTGCCAGGCATCACCTCAACGAAAATGCTACGACTGGTCATGTTGACCGCATGACGGTTTCAGTGACACTTCGTCATGACTAACGAAGACTCTATCGCCGATTTCAAACGAAACCTGCGTGGGCGCCTGATCGAACCGGGCGATAAGGATTACGATGAAGCTCGCAAGGTTTACAATGGAATGATCCACAAAAAGCCGCGCCTGGTCGCGCGTTGCGCAGATGTGGCAGACGTAATTCGTTCGGTAAATTTCGGCCGCGAAAACGATCTGCTTGTTGCCATCCGCGGCGGCGGCCACAACGCCGGAGGCCTGGGAATTTGCAACGACGGACTGGTGATCGATCTCGCGTCGATCAAATACACGCGGGTCGATCCTGCAGCTCGCACCGTCACCGTCGGCGGTGGATGCGTCTGGGGTGATGTTGATCACGCCACGCATGTGTTCGGACTCGCCACTCCGAGCGGATTCATTTCCACAACCGGCGTTGGCGGCCTAACGCTGGGCGGAGGAATTGGACATCTGACCCGCAAATGCGGATTGACCATCGACAATTTGCTCTCCGCCGATGTCGTATTGGCAAATGGCAAATTTGTGAAGACCAACGCTGATGAAAACTCCGATTTGTTCTGGGCGCTCCGAGGCGGTGGTGGGAATTTCGGTGTCGTAACTTCGTTTACGTTTAAGCTGCATCCGGTCGACGTACTCTATGGTGGCCCGATGCTCTATGAATTGAGCGAAGCAACCGACGTCATGAAATGGTATCGCGAGCTTATTCCAGGGGCTCCAGATGATTTAAATGGCTTCTTTGCATTTCTTACTGTGCCACCGGCACCGCCTTTTCCGGAAGATCTGCACATGAAAAAAATGTGCGGCGTAGTCTGGGCGTACGCCGGACCGCAGGAGAAGGCAGAACAAACTTTCAAGCCCATCCGCGCCTTCAAGAAGCCTGCGCTCGATTTTGTAGGACCGATTCCCCATCCCGCATTGCAAAGTATGTTCGATGCCCTCTATCCGCCTGGCTTGCAGTGGTATTGGCGCGCCGATTTCTTCAATGAGTTGAGCGATGAAGCCATCGCCAAGCACGTTCCGTTTGGTGAAGCGCTTCCTTCGATGCATTCCACGATGCATTTGTATCCGATTAATGGCGCTGCGTCGCGCGTCGGCAAAACCGATACGGCCTGGAATTATCGCGCTGCCAAATGGGCGGAGGTCATAGTTGGCGTCGATCCTGATCCAGCAAACAACGAAAAAATTATCTCGTGGACGAAGAATTATTACGATGCTCTCCATCCGTATTCAGCCGGCGGTGCCTACATAAACTTCTTGATGGGCGACGAAGGAGAGGAACGTGTGAAGAAAAGTTACGGCGATAATTACGGCCGGCTGGTCGCGATCAAAAAGAAATACGATCCGGATAATTTCTTTCGAGTGAATCAAAATATTAAGCCGAAGGAATTGTAGCGGCGCTTGTGCCAAGCGCGAATCAACGATGCCGGGCGTTTGACACAAACGCCCTACAATTGGGCAGCGATTGGGCCGATGACACCTGACGAGCTAAGATCATTGCAAGCGCCGCTAAAGACGCAGTATCGAGAGCGTCCTGAGAGTGCGTTGGTCACACTCCATGCCGAGGGGCGAATCGGTGAAAACGTCACCTGTAAAGTCGAAACGGGTAAAGCGCGCGTCGAAGCCGGGCTTCATCCTGCGACTGGGGGCGATGGACTCAGCGCATGCTCAACTGACATGTTGCTCGAAGCGCTCGTCGGCTGCGCTGGCGTCACGCTAAGCGCAGTCGCCACCGCTCTCGGTATTCCGTTACGCAACGCCACGATTCGAGCAGAGGGCGATCTCGATTTTCGCGGCACGCTTGGCGTTTCAAAAGATGTGCCTGTCGGGTTCAAGCAGATTCGATTGAAATTCGATCTGGACACTGACGCGAGCGAAGAACGGCTCGCGACATTACTTCGTCTAACCGAACGCTACTGCGTCGTTTACCAAACCTTGACTCACCCTGCCGAGATCAGCGTTTTGCATCGGGTGATATCTCGCTAAAATCTGTGCTTATGCCGTTATACATGGACATCCATAATCTTGACGAGGGAACGACCGCGGAAGACGTCGCCAAGGCTCACGCCAAGGACATGGAGACGCAGCGTAAATATGGGGTTGAGTACACAAAATACTGGGTCAATGAGAGCGGGAGAAAAGCCTTTTGCCTCGCTCATGCGCCAAATGCCGAAGCGGCAGAGCAAGTGCACCGGGAAGCGCATGGCTTGATGCCGGACAAGATCATCGAGGTTCAGCCTGAGCTCGCAGAAGGTTTTTTAGGCGGTGTCGAGACGAACGCAGCGGGCGCGGCCGTTTTTCCCGGCGGCGGAGCGGATGCGCGTGATCCAGGTATCCGGACCATTCTGTTTACCGACGTTGTGAATTCGACAACGTTGACTCAATCGCTCGGTGACGAAGCAGCGCTCGCAATCCTCGGCGTGCACGACACGATCGTGCGCGATGCCTTGTCCGCCTTGGGCGGACGCGAAGTAAAGCATACCGGGGACGGCATCATGGCATCATTCGTTTCCGCAGCGGGCGCAGTCCGATGCGCGATTCAGATTCAGCGCGAATTGGACAAGCACGCGCAAACGAATCCCGAGCGGTGCCTGAAGGTGCGAGTCGGCGCCGCAGCGGGCGAACCGGTTGAACAAAATAACGATCTCTTTGGATCGACAGTTCAACTGGCCGCGCGTCTCTGCGCTCATGCGCAGCCGGAACAGATTCTGGTGTCGAACGCAATTCCAGACTTGTGCATCGGCAAAGGCCTCATCTTCGAAGAGCTCGGCGAAATTGCGCTCAAGGGATTCGGCCAGCCAGTCCGCGCTCACGCCGCCGCATGGAAGCCAGTCGCGGTATAGCGACTCATCCGCAATGTCTGCGACAATTAGGCGCACCGCCCGGGACCGTTATCGAAAAGTCTTCCTTTCGTGAGCTTCTACTCGATGCACCTGCACTCTAGCCAAAGAATACGCATGAAACAGTCGAGCCTTTACGTGCTTTTCGCCATTGCGATTCAGAGCGTCTGCCACGCAGACGTGACAAAGCTCGCGGCGGAGGATCGCAAGGTATTGCGGGATTCATCGCGATTTCACGAAGTTCATTCCACCAGCGATGTGCCACCTGCAATCGTCGCGCTTTGTGGCGGCGATAATGGCAGGCTCGCAGAACCAGGCCAGAACTGGAACGCGACTTGCGTCATCACAGACCCAAGTCTTCCCGGCAAGCGTCTCATTTGGGCGGCCGTGGGCGGCGAATATTACGTCGTCCATTACGAGCGCGGCGGAATCGCTCACAGCTTCCACATCTTGGTCGCCAAGCTCACGAAGAACGACGCGAAACCGAAAGTAATTTGGCAGGCCGGTGGAGGTCCGCTCAAAGATTACGCGGCATTCGTCGAGGCATCGCGAAGCGGAAAGCTGTATGATTCTTTGGATTAGGCACGTTGAGCGGCGTTTTCACAATTCACGCGCAGTTGCAGCTATCAGGGTAGATAGACTTCTCCTGAAGGCGATGCGAGAAATAATCGCCGAAGGCGCAGTCTTTCTTGCATATTGCCTGTTCGCTCTAATTAGAAAAATCAGGCGGCAGAGCCGCATCATTGCCAACGCGTTGAGGACAACGCGTTCCACCTTTATTGATATGAGCAATTTTGTAAATTCTGTCCAAACCTCTGATGCAACTTGAAGGGATTGATCACGTAGCTCTTGGCGTGCGCGACATCGAGCGCTCAGCTAAGTGGTACATTGAAGTTCTCGGGTTCGAGCGACTGCATGACGGAGTGTGGAATGGTGTGCCGACTTTTGTTGGCAAGGGAAATACCGGCATTGCTTTGTTCCCTGCAAGACCCGATGCAAAATTGACGTCTTCGGGTCACCGCGATCTTCGAATGCTTCACCTGGCTTTTCGCGCAGACCGGCAAAATTTTTTCGCGGCGCAGCGCGAACTAGAGAAGTGCGGAATCAAATTCGAATTCCAAGATCACGAAATTTCGCATTCGATTTATTTCCGTGATCCCGACGGCCACCAGCTCGAGATCACGACTTACGAACTGCCCCAGCCGTCCTGACTTTGTCATGCCGAGCGAAGTCGAGACATCTCTCGAAATTTCTAAGCAGCCAGCGATTCCGCGACTTTGCTAGGAATGAAAGGCTGAGACGACGCGGCCCTGCAGTTTACGCCACCCGCCCGCAGCAGTTTTTATATTTTTTCCCACTGCCGCATGGGCACGGTTCGTTGCGGCCAACCTTTGGTATTGAACGACGAATCGGTAAATCGATCGATACTTCGCCTGCACCGTCGCCGTCACCAGTGACGACTCCCGCCATCGCGCCGACTGGTTGAGGCTGACGCGCGCGCGCTGGAGCGCCTGCCGTTGGCGCGGTGGGCGCGTGTTCGCGCAGCAAGAACTGGGGCAATGTCGCCAGGAAATTCTCGAACGCCTGCAAGTTGGATGTGCTGCGGAACAGATTGTTCAGCACTTCGTTCTTAATGTTTGCCATCAATTCGACAAACATGTCGTAAGCCTCGGTCTTGTACTCGATGAGCGGATCTTTTTGCGCGTAGCCGCGGAGATAAACACCCTCGCGTAACGCGTCCATCGCATAGAGATGCTCCTGCCAGAGCCGGTCAATCGCGTTAAGAATGATGTACCGCTCCAGACTTTTGACCGCGGTGGGTTCTTCGTAGGCTGATTTGCGCTCGTAAGCGTTCTTGATTTTTTCAACGAGGAATTGCGCGTTTTCATCGACGCTCCGCGTTTCGAACTGCGCTTTCTCCTTGGTCAGGCCGAGGGGAAATGTCGTGTTCACCCAATGGACGAAACCGGTGTAGTTGGGTTCATCGACGTCGAGGTATTCCTTCACCTTCGCCGGCACCGCTTCGTCGATCACTTCGTAGATGAGCTTGCGCGGTTCCTCGGAATCGATCACTTCATTACGATACGTGTAAACGACTTCGCGCTGCATGTTCATCACGTCATCGAAATCGAGCGTGCGTTTCCGGATGAGATAGTTGCGCTGCTCCACGCGTTTCTGCGCGGTCTCGACCGATTTATTCAACCATCGATGCTCAAGCTCCTGGCCTTCCTCGAGCCCAAATCGTTCCATGATTCTCGTCATCCGATCTGCTGCGCCGAAATTACGCATCAGATCGTCTTCGAAACTCACATAAAACCGTGATGCGCCCGGATCGCCCTGGCGCGCGCAGCGTCCGCGTAATTGTCGATCGATTCTGCGCGCCTCGTGACGCTCAGTTCCGATCACCATCAGCCCGCCCATGTCTGTAACGCCGAGACCGAGCTTAATGTCGGTGCCGCGCCCAGCCATGTTCGTCGAAATCGTGACCGTGCCGGGTTGGCCGGCGCGCGCCACAATCTCGGCTTCCTGCATGTGAAATTTCGCATTCAAAACGTTGTGCGGAATTTTCTCGCGTTTCAGCATTCGACTGAGTAATTCGGACGCTTCCACACTGACCGTGCCGACGAGTACGGGCTGGGTTTTCGCGTGAGATTCTTTGATCTCCTTAATGACTGAGTTGTATTTTTCGCGCCGCGTTTTGTAGATGCGATCGTTGTGATCCGTGCGTCGCACCGGCTGGTTCGTCGGAATCATGTTCACGTCGAGTTTGTAAATATCGTGAAACTCGGCGGCTTCGGTTTCGGCCGTGCCTGTCATTCCTGCGAGCTTCTGATAAAGCCTGAAATAATTTTGGATCGTGATCGTCGCCAAAGTTTGGGTCTCGCGATCGATCTGCACGCCTTCCTTCGCTTCCACCGCCTGATGCAAACCATCGCTCCACCGCCGCCCTGGCATTTTGCGACCGGTAAACTCATCAACGATCACGACCTTGTTATCCTCGATGACGTACTGGACATCCTTCTCGAACAAGCAGTAGGCGCGAAGTAGCTGCGAGATGTTGTGTATCCGCTCGGCCTGCGCATCACAATGCTGCTGCCGTTCCGCCTTTTTCTTGTCCTTCTCCTCTTGAGGCAGTTCCGGATCGAGATCGATCTCGGTAAATTCGTTAATCAAATCCGGCAACACGAAGGCGTTCGGATCGTCAGGATTGAGAAAAACACGGCCTTGTTCGGAGAGATCTGCTTCGTTCGATTTTTCGTCGATGGTAAAGAAGAGCTCTTCCTTGAGTTGGAACAGCTCCTCCTTGCGCGTGTCCCCGTAAAATGAAAGCTCGGCTTTATCGATGGCGCGGCGCTTGTCCGGGTCTTCCATCATACGCAGCAGCTGCTTGTTGCGCGGTTGACCGAGCTTCACTTTGAACATGAGACGCCCGCCGGTCTCGACATCGCCCTGCTCAAATTTCTCGATCGCTTCGCTGGCCAACCGGTTGCAAAGCATGTTTTGCTTTCGCACCAACTGCTCGATGAGCGGTTTCCATTTATCGTACTGATGAGTGGAAATGGTCGCAGGCCCGCTGATGATGAGAGGCGTGCGCGCTTCGTCGATGAGAATGGAATCAACTTCATCAACAATGGCGTAGTGATAACCGCGCTGGACTTGTTGCTCACGAGTCGTGGCCATGCCGTTGTCGCGCAGATAATCGAAACCGAACTCGCTGTTCGTCCCATAGGTGATGTCCATCGCGTATTGTTCGCGACGCTCATCCGGCTCCTGATCGTGTTGAATGCAGCCAACCGTCAGTCCGACGAAATTGTAAAGTTGCCCCATCCATTCCGCGTCGCGTCGCGCCAGATAATCGTTCACCGTCACCAAGTGCGCGCCGCGGCATGTGAGCGCGTTCAAGTAAAGCGGCAACGTGGCCACCAGCGTCTTGCCTTCGCCAGTCGCCATCTCCGCAATCCGGCCCCGATGCAAAACGATTCCGCCGAGCAGTTGCACGTCGAAGTGCACCATGTCCCAGACCATGGGCTGATCGCACACGGTGAAGGTATGTTGGCGCTCTTTCAGCCGGCGCGCTGCGTTTTTCACCACCGCGAACGCTTCGGGCAAAATTTCATCCAGCTTTTTCCATTGATCGTCCAACGTGGGAATTTTCGAGAGCTCTTCCTTCCACGCGGAGGTCTTGGCACGCAACCCGTCGTCGGACAAGCTCTTGAACTGCTCATCGAACTCGTTAACCCGGCCGACAATTGGGGCAAGCCGCCTGAGCTCACGCTGATTCTTCGACCCTAAAATCTTCTTTAAAATCCAACCGACCATTTGAGCCTGTAATATCAGTCAGATTCCGTCACTATCAATTGCTGGCGCCGATCGCCGTGGAGTTATGCGTAACACTGGAGCGCGTGTAGCCACGGCCCTGTAGGCCGTCTCAAGTGCCAAAATACCTGCAGTAAACCGGCCACAGGCCGGTGGCTACAACACACCTCTATAGAAATTTTCGCGGCAATTCGATCGCCCGCCTCAACAGCCGCAGGTAATGATTCCGCGAAATTTCAATACCACCAAATTGTTGCAGGTGCGGGGTGAGCCATTGCGTGTCGAGCAAAACGAACTTGCGTGCACGCAAATGTTCCACCAGCGCCACGAGCGCAATCTTAGAGGCATCGGTCACGCGATGAAACATCGATTCCCCAAAAAACGCGCCACCCACCGCTACACCGTAAAGGCCACCAACGAGTCTTCCTTGCTTCCAAGCTTCGATCGCATGCGCGTGCCCGAGCTCATGCAGCCGTATGTAGCTCTCGATAATCTCCCGATTGATCCAAGTATCTTCCCGTTTCGCGCACGCCTCGATCACTTCTGAAAACGCCTTGTTCGTAGTTGTTTCAAAAACTCTTTTGCGCAGGAGGCGGCGCAACGCATGTGGCACATGAAAATCTTCCAACGGCAAGATGGCGCGTGGATCGGGCGAAAACCATTCGATCGAGTCGTCCCTCATCGCCATAGGGAAAACACCGAGGCGGTAGCCTTGCAGCAAGAGATCGGGTGAAATCATACGACACAAAACGTTGAAATATTAACGCGATAAAACAATGTAACGCGTCAGCGGTTCAACTCCGAAAGCTTTCGCGAGTAGACCTCTTCAACGGTATTGCAATGCAAGACTTCGTTCTTAGAATAAGCAGATGAAACGCGTGCCGATCTTGCTGGTGATCGCATGCCTTGCGGTTGCTGGCTGCGCTGATCCTCTGGAGCAACGCACGACGCAGGAAGTGCAGGGGCAGTTGGAGCGCGGCGTGACCGGTCAGGGAACGCTCGGCCCATTGGAGCGATCGCCCGACGATCCCGCCGCAGAACATAGCGTCCCACAAACTCATCCCTAGCGCGCACAGATGGGAGCTGGCTCAACCCCCTCAAAAATTCTCATCCTCGATTTCGGGTCGCAGTACACGCAAGTCATAGCCCGGCGAATCCGCGAGTGTCAGGTGTATTCGGAAATTGTTGGTTTCGACATGCCAGCTACTGAAATCGCCGCACTCAAACCCAACGGAATTATCCTTTCGGGCGGTCCGGCCAGTGTTTACGACAAGGGCGCTCCGCAAATCGATGCAGGAATTTTTTTCCTGGGCATACCCATATTAGGAATTTGTTACGGATTGATGCTAATGGCGCATCATCTCGGCGGCCAGGTCGTGTTCACTGGGCGGCGCGAGTATGGCGCTGGCATGTTGCACATCAAAAATGGATCGGAACTCTTCGATGGATTAGGTAACCAGCTCGACGTTTGGAACAGCCACGGCGACGAAGTGACGGCATTGCCGAAGGGTTTTCGCGTGGTCGGAATGACTGAAGGCTGCGACTTCGCCGCCGTCGAGAATCCGCAACGCAAACTTTACGGATTGCAATTTCATCCTGAAGTCGCCCACACGCCTCGCGGCAGAGAGATTCTGCAGAACTTTGTCTTTCGCATCTGCCGCTGCGCGATGGACTGGACGATGGGCTCCTTTATCGAAGAAGCCTGCGCCCGCGTCAGGAAGCAGGTGGGCGATCAAAAGGTGGTGCTCGGTTTGAGCGGCGGCGTTGATTCTTCAGTGACGGCTGCGCTCCTGCACAAAGCAATCGGCGACCAGCTCACCTGTATTTTCGTGAACAATGGGTTGCTCCGCGCGCGCGAGGAAGAAATCGTGCAGCGGGTTTTCGGTGAGAACTTCCACGTGCGCTTAAAATATGTCGATGCAAGCGATCGCTTCCTCGCGCTGCTCAAAGGCGTGACCGACCCCGAGAGCAAGCGAAAGCTGATCGGCAATGAATTCATCAAAGTATTTCAACACGCGACCGAGGAATTGCTCGAGGAGGACCGGAAAAACGGCGATCGCAAACATGGCGGTTACAAATTTCTCGCACAAGGCACCCTTTACCCTGATGTGATCGAGAGCGTATCGATCGGGGGCAATCCAGCGCAAGTCATCAAGAGCCATCACAACGTCGGCGGGTTGCCGGAGACAATGCATTTCGAACTCGTCGAGCCGGTGCGCCAGTTATTCAAAGACGAAGTGCGCCAGGCAGGCTTGCAGCTCGGTTTGCCTAAGGAGATCGTTTATCGCCAGCCTTTCCCTGGGCCGGGCCTCGCCGTCCGCATTCTTGGCGAAGTTACGCCCGAGCGGCTATCCATTCTGCGCGAGGCGGACACGATTGTGCAAAGTGAAATGGAAGCCGCCGATTGGTATTACAAAGTGTGGCAATCATTTGCTGTTTTGCTACCCGTGCAATCAGTCGGTGTCATGGGAGACCAACGAACGTACGAAAACACGGTTGTCCTGCGGATCGTCGAAAGTCCGGATGGCATGACCGCCGACTGGGTCCGGCTTCCATACGAATTGCTGGCACGCATTTCGACCCGGATCAGCAACGAAGTCAAAGGCGTCAACCGCGTCTGTTACGATATCTCCAGTAAGCCGCCGAGCACCATCGAGTGGGAGTGAGCTTATTTTCGATCGCCGTTTTCGATTGAGTTCGGCCGATTCAGTCCACCTGCGCTATGGCACTCATGAATTCTGAGAAATCCTTGCCGTTGCGCGCGGCGTGGTTAAGCGCATCGAGGCGCGCATTCATGGCTGGTTCAGGAAGCGCAACGCGGCAAGAGTCTGTCCCGCTTGCAAAGACGATTTCGTCCCACTGAATCGAGGAAATCTCGTCATTGAAACGCGCGACGGCGCGACCACGGAAAAATGCACGCGTCGTTTCCGGCGGATTAAAGATCGCAGTCTTGATTTCCTCCTCGCTTGTAACCCGCCGCATCAGGCCCTTCCGCGCCAGTTCGTAGTACAATCCACGGTCGAGATCGAGGTTATGATATTCCAGATCGATCGATTGCAGCCAGGGATCGCTCCAAGAAAGTTTTTCCTCTTCCTGCAATGCATCCAGTAAGAACTTCTTTGCCGCCCAATCAACGCGATCTCGCGTTGACATTGCGTCGCGCTCCAGATCGTTGAGGACATTTTCCCATTCACGCAATATCCATCCCCGCTCCTCATTGCTGCCTGGCGAAGCCGGATCCAGTTTGGTGGCGGCGCGCAAATAAATCCGTTGGACATCAATTGCAGAGATTTTGCGTCCATCCTTTAGTTCGATGATCCAATCATAAGTTTGATCGCGGCTGATTGATTTGTTGGCATCGACCGGTTGCGCAATCTCGAGCTGAGGCGCTTCTCCGCGTTCAATGAGATCCAGTATCAGCGCGCTGGTCCCCATTTTCATCGCCGTGGCCCATTCGCTCATGTTCGAATCACCAAGGATAACGTGAAACCGGCGATAGCGGCTCGCGTCGACATGCGGCTCGTCACGCGTGTTGATCAGCGGTCGCCGATTCATCGTGTCGATGCTCACCACCACACTAAAAAAATCGGCGCGCTGTGAGATTTGATAAATTCCAGGCTCGCTCTGCCCGCTCTCTACTTCCACACCCATTTTTCCGGCTCCCGCGAAAATCTGTCGAGTGACGAGAAACGGCAGAATACCGGACACGATTTTGTCCCATGCGATGTCGCGACTCATCAGGTAATTATCGTGACACCCGTAACTGTGTCCGGCGAAGTCAGTGTTGTTTTTGTAAAGGCGAACTTCATAGCCGGACGGCAAACTTTGATTTCGCCGCCGCGCGCACTCTGCGAGAATGCGCTCGCCGGCTTTGTCTTGGGCAACAATCTGGTCAAGGGTTGTGCATTCCGGCGTAGAATATTCCGGGTGCGCATGATCGTTGTAGAACCGGGCGCCGTTTGAAAGAACAAGATCGCTTTTTATTTCCTCAAAGCTGAGGGGACGCCGTTTGTCGATCTCGTAATAAGCCGATTCATCTGTGTCCTGAAGTAATTCGCGCGCACGAAACCCGCGCGCATCCAGGTGCGGATCTTCCAGCTCATAATCCCATTTCATCAGCGCACCATGATCGGTATAATGCCGCACCAACTCGATGGATTCGGCGACGACATCCACCGTCTCCGCACCACTTAGAGTGATGCCGTACTCCGTCTCTAGTCCAAAGACGCGTTTCATCAAGTCCGGCTATTTCCCAGGTTATCCAGCCAAGGCACGAAGCCCGATCAAGCTAAACGGGCGCGGCGCTGCGGCCATCTTCTTTGCGGCATCAGATTACGCCAGATGTTGTGTGTGCGCGCCCCTCGGAGACTGGTCTCACAGGCGAGATTTTAACGACGTTTTCTGGATCGTAATCGATTAGCTTGAGCCAGTCCTCTGTAATGTCCGTCGTTGGGAAAATATCGTTCTCTGTGTACTCGGCATTGAAAGCGAGTTGCAAATCGGTTTCCCGAAGCCCTTCCTCCTGTTGAGTGGCGATCGCTCTTTTGATCGCTATCGCTTTCGCGCGCTCGACGATCGAGGCGATAATCGCACCACTGATGAGGTCGCTGCGATAAAGCGTTTCCTTGCGACCGCTGCGAAGCGTCACCTCCACAAATTTGTTTTCGTCGCGACGCGTAAACTGCCAGTCCACAAAGCGCTCGACCAAACGCTCGATGGACGCTCCAAGTCCATCGGCTTCTTTCCCAAGCACACCATCGTAAGGAAGGGCATCCGTGAGATAAATACGATAGATTTCGCGCGAACCTTGCTTGTCTGGCCGATTGACTTTGATTTTTCGGTCGATCCGGCCCGGGCGCAGAATTGCCGGGTCAATCAGATCGGCGCGATTGGAAGCAAGGATAATTACAACGTCGTTGAGCGAATCGATTCCGTCCATTTCCGAACAGAACATCGGCACGAGCGTGGAAAGAATATTCGAGTGCCGCGATGCGCGGCGGGTGCCGAGAATCGATTCGGCCTCGTCGATGAACAGAAATGGCATGAAGCCTTCGCCTTTCTTCTCGCGAGCGGTGGCAAAAATTTCGCGCACCATTCGCTCCGATTCGCCCACCCACATGTTCAGAATCTCGGGACCTTTGACGTGCATGAAGTATTCGCGCATCTCGGTGCCGGTTCTTTCCCCAAGTTGTTTTGTTAAATTATAAGCAGTCGCTTTTCCAATCAGCGTCTTTCCGCAGCCGGGTGGGCCGTAAAGCAGAAAACCTTTCGGCGTAGCGTGCTGAAATTTGCGGAAAAGATCAGGATGCAACAGCGGCAGCTCGATGGCGTCTTTAATTGCCTGGAGCGCCGCCTCCTGGCCACCGACTTTTTCCCACGGCAGCTCCGGCACTGTATCGAGATAATGTTCGTGCGATTTTGTGCCCGAGAGCATCTCCAGGGCCATCCGGTAGTTTGAGTCAACACGGACCTCGTCACCTGATTTCAAGGTGGAATGAACAAGATCAGCGGAACGCTGTAACACCATCGATTGCAAGCCATGCTCCGAGCCGACGCGCAATCGGTCCTTGCCGAGGATCTCGGTGATTTTTGTCACCGGACCAGCTGTCTCAAATCCAAGATCACCGACAATGACGAAGGCTTCATTGACGAGCACCCGGGTTCCTTTTTTTAGTTTCGCAAGCGGAATGCGTGGATCGATGTTGCAGTAGTAATCCGCGCCGCCCACTACGATATGCGCCGTATCCTTTGACGTGGCGCCGAGAAATGTGCCGATCCGGTTTGCCGGCGAAGTAACTTTCTTAATGACTTCCTCGAGCTTCTCGATCATCCTGCGCGCCTCGACCATCGTCTCCTGTTGATCGAAGATCTGCGGCCGCAGTTCCAACAGGTCACGCCGAATTGAATCGCCCGGAGGCAACGAGGAAAGCACTCGATCAAACGCGTCAACGAGATTGTCTGGACCCGAGTCCCCAACCCCGTCCTGAAGTCCCTCGCTGCGCTTGTCGCTCATTTATGGTTTGGGTCGATCCGCCGAACCAGACTTCACTATAGCGTTATCGGGCGCATTCGCAATCTTCGACGCCACGCCCATACAAAATGTTCAACCAAGTTGTTCACCCGTTGTTGCGTGAAACTCGTTTTGTCGACTCGACCTGATGCTCTTTCTCTCGCTTTGACTCGAAACGAAGAGCATCAACAAGAGTAAGAATAGGAAAAATGCCGAACAGTTGCGACGGAAGATGCCGCCGCTACAGTTTGGTTTCCGCGAGGAGCCTTAGCTCAATTGGTTAGAGCGCCGCCCTGTCACGGCGGAGGTTGCGGGTTCGAGCCCCGTAGGCTCCGGATTGTGCAAAGATCATCGTCGCATGATGTGAATGGCAAGAATGCGGCTCTGATGGCGCGCGAGCAAATAATCGACAAAATCGCCAATGATCGAGTTCGGCTTGTTGCCCAGCTTCGTCACGACGCGACAAATCAAAGTGCGGCTGCGGCCGTGCCATTCCAAATTAATTGCTCCGTGAACATCGCGCGCGCTATGGATCTTGGCCCAACCATGCGGACGTCCGGGTTGTTTCGCCCAGATTTTGATGAACCCAAATTTTCGCTCCAGCTGCGGATCGTTCATTATCTTGGCGCGCAATGACTCGCGACCACTCGCTATCACTTGGATCACCGTCTGCATCCACGCTTAGGTTCAGCAGGAAATCGGTTCGTTTGCAATGCTTCTTTAGGAAGCCTCTGACGCGTCAAGCAGCGAGCGATACATAACATAAACGTCGACGTATCCTTTTTCCGGATGGCGAAACGCGCCTGGCAGAGTACCGACGATTTTGAAACCGAGCTGCTTCCAAAGATGGATCGCTGGCGCATTCGTGGAAACGACAAAATTGAATTGCATGGCGCGAAAACCCATTTGGCCCGCTTCGGCTAGACAATGCTCGGCCATAGCACGTCCCACTCCCGAACCTTGGGCATTGGATGCCACGATGAACGCAGCGTTCGCGACATGAGAGCCGGGACCGAGTTGATTCGGTCTGAGAATGTAAGTGCCGACAACCGTCCCACCTTTTTCTGCGACGTAAGTCTGCGTATCCGCTCGAAACCAGTAAGCCAGCGCATCCTCACGAGACATTTTTGGATCAAGCGCGTACGTATCGCCCGCAGCAAGGATCTCGTGAAAGATTTTCCAGATCGCATCGCGATCTGCCCTAGTTGCCGCACGTATTTCCATGGTTGTCACGAAGATCCGACTGCCACCAAATCGACTTCCGCATTTCAGCGACTAACGCAGCGCGAACCAAGCACCAACCGCTGCAAGTTTCTGTTCGGCGCGCCACGACCCGGCAGCCGCGGGAGTAGATCGGCCGAGATTTTCTATCGGCCGCTTCACATTGTCACTCGATCGCTTCAGTCGTGCGGCCGCACGCGCATAAGCATCGCGCTCGATGAGAACGTCCGTGCGAATGCGGTGCGCCTGTAAAGATTCCTCGAGCACGGAGCGAAATAACTGTCCCTCCAAGGCATGCGCGCGGATGTGCGCATTTACGATCGAACGAGGATCGATCTTGCTTCCCACCACGAGCGCAGCACGCCTGATCTTGAAATTTTGCTGGTAGCCAGCCAAAAGTGTCGCAATCGATTTTTGCGTAATGCGTCGCACCACACGCAAGCGCCGATTTATTCTTCTCGTATCGGTTTCCAATTTTCCCATAGCGGCATGATAAGGTTGTCGCGTTTCGGCAAGCCGCCGGTCGGACAAATTGATTCGCAGAACATCAAAGAGCTGAGACGAACGAACTGGACCAGTAAGCAACACTGCAGCTGCCCAGCCGGATTTAACGCGAAACCCGAGAGCGGCAGTTTGTGGCTTCACCTCGTTTGAAATGTCACAGGCACCGTAACCGCCCACCCCTGGCTTGGCGCAGATCTCCATTGCCGAAGCGTTTTGATCGCAGCCTGATCAAAGTACGGGTTTCCTGTGGACTTAACGACTTGGACGTTCGTTACGTTTCCATTTGCGTCGAAGGCTAGACGGAAGCGACCGGTTCCCGAAAGCCCGGGCTGAGAAATGCCGGGCGGAAAGGCTGGCGCAGGCGCATAGACTAACCGCGGCTTGGGTGTCGGCTTTGGCGTCGGCGAAGTTTCAGCTGTTGCCGGCCAGCGGGCCTGAGTATCGGTCGCAAGGTGAGATAACAGCGATTCCAGTACAGTGGCAGGACGAGCAGTGGTCTGTTGTCCGGTCGCTGTAAGTACGCCAACGACTTCGCCAATCTCGTTTACGACAGGCGATCCGATCGAACTTGCAGGAGTTGCTCCGGCAATTTCCAAACGCTCGGGCTGTTGTGCAGCGATCGTCGTTTGACGAGCGCTGCCGTCATTTCCAGCCAATGCACTGCCGATCACCACAATCCCGGGGCCCGATGACAGATTGCCATTCTTGTGTAGCGCAAGAAACGGAGCGCGCTTGACGTCCGCTTGCAGAACGGCCAGGTCCGATTCTTTCGAAGCCACGAGAATCCCAGTGACGTTGTAGATTCCACCGTCGCCGGTTTTTGCGACAGCATTGACTCCGCCTTCGATTCCGCGTGCTGTGGTAACGAATCTGCCATCTGCAGAAATAAAAAAACCGCTCTGTGTCCGCAACAAATTCCCCTTTGGATCAAAGACCGTGACCAAAATTACTGAAGGCTGGACCGCTTTTTCAAGTTTCGGTAAATCGGACGATGCAGTTTGGTCAGGCTTTGCTTGAGGCGAAGGACTTGTTGAAGGTAAAGGACTCGGCGATTGACTTGCAGTCGTGATCGGCGGTATCGATGGCAACTGCTTCACGGGGGATTCGCCGACAACCTGACTCACCGATTTTCGGCCGCAGCCCACACTCGCGAACACAACCAGCCAAACCGCGTATCGAATAATTAGCCGGAACTGTCTCAATTTGAGGACCACGCCAACATAGTGTGGAACATGCACCGCATTTCAATCAAGCCGACAAAATTCGAGCAGGCAGCAGCGGCCGCTTCCGGCCGCTATCGGCGGGCAAAACTTAATGCCGCTTAAAGTACTGAATGGCTCGTTCGTGTTTCTTTGCTTGTGCCTTCGTCGTGAACGTGCCGAGATTTCTTCGCTTCCCGGTTTTCGGATCTTTCTTGCGCGAATACAACCGATATTTGCCGGACTCAAGTTTTCTGATCATGGCGGGCCTTCTTCATTAGCTCGGCTGAAAGCAGCGCGGCGAGCGCAACGAAAATAGAAACGTCCACGGCCACGTGTTGCGCGAAGCTCGGGTCCTGGCTGGAGTGGCCGAAGCAGCCGCAAGTGATATCGAGGCCGCGGACTTTAGCGGCGGCGGTTGCGCCGATAAAAATCAAGATCGACATCATTAAGATGGACAACCCCCCGCGATACAGAAAACGGAAGATGAGTGCGAGACCGCAGAGAATTTCCAACCATGGTAGGTAAAACGCTAGCGCCACACCAATGGTCCACGGTAGGATCTTGTAATTATCGATGTCGTTAGCGAACTGGACTGGGTCGAGCATTTTGATCGCGCCGGCATAAATGAAAATTCCGCCGACGACAAGATCGACAATGCGCCAGAAGTAATGCTTAGTCATTCAATGCCTCAACAACTCAACGATTCTTTTTCAGCCATTCTTCCCAGCCGCCTTGAAGAACGAAAACGTATTTGAGCTGCGTTTCGTCACGCAATCGTTTGGCCACGTCGCGGGCAGCGTTACAGCTTTCGGCGCTGCAATAAACAACGACTTTCTTATCGGGCGACCAATTAAGAAGAACTTGGGGCAGCAATTCATTCCACCGGTCCTCATTCAACGACAGCGCGCTGGGAACGTGATCGCGCGCGAACTCCTCGTCCGGCCGGGCATCCACCCATATAACGTTTCCGCCCCATCTGCGCGCCTGATCGACAGTAACTAATTCCGACGGCAGAATGGCCGATTGCCACGATATTTTGTGGCGAAAATAGACCGCCTCACCCACCCCCGGAGCGAGCGCGAGTGCTGCCAGAATGAGAACCTGGCGGACCAGCGATGACGTCACTATTTATTGAACAACCGGCGAATTGGTGATGCGCGCAGTGGCGTAAAAGACCTTCTGTGAATCCTCAGGTTGAATCGTCAGAGTCGAAGCAATGAGATTCTTCGTTTCCTGAGGCTGGACATCGATCTTGAACTCGCCGTTACCCTTTTCCTCCACCTTAGCTTGAAAATCCGGGCTCGATGATGTGACCTTGATATGTTTCACGGTGAAATCCTTGCCGACCTTTACCGTGATCGTCTTAGGCTCCGGCTTGTCGCCTTGCTTCCAGAAAACAAATGTCGGGCTGATCTCCAATTGCTGCGGGATAATCGTCCTGAGCGTGAGGACCGTCTTAGTATTCGCGGAATCATCGGTCTCCACGGTCACCGTTTTCACCTGAGTGCCGGTGCGATCGCCAATGTTAAAAGTGGCTGTAATCTCGCCGGTTCCGCCAGGGGGCACTTCATCCTTCTGGGTTTGCGCAGTGGTGCAACCGCAGGAAGCGTGAACAGACTTAAATCTCACCGGTGTCTTCCCGGGGTTTTGATATTTAAAATGGCCTACCGCCTGTTTGTCGGCAGCCGTTGGACGCAGCTCGAGCGTGGTCTGCTGTTTTCATTTCTTGGAATAGAAGCGCGTAATATAATCAGCAACTGCGTCCCGCCAAGTGCGAGGTGACATGCCGGTCGACTCTGTGTATTTCGCGGTGGAAAGCACAGAATAGACAGGACGGCGTGCGACCCAACCAGCCATGTCCTTCAATTTAAACGCGCCGACTATTCTGGCTTTCAGCGGAAGGCCAGCCTCGCGACAACAATCCACAGCCCATTGTGCGTATTCCTGCCAACTGCATTCGCCAGAGTTGGCGAAATGCAAAATGCCACCGCAATCGCCTGCGCTGTAGCCGGGGTCGTTGACCCCGGTCTCCGAGCTCACCACGGTTTTACCAAAATCACCGCCGGGATCACCGATCCCGGCTACAGCAGCGCCTGGAAAAAACTGACGAAGCATCTGCGCGACATCCAGCGTGTACGTAGGCGCCGAAAATTTGTCCGCGATTGCATCCACGTTTTCATTTTCCTGCGCTTGCTTGATCATCGCGTCGACAAAACTGGGCCGGTCGGGACCAAGTACCCAGGACACGCGCACGACGAGATGACGATTTTCCCCGGCGAGCACATTCTTTTCTCCGGCTAGCTTCGATGCGCCGTAAACGCTGATCGGATTCGCTTCATCTTCTTCGGTGTACGGTGTGCGTTTCTTGCCATCGAAGACGTAGTCCGTACTGAAGTGAATCAGCTTGGCGGCTTTGTCCCTGCAAATATTCGCAAGAAGGGCCGGCGCTTCGGCGTTAATCA
>WNFZ01001033.1_pt1 | contig 30068 bp, 29 predicted proteins | sample 5400081 | NCBI WGS metagenome assembly WNFZ01 (sample SAMN13153365, study PRJNA577476) | soil metagenome | isolation source: 80 cm soil or saprolite under grassland replicate 1 | place: USA:California | collected 2016-06-15 | reverse complement strand
GGGGTTGATCCATGCTTCTGAGATGACTTTGGACGCCAATCAAACTCCTCGCGATATCATCCGAGAAGGACAAACGATCCAAGTCCGCGTCCTGCATGTGGATCCATCGCATCAGCGAATGGGGTTGAGTATGCAGTTACCGCAGCATGTCTCCTAAGCGGCTGAGTCTTTGTTCCATTTGAAGATTCATACCAATTTCTTGCCTGGCTGTTTATGCCGTATTATGTAAATTATTAATGCCAAATCGTTCTGAAGAACAAAGATACGACTCAGAGGTGCGAGGCGACTGGCTCGACCGTCTCGCGCGTTTTAACCAGCATTTTGGTCGCTTCGTACGCGATGCTTCTGGTGTGCTGTTAATCGCGTTTGCCCTGATGTCACTGCTGGCATTGGCTGGCTTTACTCAAGGTTTATTGCTTACACCGTGGGCGAAGGTGCTCACGCTATGGTTTGGGTGGGGTAGCTATGTCGTTGTTCTTGCAATTGGATATAGCGGCTTTGCAATTCTGCGTCAAAATGGATTTGCCATCGGTTGGGGGCGACTCTTTGCTTTGGAACTCGCCTCTTTCCTGACCTTTGCTTTGTTTGCTGCCATGAAAGGCAATTCTCTCCTGCGCGCCGAATCAGGTATGGACGGCGGGCGGATCGGCTGGGGATTGGTTACGCTGTTCTGGCGGATCGGCAAGCTTCCGGGAACCCTCGTTCTGTTTGTCTTATGGCTGTTGGCATTGATGACTGGGTTTGGCATATGGGCGCTCATCGAGCGCTGGTTGCTGAAACTCGCAGGGGAGAATCAGCCTGTTGCGACCGCGATCCAACCCGAGGTCCAACAGGAAGCGCCTGTGGAAGAAGCGAAACCGGAACCTGCTGCAAAGAAAAAGTCAGCGAATTCGCTGCCGCCCGAGTTCAGAAAATCCCTCAAAGTTTCTGAACAGCAGGATAAAAAACCAGCCACACCACGTGAACGCGACGATCGTTTGCCTTCGCTCAATATTTTGCTCGTAGATCAAAACACTCGCCCCGATGAACGGACGATCAATCAAACCGCGGGCATGATCGAAAAGACTCTCGCTGAGTTCGGTATCCTGGCAACGGTAATTGGTTTTCGTGTAGGACCAACGATTACGCAATTTGCCGTCCAGCCCGGTTTCATGAAGCGAGCTGGATCCACCGAAGAAGAGGCGCAACAGATCAAGGTGCGCGTGGCACAGATCGCTTCTTTGCAAAAAGATCTCGCTCTTGCTCTTTCTGCCGAACGGTTGCGAATCGAAGCGCCCGTTCCCGGTAAACCTTACGTGGGAATTGAAGTACCGAACTCACACACATCAGTGGTGCGCATGCGATCCATTTTAGAGACCGATGCATTTCACAAAATTGGAAAACCCTTGGCAATAGCACTGGGACGCGATGTCTCTGGTCAGCCTCTGGTTGCCGATCTTTCACGTATGCCGCACTTGTTGATTGCTGGCGCGACTGGTTCAGGCAAGTCGGTGTGTATCACATCCATCGCGGCATGTCTGGCGATGAATAATCCGCCGGAAGATTTGCGCATGGTCATGATCGACTCCAAAATGGTGGAGTTGCTGCGCTTTAACGGCTTGCCACATCTTTATGGAAAAGTGGAAACCAATATTGAGCGTATTCTCGGCGTACTGCGCTGGGTAGTGGTGGAAATGGAACATCGCTATCGTTTGCTCGAGGGTGCACACGCCCGGGATCTGGAAACATACAACCGAAAGCTCTCACGCAAAAAGGATAGCGCGCCTCTTCCGCGCATTGTTGTGCTGATTGACGAACTTGCGGACCTTATGATGTCCGCGCCCGATCAGACGGAGCACAATCTGGTCCGTCTCGCGCAGATGGCGCGTGCTACGGGAATCCATTTAATTGTTGCAACACAGCGCCCGTCTACAGATGTGGTAACAGGTTTGATTAAAGCAAACTTCCCCGCGCGTCTCGCTTTTTCAGTTGCCTCCGGCGTGGATAGCCGCGTGATCCTGGACACAACTGGCGCAGAAAGCTTGTTAGGTCGCGGTGATCTATTGTTCCTAAACCCTGAGGTGGGTAACCCAAGTCGCGCGCAGGGTGTGATGATCACCGATATGGAGATCGAACGCATTATTGCACATTGGCAGAAGAATGCGGAAGTAAGCACAGACGCGCCGCCCTGGGAAAAGCTATTGATCGAACCCGAAGAAAATGAAGATCAGGATTTGATAGAGAAAGCGGTATCCATCGTCCGACAGAGTCAGCGCGCCTCGGCTTCGTTGCTGCAAAGACGCTTGCGGATCGGTTATCCGCGTGCGGCGCGATTGCTCGATCAACTGGAAGAGATGGGAGTTGTAGGTCCCTCGCAAGGTGGGGGAAAAGAGCGTGATGTCCTGTTAGGTCCGCTCGATGAAGAGGAACAGCAACAGGCTCGATAACGCTAAACAGTAAGGCATACGTAAGTCAAAATCCAATTTGTACTATGTTTTGCTGTTATCATTATCCGGTTGTCTGCTCGTACTAAACTCACTGGAGAAATTCCATACCAACATGCTTCCAAAGAAAACATTTACCGACTACTTGAGATTGTGGTTCAAGTGGGTGCTCGATCCGCTCGGCGGATTTTTTATTCGCCTGGGACTAACGCCCAACATGATGACAATGCTGGGACTGCTTGGCAATACAGTGGGAGCGTACTATCTTGCCATAGGCAATATGCTGACAGGCGGTATTCTTGTCGTGCTGATGACGCCGATTGACGCACTGGATGGGACGATGGCGCGCCTGCGAGGCGAATCCAGTGACTTTGGCGCGTTTGTGGATTCGGTGAGCGATCGCTATTCGGAACTGATCATTTATGGTGGCTTGCTCTATCACTTTCTGACTCTGGGTGACACCACAGGTGGATTGCTCGTCTTTGGCGCGGCGGCCGGTTCTGTATTGGTGTCCTATGTAAAAGCGCGAGCAGAAGGATTGGGATACGGGGCAAAAGTTGGTCTGCTTACGAGAGTAGAGCGTTATCTTGTGCTGGCACCATCGCTGGTGTTCAATCAGCTTTATATCGGTCTTGGTATTATTGCCATCTTTGCAAATATCACCGCTATTCAACGTATTTGGTTTGTTCGTAGTCAATTCCATGCGAAAATGAAGAAACAGAAACTGGAGAACGAAAATGCCTGAAGGTTTTTTTATCGGTTCGTTTGAAGTCCGCTTCTATGGCATTATTCTGATGCTTGGTGCGGTGGCAGGAGCATTCCTTGCTACGCGCGAAGCAAAACGTCGCGGTGATGAGACAGAGATCGTCTGGGATTTGATGATCTATCTGTTAATTGGGGGAATTATCGGTGCGCGGTTGTGGCACATTCTTACACCGCCGCCCTCATCGGGCATCACTGCCAGTTGGTATTTCACTCATCCATTGGATGCCCTGAATATCCGTAAAGGTGGGTTGGGCATTCCTGGCGCAGTGATTGCTGGTGCGATCGTACTGTTCTTTTACGCACGCAGACATGGACTCAACTTTGCAGAATGGACGGATATTGCTGCACCGGGATTAGCGTTTGGGCAGGCGATTGGACGCTGGGGAAACTTTTTCAACCAGGAGCTTTATGGTGCGCCAACAAATCTCCCCTGGAAGATTTATATCGATCCCGAGCATCGTCTCACAGGATTTATGAACGTTGCGTATTATCATCCACTCTTTATGTATGAGTCTATATGGAATCTCGGCAATATGTTTCTGCTTCTATGGATTTCGCGCCGATTTGGTGATCGCTTAAAGAATGGCGACATCTTCCTCATATATTTGATCGTATACCCAGTTGGACGCTTCCTTCTGGATTTTTTGCGTCTCGACGCTTCGATGGTCGCTGGCATCAATATCAATCAAACGGTCATGGCGGTAGTAGCAGTCTGTGCAGCACTGATGTTATTCTTGCGTCATCGCGCTCAAACTAGTAGCCTTGCGGAGGCTTAGCCCCTCCGCTGCGCTTCGGGGATGCTCACCTGCACCGAACGCACGATTTGCCATGAAATGCTAACGCATTTCAAAAATCGGGTGCAAGTGTCGCAAAGCCTTCGCAAGGTTTATGAACTTGTGAGTACTGTTGTCTTATTGACCCTTCAACTGTATATGCTATGCTGGAAAACGTTTCCAGCGGATAGGTAAAAAATGATCGAAACCAATGATTTGAGTAAACAATTCAATAATGAATTTTGGGCGGTGGATGGCGTGACATTATCTGTGCAGCCAGGGCAGATATTGGCGTTGTTGGGGCAAAACGGCGCGGGCAAGACAACCACAGTTCGCATGTTGACCTCGTTATTGACGCCGACGCGTGGGTGTGCGCGTGTGGCTGGCTATGATGTGACAAAAAACCCTCAGGAAGTTCGTTCAAATGTCGGCGTACTGACAGAGCAACACGGACTGTACATGCGCATGACCGGAAATGAATATCTTGATTTCTTTGGCAAAGTGTATGGACTCGATCCACAGGCAAGGAAGATGCGTAGTTCCTATTTGCTGGAATATTTTGGGCTTGCCGAAGCGGCGCGGCGGCGTTCGGGAGAATATTCCAAGGGGATGAAGCAAAAGCTGGCGTTGGCGCGGGCGTTGATGCACGACCCATCGGTGTTGCTGCTGGATGAGCCAACTTCCGCAATGGATCCCGAGTCCGCGCGGCTGGTGCGCGATGAGATTGCTCGCCTGCGATCTGGTCAGCGAACGATCATCATCTGCACGCATAATCTCGCTGAAGCGGAATCGCTCGCAGACTCAATCGCGATTATCTATCGTGGAAAGATCTTGCTCAACGGAACATTGGATGAGTTGAAACGTCGTGTATTGGGACCCGTAGAATACGAAGCGAAGTTTGCCTGCGAATTTGATGCGGGCGAATTGGATCTGCCTCAAGGGGTGACCCTCGCCGGACGAGACCGAACCAGTTTACGGTTCCAGATTGAAGCGCCGCAGTTTGCGAATCCAACTCTTGTGCACGCGTTGACATCCCGCAACGCGCCGTTGGTTTCCTTCCAGGAAGTCCCGCGAAAATTGGAACATGTTTACCTCAAGACCATGGCTGAAGCGCAAGGAGTTTCCTATGCGGCGTAATTGGCAAGCAATCTGGATGGTAGCACGCCGCGAGTTTCTGGATCAGCTCCGAGACTGGCGAATTGTTGTACCGATGATTCTGCTCGTTTCACTCTTCCCGTTTGTAGCAGACGATACAACACGACAAGCCATTAATTTCATGAACCGTTATGGCGGGAATTTAATCCTTGATAACCTGGTTCCCTTCGTGGTTCTCGTCATTGGATTCTTCCCGCTTTCATTTACTCTGGTTGTAGCATTGGAATCCTTTGTCGGGGAGAAAGAGCGCGGCACAATTGAACCATTGTTGAGTTCTCCTCTCGAAGACGGTCACATGTATTTGGGAAAACTCCTGGTTGGCATTGCCACACCTCTTGTATTCAGTTATACATCCATTGGGATTTACTTGATCTTAGTCGCGCGGCGCAACGTGGAATTCCCCAGCGCGTATATGTTGGCTTTGATTTTGCTGCTAACGTTTGCTCATGCCGTGCTGATGGTGAGTTCTGCAATCATCATCTCTGTACAAGCCACAACGATTCGCGCCGCGAACTTGCTTGCTTCTTTCGTCGTGGTGCCGGTAGCTTTCCTTCTGCAAGGCGAGACAGTGCTGATTTTTTGGGGTAACGAGGATGTGCTCTGGTTTGCAATTATAGGGGTAACAATATTAGCGGGCTTGCTGGTACGACTCGGACTTTCTCACTTCCGGCGCGAGTACCTGTTAGGTCGTGAGATCGATACACTAAATTTCAAATTGATATGGCGAAAATTCCGCGAACGCTTTGTTGGGAATGCAAAATCGATTCCGCAGTGGTATCGCACCGAACTTCCATTCACGCTGCGCCAGCTTCGCCAACCGTTGATGATCGTTATTGCACTCGCAGCCATTACAGGAATCGCAAGTTATGTATGGGTGGTTCAGTATCTGCCTGCCTATGTAAGCCTGACCCCGGACCGCGTTGACACCATTAGGACATTTGTTGCCTCAAACTTAACCAATATAGATGATCTAAGTAACCACATGCCTGTGCCGGTTTTGTTCTATCATAATGCGCGTACAACGGTTGCATTCTTGTTGTTGGGTTTGGTTTCGTTTGCCACGCTTGGAGTGACACTTTTTATCGCGAACATTGGTCTGGTCGGTGGTGTTATGGGCGCGGCAAGCCTGATCGGTTATTCGCCGTTGCTGACGTTTGTTGCAGGCGTACTCCCGCACGGAATTTTTGAACTGACCGGGGTCTTTCTTGCTACTGCTGCTATGTTAAAAGTTGGGGCGCAGCTTGTAACTCCTCAGACGGAAAAGAGTCTTGGAGAAATACTGTTGCTGTCCCTGGCAGACTGGTTCCGGGTATTCCTTGGGATTGTCCTGCCTCTGCTCGCCATCGCAGCGGTCATTGAGGTCTATATCACCCCAATTTTTATCCGTTGGGCATTCCCGTATCTATAACATGAGGCGTAGATGCCAAAAGTCATTATTCTCGGTTCATCCAACGCAGTGCCTTCCAAAGATCATGAGAACACTCACATGGTGATTCTTGGCAAGGAGCGGACCATCCTTGTGGATTGTGTTAGCAATCCTGTAGTACGACTTGAGCAGGCAGGCGTGGATTTTAATGACTTAACCGATATTATTATTACCCATTTCCATCCTGATCATGTTTCGGGCATTCCGCTTCTGCTTATGGATATGTGGCTGATGGGCCGCACCAAGCCGATCAACATCTATGGGCTCCATTACACGCTTGACCGCCTTGAGGACTTGATGGGTTTTTATGGCTGGGCGGAATGGCCCAATTTCTTTTCAGTTGGATTTTTCCGCCTGCCTGAAGCGGAAATGGCATTCGTGATGGACTGTAATGAGTTCAAGATTCTTTCCTCGCCGGTCCATCATATGATTCCCACCATTGGCTTGCGAATAGAATCCAAAAGCACCGATAAAATTCTCGCATACTCATGTGATACCGAGCCTTGTGAACAGACTGTTCGCCTTGCGGATGGTGTTGATATTCTCATTCATGAAGCGGGCGGGGCCTCGTTCGGTCATTCCTCCGCGGAGCAGGCTGGCGAAATTGCCAGCCGCGCGGAAGTTGGCAAGCTTTACCTCATCCACTACCCAACGGGACGATTCGCAAACGGCAACATCGCCACCGAAGCAAGCAGAACATATAAGGGCGAAATCATCATCGCAAAAGATTTTATGAACATTGACTTATAAAAATCGCTCCCAATCGGGAGCGATTTTTATAAGTCAAACATTACCAGCCGTTAATATACGGTTCCCATTCATAATATTCAGTGAGATGTCTACCAAAAATATAGGCCGCATTAGCGGGTGGTTCCTTGGGCACATGCAACAAATGCATGTGTACTTCCTCTACTTTGTGCCCGCCTTTGCGGTGATTACAACTTGGGCAGGCGGCTACAACGTTTGTCCAAGTGTGCGGTCCACCCATGTGACGCGGGATCACATGATCCACCGTTAGGCTACCTTCGCGTTTGCCACAATACTGGCAGGTATAATTATCCCGGCGAAATACTTCGCGGCGGGTCAACTTGACGTGTGGACGCGGCCGATGAACCTGCACCTCCAGCCGAATGACAGAAGGACGCGGGAGCAACTGCTGCACCGTCCGAATGTGTCCACGCCCATTCACCACCATGTCAGCTTTGCCCGCCAGGAGCAAACCAACAGCCCTACGCGTGGTACAAACATTGATCGGTTCAAAATTAGCATTGAGAACTAGCACCGGCTCGTGCATTCTCTGCCTCCACAACAGGCAGGATTATACTGCTGAATATTTGGATTCGTAAAATACTCTAATGCTGATGTTATGAAATCATTCCAGGAGCTGATATGAGGGTTCTTATCGCTGGTGGTTCGGGTTTTCTGGGAACTGCTCTCAAAAACGTACTCGTTCACAACTCGCACGAGGTTTTCGCGCTGACTCGTGGAAGTTCCAGGGGACGGAACCAGATTCATTGGGATGGAAAAACAACATATGGTTGGGGACACCTTGCCAATGAAATGGATGCGGTCGTCAATATAACAGGATTTGGATTGGAACACTGCTGGAAGAGGAGGACTTTTTCCACTTATGGCTCTACCTGTCCGCTTATATTTTGGTGGTAAGCTTGGCACTGGTTCTCAAGCCATGCCATGGATTCACCTTGCCGACGAGGTGCGCGCGTTGAAATTTCTGCTCGAAAATGAAGAGGCTCGCGGCGCCTATAATTTGATCGCTCCAACTCCAACGTCCAATGCAGATTTCATGCGCGCAATCGCCAGCACCCTACATCGTCCTTATTGGTTCCATATACCTGGACTTCTACTAAAACTGGCACTTGGCGAGATGAGTGTTCTTCTTACAGAAGGACGTTATGCACTGCCCAAGCGTCTTCTCGAAGATGGCTATCAGTTTAACTTCCCCAAAATCGAAGAAGCTCTTGGTAATATATTTTCAAAATAATTTTAGAGCCATATTGCAATTTAGAACGTATGTACTATAATTGTCGTCTGTTAATCCAATAAAAGAAAGGAGATTCAGTCTACTTCTCACGCAAATTGCGTGGGTTTGCGACTGATAATTTTTGATGAAACGAACGATTCTGCTACTAACGTTACTTCTTGTTGCTTGCTCTCCCTTTGTAGCGCAGCCACCCGGTCCTGCTGTGCCAACTGCTTATATTGATCCATCCTACCCAACAGTGCAAGCCGTGCCTGCAGTGGTGAGTCAGCTCTCAAGCGGCATCGAAGTCCGCGCGGATCGCGCCTGGCGTGACGGCAAGCAAGTCAATACAGATATCTGCTTTACACTGTTGGATGCATCTGACTGGACCGTTTCGAGCGCAAGCTTACAATATGCTGGTACCACCGTTTCTGACTTTAGCTCAACAATGCTAAGCTTGCAGGAGCCTGTGGAAGGTCAATCTGGGAAACGCTGCGATACTCTTTCCTTTCTTAACGTTCCACCGGATGCAGATCTTTCCAATTCGGTTGTTACGGTTGATGCAATTGCGGCAATGCCTCGTCCTGAAGATTATTGCACGATCTACATGCCAAAAATACAACAGAGTTTGAACGAACGCGGTATCGCCATTACGCTTGATTGTCCAGTGGTCAACGGGCAGGAGACGATGCAGATTATCAGCAAACCAGACAATATGCTGCAAGAGGACGCGGAAAAATATGTTTACAGCGATGAGTTTTTTACGGTCAAAGGTCCGTGGGCATTCACCTTCAATCTTGGACAGTGATGTTGCCCACACGGCTGCTTTGCGTGTATAATTGATGAATGTTTAGTTCGAAGTCCGTCGGAAAATATTATTACACCCACACGTAGAATTTGCGGTGGTGTGTTCAGAACGCGCCCTCACTATCGCGGGCGCGTTTTTGTTTGTTTACATCTCAGGAGGTTGATATGAACATCGAAGAACAAGTGGAACTGCTTATGCAGGGCACGGAATATGGCGATGAGGATTTGAAGAAGGCGATGATGAATGAGTTGCGTCAGCGCCTCATGGATGCCCAAAAGGAGGGCAGACCACTGCGCGTCTATTGTGGCTATGATCCTACATCAACCGACCTGCATTTGGGCCACACCATCACAATGCGCAAGCTGCGCCAGTTTCAAGATTTGGGACATGATGTGACCTTCCTCATCGGGAGCTACACCGCGTTGGTGGGCGATCCTTCAGATAAGAATAAAGCGCGTCCAATTCTGACCGAGGAGCAGGTTGCCCACAACGCGCAGACGTACGCCGAACAGGCATTCCGTGTGCTCGATCCAAAGAAGACGAAGGTGCGCTACAACGGCGAATGGCTGAGCGAACTATCGCTTATCGATCTCATTCGCCTAGGACAAAACTTCACTGTCCAACAATTTTTGGCGCGCGAGAATTTCGCCAACCGCCTTGAAAAAGGGGAACCCATCTACCTGCATGAGACGTTCTACGCGTTGATGCAAGGATATGACGCGGTTGCGCAACATACTGATGTACAAGTCGGTGGCACCGACCAGTTGTTCAACATCATCGTCGCGGGACGTAAACTACAGGAAGCACTTGGTCAAAAGCCGCTGGTTGGAATCATCACGGGCATATTGCCCGGTACGGATGGTGTGCAGCGTATGTCCAAATCAACGGGCAATATCGTGCCGATCAATACAGGTGCCGAAGATATGTACGGCAAGCTCATGTCCATCCCTGATATGGCGATGGGCAAATACATGCGCCTTGCGACGCGCTGGTCACCGCATGAGGTCGAAGCCCTGGAAAAAGATGTCACCTCAGGAAGTATTCATCCGCGCGATGCTAAGATGAAAATTGCCCGTGAAATCACAAGCGTATTCTACGGCAATGATGACGCACAAAAAGCCGAAGAAGCATTTGTCAAGACCTTTCAACACAAAGAGGTCCCTGACGAAATGCCAGAATATAGCTTGAAGAATGCTCAAACAGTCATGGATGTCATTCTCGATGCCAAAATGGTGCCCAGCAGGAGTGAAGCGCGGCGCTTGTTCGATCAAAAGGGTGTGAGGCTTGATGGCGAAACAATCGAACGCGGCGATGTGCCATTCCCGAATCCAGGCGTTTTGCAGGTGGGCAAACGGAAGTTTCTGCGAGTTAAGTGATTCAATACCGGATAGCCTACGCTTTCCCGTTTTGAATTTTTTCACTTTCCATCATCTTGAAGAAAATATCGACGATGCTTGGGTCAAGGATGGTACCGGCTACATCATGGATATAGTCAATCACCTTCTCTCGAGGCCAGGCTTTTCGATAGGGTCGATCGGAAAGGAGTGCGTCCCAAATATCGATCACAGAGAAGACCCGCGCCGATAATGGAATTTGCTCGCCTTTTAAGCCGCGTGGATAGCCGCTGCCATCCCAATGTTCATGATGACAATAGGGAATATCTAGCGCACCACGCAAATAGGAAATAGGAGAAAGCAAATTATATGCGTAGACTGGATGTTGTTGCATTTGAGTCCATTCATCGGCATCCAGTTTGCCTGTCTTCTTTAGGATATGATCCGGAACGCCCATCTTTCCAATATCATGCAGCAGCACGCCACGATGGATATTTACCAATTCACTATCGTGGATTCCCATGAACCGCGCCAGGCGCAGCGTCATCTCCGTGACTCGTCGTGTATGACCCTCTGTTTCGCGGTCTCTAATTTCGAGGGCACGCGCCCAGCCTTCCAGAGTTGTGTCATACGCCTGTATCAATTCCTGATTGGAGCGTTGCAGGTTTTCAAATAGTTGTGAGCTGTCTATTGCAATTGCTGCTTGCCCCGCCAGCGTATGCAGGAATTCCATCCAATCCGCGGTAGGTGACAGGGGAGCGCGGTGGAAAACTTCGAATACACCTTTTATTTGTCCCTTTACGATGAGCGGAATGCCAATATAGGTTACAAATCCCTCGCGGCGGATGAGTATTTCATTGCCGGCTTCGGGCGCGTTCTGTAAATCTGTGACATGCACGATGGATTGTCTGGCAACAACCTTACCCGATAGTCCTTCACCAAGCCGCATGAGCGGGCGCGTCGGCGAAGGCGTCTGGAAACCAGTGCTTGCAAGGTAAGTAAGGTTGTGGATATCTGGTTGATATAGACCGATCGCCACTGCATCCACATTGAGATGATTGACGGTCTGATCCATCAAAATGTTTAGAGTCAGGCGCAGGTCGAAAGAAGAAGCGATGGCAGAATCAATATCACGCAGGGTTGTTAATCTCTTTACTTGCTTTTGACTCTGTTCATAAAGTTGGACGCGATGAATGGAATTTCCTGTAATCTCCGCGATGATGGTCAGAAGGTTGGTTGCCTCCTGTGTATGTTTTCCTTGTCCAACGGCAAGCATAAGTACACCCACAGGTCCGGCAGTGGATTGAATGGGAATGCAAATTCCTGCAAGTCCTGGAGTCATGCTTTCGCGATCCAGTTCAAATAATAACGGGTCACTTTTGAATTCCGCGGAAACATGCTTGAGTCCGGTTGTAAACGTTCTGCCTACGATCCCATCTACAGGGCTGAGCGATTTATGCTGAAGTTTCGATAGGTCACTGCTGGCTAACTTCTGGACCAGCATGTTGCTGGCGTGATCGTATGTCCAAATGGAACCATGGGGGGTGTTGAGTAGACCCATAGCTTCTTTCAATAGGATGGGTAGCATCTCATCCATGGACTGAACGACGCGCAGGGATGTGGATACCCGATTGATGATCTCCAGTTCTTTCACGCGACGCTGTGTTTCATCATATAAGCGTGCGTTTTCGATGGCAACTGCTGCCTGCCGCGCAAGACTGGTCAAGAAATCCAGTTCTCTGGGTAGGAATTCTGTACCTATCCCGGAACGCCAAACTGCCAGCAGCCCTGTGTGTTTATCCTTCATAAGAATAGGTACACCCATGATATGTTCAAGCGGATTGTTCTCGGTTCCCTTTACAATAATGGTGCGTGGATCATTCTCCGTATCGTTAACAATTCCCCCAATATTCTGCAAAGCAATATTTCCGAGAATACCCTTTCCAATCTTTAGCGGATCGTTCTTGATTGCATCTGCATCCATGCCAAACGCCGCGATCGCGCGCAAGTTGACTTCGTTAGCCAAATACACCGCACTGGTCTCGCCATGCAACAGTTCTATAGCATAGGATGCAATTCTTTCGAGCACATTATCCAAATGGAGAGTAGCAGAAATATCGCGACCAACCTCTGCAATTGCAGCAGCTTCCTGCGCCTGGCGGCTTGTCTCCTGAAATAACCTGCTCGATTCGATGCAGATCGAAACCTGATGCGCAATTCCCACCAGGAAGTTTAATTCCGTCTCATTGAATACGCCGTTTTCCTTCAACCTCCAGGCATTAATGACACCTATGGTTGTTCCGCGCAAAATGAGCGGCGACGACATCAAACTTTCCAGCTTTTCTTCCTTTTCGGGCGTTCCTGGAACTGTGATCCTTCGCGCATCCTGTCTTGTATCGTCAATGATTTCCGCCTTGGCTCTAAGGAAAATATTGCCTGTAATCCCTTCTCCAACTTTTATGGTGTGCCCTAACATTTCCTTTTGATACGTTCCATTTGCAGACATTGTTTTGAGTGTGGCTTTATCCTCTTGAAGAATGTAGATCGCGACATGATTGGCGCTGAGCAAATCCAGGGCGCGTCGCGTGATTTGATCCAGCGCGGGTAGCACGTCACGTGTTGTTGCTATTTCATTGGCGATATCCGCCAGCGCTTCGATAATTCTGGATCTCTGGATTTGTTCCTGGAATAATCTCGCGTTATCAAGAGTGACAGCCGCCTGATTAGCAAACGCCATAGCGGTCGCAATAATTCCTTCACTGTAGGCACTGGGCTCATAATTGTCGAGAGTAATGCAGCCCATTACATTGCCTCGTGCAACCAATGGAACGGACATCCAGCCATGGACCTGAAAAGTGTTACCCCAGCTTTGGAATCGCGAGTCGGTTTGTGCATCTTCAATAATGATCGGACGCTTGGTTCGCCTTATTTCTTCAAAAAGCTTGTCATGCGCAGAAAATTTTAAGCCGATCAAATTTTCGGGATTAGGAAAGCCCTGGCAGATCGCAAGCTTCAACCATTCGCCATGAAGAAGGAATACGCTCGCGTTATCGTAATGAATAACCTGTTTCAGTGCAGCCAGAATCTCAGTCATGACCTGATTCGGGTCAAGCGTGGATGATATGGCGGTCGCCGCTTGTCGCAACGTTTCCGCCTCCTGACGACGCTTCTGCTCCGATTCAAACAGACGGCCATTTTCTATGGCAATGGCAGCGGAGCTAGCCAAAGCAGAAAGTAAGCTCTCATCTTTTTTGGTATATGCATTGAGTTTGGATGTCTCGACGTTAATTACGCCAATCGTCCTGCCTCTTGAAATTAATGGTACACAAAGCTCGGAATTGATGCCGTCCACCATCTTGAGGTAACGAGGCTCACGCGCTACATCATTGGAACGTACTGGTTTTCCATTTTGAATTACCCATCCGATCACTCCCATACCTGGCTGAAAGTTGTAGGGTTGTAGTTCTTTTGTGTAGGATTCCGGATCTTTGCCTTTGCGACTGATTGCCAGTGGAACAAGTTGTTGGCTTGATTCATCCAGCAATTCAACTGCGCAATATTCATATCCAAGCAGTTGCTCCATAATGGAGATCAGGTTTTCCGCGATCACGTGGGGTTCCAGGCTTTGGGTAAGTAATTTGGTCGTTTGGTAAAGTGTTTCCAGTTCTCTAGATCTTTGTTGTTCCTCTTTGAAAAATCGCAATCGTTCCAGGGCCGTGCCTACACTATTGGCAACCGTATTTAGGAATCGTTCATCATTTTCGCCAAACGCCACCAGCTTTCGACTTTCAACGTTAAGCACTCCAATAACCCGTCCGTTTACGCGGATGGGCAGGGAAAGTTCCGCTTGGATCCCGGCAGCGATTTCGATATATGCAGCTTCCCCCGTAACATCTGCCACGCGAATGATCTTGTCGAGTGAAACTGCTTTACCAGTAATCCCTGCTGAAATTGGATAACTGTCGCGCCAATGGGGTAATTGTGCCCCCAGGTAAGATGGGTGAGGTGTTAAGCAGTCTCTGCTGTCGTTAAGAAGTAGGATACCACAAACCTCCCGGTAAATCTGACCGATAATTTGGGTGACCCTCTCTATGATTTCATCTTCCGATTCGCTTTCAGCTTCTGCAACCGCAACAGCATGAAGGATCGTCAACTCTTTTACCTGACGCGCTAACGCTTCTTCGGTCTTTTTACGGTCTGTCAAATCAGTGATCACGGCGATGGTTCCCGTGACGTTGCCGTCCTCCCAGCGGGGCACGCCTGTGATCAAGGCAGGCACTTCATGGGAATCCTTGTGGATTAATGTAGATTCGTATGTAGACGTGAACCCTTTTCTTCTTAGCACTCTTTCTTCTTGTAAATGCTCCTGGTTCGTGGCAGAAGTAAAATCGGAGGGTTTTTTCTGCACCATTTCTTCGGATGTATATCCAAGCATTCTTGCATACGCGGGATTAACGTATTCGAACTGCCCTCCCTTTGTGGTAACGGTCAAGCCCTGTCCCATATTGTTTAGAACTAGGAGTGCAAAATCGCGCTCGGTTTGCAAGGCTTTCTGTGCCTTCTTCTCCTCCGTCACATCGTAGAACATCGCTAATACGCAAATCTGCCCGCCTAATTCGATCAATTCATAATATGCAATGGTGTCTTTCGGTCCATTGGGGATATTTCCATATTGATGTTCGATACCGCGTATAGTCCCATTTTTTTGTAGTCGCGCTATCAGTGGCTCTTGGTCCGTTTCAGCTTTCCATAATCCCATTTCCACTGCGTTTTGGTCTAGTAAATTCTCGACGGATTTCCCAGTCAGATTAAGATAAGACTGATTTGCATCAATAAATTTTCCATCATCCATACGGACAACACATGTAGCAATGGGAGAAGCGTGGAAGATGCGGCGGAATCGTTCCTCGCTCTTTCGTATGGTCTCAAGTGATTCCTTTTCCTTTGTAACATCAATTAGGATACCCTGCCAATAAAGCGGAAGTCCGTCTTTATCGCGGATTAGATTCGAATCTTCCTTAATCCAAACCATTCTGCCATCCCTGCGAATAAACCTGTACTCTTCCAGAAACTGTGTCGCGTTCTGGCGGGATTCCTGGTCCGCTGCGTCAATTCGTTCGCGATCATCGGGATGGATGGAATTGATCCAGATGCTTTGTCTGCAATACCACTCATCTACTGGATAACCAGTCAACTCCTCGATGCGAGGGCTCATATAAATGGTATCTTCAAATTCGTCTGCCGTATCCAGAAAAACGACCGCCGGGATTTGCTCAACCAGAGATTGATATTTCACCTCTGCCTGACGCAAGGCTTCTTGTTCGCGCAACAGACGATGTTGAGCAATAGCGTTGCTCAGGACGACCGGCAAACGGTGCAGGTAATCACTTTGTTTTACCAGATAATCTGCGGCGCCAGCTTTGAGCGCTGCCACTGCCACTTCCTGATCACCCTGTCCGGTAACAAGAACGACAGCTGGAGGTGATTTGCTCTCACGGACCTTTTTTAGCAACTCCAAGCCAGTCCCATCAGGGAGGCGCAGATCGCTCAATACAAGATCGATATCTGGTTGCGCGTTAAGGATCTGAAGTGCATCCCTCATGGTTTCAGCGTGAATCAAACTGAACTCCTGTTGGATATTTTCCTCAAGAGTTCTTTGTGCGAGCACTACATGTGCAAACTCGTCTTCAACATATAAGATCTTCATGATAAAAGTAACTTCTAATTCGATGATATAAATTCTATTACATGACGAAGAATGAACTGAACGGTAACAGTATAATAAAAAAGACGCCTTAGGGTGTCGTCAGAATTGTAATTTTGGGAGGAGCAGATTTGTATCCTCCCCTGAACAAAATAAAAGACGCCTTGCGGCGTCATCAAATTATGCTTGTTAGAGGCGTCGAGGGGATTCGAACCCCTGATGAGGGTTTTGCAGACCCTTGCCTTACCACTTGGCCACGACGCCATTTTACCGCTTGTACTCTGTTGCTAAACTTTTGGGAAAAGAATGGCAACTTTGGTTCAACTTCCATTTCAGGAAATCATGCGGTATTTTATAAAAAACTGAGCGGGCGATGGGATTCGAACCCACGACCTTCTCCTTGGCAAGGAGACGTACTACCACTGTACTACGCCCGCATCTTGGTCTGACTTTCTGACCGAGAGTGCCGAGACACAGAATCGAACTGTGGACACCGCGATTTTCAGTCGCGTGCTCTACCAACTGAGCTATCTCGGCCAGATATTTTTTTGTTAAGCGTCCGTGATTTTACTAGGTGACATAGGGATTGTCAAGCAATGTTCCTCGCGCTGAGCGGAGCGAGCTGATAAGCGGACGCAGTCGAAGCGCGAGGGGTGAGAAGCCGCTTCTCTCTTGACCTCAACCTTTTTCCACACTACAATCTTTGCCTACTCTGAAAAGGAATCCATTGGCTATGTCACTCTGAGCGAAGCGAAGAGTCTCACTCATTGCGGTAGAGATGCTTCGCTATCACTCAGCATGACATACTCTGCGAAATAAATTTATGTTTGAAAACCTTACTTCACGACTCAATCAAGTATTCGATCAACTTCGCCGACGCGGAAAACTCTCCGAAGCCGATGTAGACGCGGCGATGCGCGAAGTGCGCCTCGCTCTTCTTGAAGCGGATGTTCACTTTAGTGTCGTCAAAACATTTATCGCACGCGTACGAGAACGCGCCGTTGGCGCGGAAGTCTCCAAGGCATTGAACCCCGGACAACAGATCATCAAGATTGTTAACGACGAATTGATCCAAACCTTGGGTGAACCAGCACCATTGAATCTGCGCGGTCCGAAACCGCATGTCATCATGATGGTTGGCTTGCAAGGCTCAGGCAAAACAACTGGCGCAGGAAAACTGGCGCGCATGCTTCGTTCAAAAGGGGAACGGGTGATGCTTGTCGCTGGCGACCCATATCGTCCCGCGGCAGTTCAGCAATTACAGCAGCTCGGTGAGCGGATTGACGTGCCGGTCGAATCGGACTTGAATCTCAAGCCGCCGGAACTCGTCAAGCGCGCGTTCGACAAAGCTGAAAAGGGCGGATTCGGCATCATGATCGTGGACACGGCCGGTCGATCACAGTTGGACGCGCAACTGATGGATGAGTTAAAAGCAATCGAGACAAAGGTCCCGCCTGTCGAAACGTTGCTCGTGGTCGACTCCATGATCGGTCAGGAAGCGTTGAACATCGCCCAGGGCTTCCGCGATAACGTTTCTATTACGGGTTTGATGATGACCAAGATGGATGGCGACTCGCGCGGTGGCGCGGCGATCTCAATCCGGTCGGTGACAGGTGTGCCAATCAAGTTTATCGGTACAGGCGAAAAGCTCGACGCTCTTGAAGCATATGATCCGGCGCGCTTATCCTCCCGTATCCTGGGCATGGGCGACATGATCGGCTTGATCGAAAAAGCTGAAGCTGCCTTCGACCAACAGACTGCCCAAAAGACTGCCGACCGCATGATGCAGGGGCAGTTCACGCTCGAAGACTGGCTCGACCAGATGAAGCAAATGAAAAAGATGGGACCGCTCGCCCAGATCATGGATATGTTACCGGGACAGTTGGGGCAAGCTGCACGACAGGTGGATCCGAAGGACATCGAGCAGAATTTCAAGCAAACAGAGGCGATCATCAATTCCATGACACGCAAGGAACGTCGCGACCCTGATATTTTGAACGCCTCACGCAGACGTCGTATCGCCGCGGGCGCGGGCATGGAAGTGCAGGATGTGAACCGCTTGATCAAGCAATACCGCGAAACGCAGAAGATGATGAAGATGCTCCAGAAGAGTGGGGGAAAGGGGTTAGGGAGATTGTTTGGGTAATTCATGAGAGCAAGTTCGAGCAGTAATCTTAACAACCTCATAGCCCAAGTGAAGCGCTTATGGAAAGATGAGCAGGATCAGATTCTGCTTGCCAATACAATCCATGGGCTCGATAGCCGCTATGACTTGGGCAAGAAGATTGCAAACGAACCGGGCGTCCAAGAAATTATCCAACAGATGTTTGGAAGGCTGGCGAATTCGTTTGGAAAATTATCAGCTCTCCAGGGCAGGAAGATTCTGGATATCGCCTGTGGTTCCAATACAAGCAAAGCGCCTGAGTCGCTTTATATTGACACTCCTTTTGGCACGAAAACAATAGGGCGCAAAAACGATGGTTATACAGCTCAGTTTGAGCCATGGTTTTGTCGGATTCTGTTTGAGTTAGGTGCAGATGCCGTGGGGATTGATTTTGGCGATTTAGATCAGGAACTCTTTACGCATTATCGCGTCGACCTGGGCAAAGTAGGAGCGTTGGACTTCCTACCCGACCATTCATTTGATGCCGTTCAGGATAGCCGCTTATTTGGCTCGCCTGAGTTCACTACTCAATTTCCGAATCAAGCAGATCGACTGAAGATTGCACAGGAAATCAAGCGGCAAGAGCAAAGATTGCTAGAAGTGAATGGAATTGTCATTCATTCGGACGCTGAGGCGCTACTGAACTAAGAGTACGCAATTCTTTCGTTTGGTCTTAAAGCCAATTCCTACTCTACTGTGGAGAGAAGATATCCAAACAACATGAAACTTGGCTACGTTGTCGGTTTCTCCGCTTTGTAATATTGGTAGTCACCTGTATTAAGACCGAATTAAGCCAGGAATGCTATAATTTAATTGAATTAAAAGAGAGATAAGCAAAGTGTACTGCCTTCTCTCGATCTTTTAAGAAACTACATCATATTGCTGAACGACCGTTTAGTAATAACAGTAATCACTGCCCCCTCACATTACCCATTCAACTATTGCAAGAAGTAATCTGTATGTCCATCCAGACCCGATGTGGCGCGGCTGGTTTAGGCAAATATCAATTATGACTTTCGCAAGGATCGTATTGTGATTGCTGAATGCGACCACGCCGAGAAAGGTGCAATCCAGAAGTAAAGTTCAAAGGGGAGGCAAGGAGCTAAATATGCTAGAAACTACTTTAGACTCAACAACCCAAACTTATCAGGCTGATGAAGACTGTAGCTCTCAAATTCAAAGTTTACTTTCAGAGAGAACCTTGATCGTTGCATCCAATCGAGGACCAATTACATTTCATAGAGATGATCACAATGAACTTCAATATCAGCGGGGCAATGGAGGTCTAGTAACGGCGCTTACAGGTGCAACCAGGCAAACCGAAACTCGATGGATCGCCTGCGCCCAGACCGATGAAGATCGAAATTGGGGCGAAGGGTTGATCCCATCTGATGACCCTGACGAAAAAGTGTGGATGAAATTTATCACCCCAACAGCCTCTGAATATGAAGGGTATTACCAGGTGGTTGCCAATCCCTTGTTGTGGTTTCTGCAACATTCCATGTGGGACATTTTTCGCGAGCCTACAATTGACCGTACGGTCTGGGGGCATTGGGAAAATGGTTACGTTACGGTAAATATGCTTTTTGCACAAGCCATCGCAAAGCAAATCTCTTCCGCTCCCACGCGACCTCTGGTCATGCTGCAAGATTATCACTTGTACTTGGCACCGTATTTTGTTCGGTATCAGCTCCGCCCAAAAGCCAAGTACACGTTAGCCCATTTCATTCACATTCCCTGGCCCGGGGCGGATGAATGGGGATTTCTGCCCGCAAAAATGAGACGTGCAATTCTGGAAGGACTATGTGCCGTGGATGTACTGGGCGTTCAGACTCGAGAGGACGGACTGAATTTCCTCAGGACCTGTGAATCGTACCTGCCTGGCGCTCATATTAGTTTCAAGCGCGGAAAGGTTTGGTTTCGCAACCATGCTACCCACGTTCGTGATTTTCCTATTTCTATCGATGTGCATGGGCTTCGGGGCTTGGCTGAATCGCAAGAGGTGGATGATTATCGGAGCCAGCTTTTAGAACGTCATGGAGATCAGCAAATCATCCTGCGCACAGATCGCATAGAACCAAGCAAAAACATTGTACGCGGGTTCCAGGCATTCGATGAAATGTTGGAACTCTATCCAGAACATCGAGGCAAGGTCAAATTTATAGCGCTGCTCGTCCCATCACGTATGCAGGTAGAAAAATATGGAAGCTATCTCGATGAAGTAATGGGCGCGGCTGGCAGAGTCAATGCGAAGTATGGCGATACCAAGTGGGAACCGATTCGCATCTTGGTTGGTGACAACTATCCACGCGCGGTAGCAGCTTTGCAAATCTACAATGTATTGCTTGTAAACTCAATTGCTGATGGAATGAATTTGGTTGCAAAAGAAGGACCAATTGTAAATCGGTGTGATGGAGTCTTGGTCCTCTCGGAACGTACCGGCGCATACCAACAGTTGGAGAGTGGTGCCTTAATCGTTTCTCCCCTCGATGTATATGGCACCGCCGAGGCGTTACATCAGGCGCTAACCATGCCGCTGGCAGAACGACGAGAAAGAGCCGACCGTCTGCGTTCCCTGATTGAACACGAGGATATTGTTGACTGGTTGTGCCAACAACTGCGTACAATTGCTCAATTGAATCTGTGATGACCGAGAAGATGTATAAGATTGGCATCTTGCATTATTCGGCTCCTCCAGTGATCGGGGGCGTGGAGAATGTGATCCAGTCCCACATTCGTCTATTTGTTGAAGCCGGCTATCCAACTACTATCTTGGCAGGTAGAGGAGATAAAAATGCACTGCCACACGGCACCGAACTGATAAAACTCCCCGAGCTGGATTCACAAGATTCCCAAATATTGGCACTGAGTCAGAAATTAGAGCAGGGAGATGTACCAGACGATTTTGATGATATGGTCGATCATTTGGCGCAGATTCTAAACCCCTACCTGCGCTCTTTGGATGTGGTCATGATTCACAATGTATTTACGAAACATTTCAACCTGCCATTGACTGCCGCACTTTTTCGTTTGCTCGATCAGAGGGTGATCTCGCATTGTGTGGCTTGGTGTCACGATATTACATGGACGAGTCCGCACTCGCGCACGAAAGTTTTTGATGGGTATCCCTGGGATTTGCTTCGCACGCAGCGCTCCGATATAACGTATGTAGCTGTCTCTCAGAACCGAAGACAAGAATTATCCAACCTGTTTGGTTGTTCTGCCGAACAGATTCGAGTCATCTATAACGGCGTGGACCCAAATGATCTATTCGCTCTTTCTGATGTTGGGCGAGCGCTGATCGAACGCCTGAATCTCTGGGAAAGCGACCTCAACCTGCTCATGCCCGTACGCGTGACTCAAGCCAAGAATATTGAATTGGCTCTACATGTAGCCGCGGCTTTGAAAGCCAGAAGCATCCATCCGAAATTCGTTGTGACAGGCCCTCCTGATCCTCATGATCCGCTGAACATGGAATATTTCCAAAGTTTGCTTAAATTGCGTGATGAATTGGGTGTAGAACAGGAGGTGCGCTTCATATATGAATCAGGTTCGAGTTATCCTGAACCTTTTGTAATAGAGATGTCTGTGGTGGCAGAACTTCTCAGGATGAGTGATGCATTATTCATGCCAAGCCGCAGGGAGGGCTTCGGTATGCCAATTTTGGAAGCGGGACTGATCGGGATTCCAATTTTCTGCGCGGATACGATTCCAGCTGGGCGGGAGATTGCTACGCGGGATATTGTCATGTTTTCTCCTGAGGCGAGTCCGGATCACGTCGCAGGCTTGATCCTGCAAACGATGGAGTCCGGTCCTATTCACCGATTGCGGCGGCGTGTCCGACAAAACCTCACGTGGGAAAAAATTTTCCGGCATGAGATCCTGCTATTGCTGGAGCAAGGTAACTCTTGAAGTTTCTCAGTCAGACAGCACTTATCCAATGGGTGCGGCAGGCGGGACACTTGTGGCTGTTTCTGGATTATGACGGGACATTGGCAGACTTTGCACCCACTCCCGCTCATATCGAACCGAATCCGAAGCTCATTAGCCTGCTTAAAAAACTGGCTCGCAAGCCCACTATCCGTATAACAATCCTCAGCGGACGCAGGCTCCAGGACATCCAGACTCTTTTGCCTATCCAAGGAATTTTCTTAGCAGGTACATATGGCATTGAATTCGTAACGCCAGCCGGTGAGATCATTCATCGAATTAAGTATGACGATATTCGACCGTTTCTGGAAACGATCAAACCTCAATGGGGACAGCTTATCAGCGGAAAACGTGGCTTCTTCTTGGAGGACAAAGGTTGGACGCTCGCCCTGCATGCCCGCTTTGCTGATGATCTGGAAGCCGAACAAGTCATCGCACAGGCGCAAGATATCGCGAAATCAAAATCGCTTCCAGATATTCTTCGTATATTGCATGGAAATGAATTTTTGGAAATTGCCCCATCGCTGGCAAACAAAAGAGAAACAGTGACTTATCTGTTGAGTCAGTATCCCTTCCCGGATGCTCAATTGCTTTATTTTGGCGACGATGCTCATGATGAAGAGGCTTTTTCGGTGATCCATGCCAATCATGGTGCTGCGGTAAAAGTCCTCCAGCCAACACAAGATTCGTTTTCGACGAGTGCTGATTTCTGCTTTCACTCCCCAATCGAGGCACTTCACTGGCTTGAGCAACTTATCTAAAAATCCTTCATGATCCATTGCCAAGTCACAAAAAGGTGAAATCACCGTCAGCTTTGGTTTCGATGAATTTCATGCTCCCTAAGCCATGCCAGTAATTTTTCATAATGCTCTTGGTGATGGTCATAAGAAGCAATGAGAATGAAAGCAAGACTATAACCTTTAAGCCAGGGAAATCTATCGCCATCCAATAAGTCTCTTTCAGAAATCTCATTCCCTAATTCTAGAAAATGTAGAAACCCATTTTTCCAATTTTGATAGATCTCTGACCATGGCTTTTCGTGCTGCGTTTGAAATGTCAAAGCATTGACTCGGTCCGCATCCTCTTCCCAATTCTCAATGTTTTCCACAATCCATTTGGGAAATTCAGGTTCATGATCATGTAGACCAGCTTCCACCCGCGCGATGGAAATTTGCTGCCAAGCCCACAAATGAGCGATGACATCCTTGATCGACCAGTCGAAATCAAAATGGGGAGTGGCGATTTGCGCTTCGCTTAAATTTGCCAGCATTTCTTCCCAACTATTGAATAGTTCTCTTAACGCCGCGAGGATATGTCCCTTCATGTTCATGGGCGCGCTTCTATCATTTTGGAAAACGGTCGGCGATGAGGTTCAAATTGATGTTGTGTTCCAGAAGCGCCTTTAACCCTGCGAGTACGAAGGTAAATCCTTCCGTCGAGCCGATTGCTTGTTGTGCGATTGCCTCCTCAGTTCCCTTAAATCCACTGTTTGTAATACTGACAAATGTTGTGTTGTCAGGGCGGTAGGTAAAGATCCATTCTATGGTTGTGGGTTCACCATAAGCCATCCATTCCACGAGTATCCGTTTGTTTGGCTCAATGGCTTTGACATTCACGTCTGTGGATGAATTGTACATTTCCCACTCCCAGTGGACCTGCTTGCCAGTTTCTAGCCGTCCGCTGCTTTTGGTAAACCAGAATTTCGTTGTGATGGCGGGATCGATAAACGCTTCAAACACCTCCACAACGGGTTTACGGATTAACATTTCCGTTTTTGCGATCATAAATTTTCCTTTCGACTCGATTAACGATTCTGAATGTTCTTTATGATGCACTCCATCTATGGAAACTTATTTCTATATCACCTACAGAGTGCCGCATAATTATCTAAACTCATGATTTGAATTTCAACCTACACACGCATTTGAAAGGTTTAGTTATTTATAAGACAAGCGGTAAAATACTTTCTCATGAAAGCTCAATAAGAGAAACCATGAGAATGCCACGTTCGTGGGCGAAAGGGAACGGTTAACCTTTGATTTCATTTCGTAGATAATACTTCGATAGGCATCATAAAAAGCCCAGGAGGGAGTCGGCTTGTATCGTAGTTCTTTCAACTCAAAATATTCGATGATACCCTTGACCGTGGTGGGTTTCACAAAAACTGCCTGCTGAGGATGAAAATAAGTCTGACAGATCGTCAACAATGGCCATTTTGCCAATTTTCGGCTTTTCAGCAAATCCAGGACGGCTTCAAATCCGATTTGCTCGTTTCCATGTAATAACTCTTCCAACCCACTAGCGAGCAGAATCTTTTCTTCAGGGAATAGAGTATCTGCGAAATCTCTGAATCTCGGTTTTTCAAACGCAGAGATGACGGACGAACGACTAATGATCCTCACCATATTTTGAATGATCTGATCGGGTCGCTTGAAATTTCTCTTTGCAAAACTTTCCTGGGCAAACGCGATCATTTTGTCAACATTATGTTTCTTCTTCCGGATGGCAATGATCTCAGGGTTGTCGAATCCGCCGGGGTATCGGTGAAGAAACGCTTCTTCTGCATCTTTCAATCTGATGTGATTCACGCTCTCTCAGACGCCTCTCCAAAGGCTTGCATATTTCTTACGATATTTGGCATCTTCCTCAGTTTCGATCAACGCTAAGGCCGTCTCTTTGATCTTTACATCTTTCGCAACATCATAAACATTTCGCATACTTTGTAGAATGTCATAACGGATCAAGGTGCAGTTCTTTTCCGTGATGCATTCCTGGAAACGATCTTCGAGACCTTCCATATATACTTTCTGTTGTTTCTTTCCTGCCACGCCGACTTTCCATAACGCCTGCAGGCAATGTCGCGCGGTGACAAACCGCTTATCCTTTGTCACCGCGAGCAGTTTATCGAAGTCCTTGACCATTCTGTTCTTTGGATCACTTTTGGCAAGGTTACAAAGAACCTGTGCTGCTATAGCGCGGTTATGGTTATCTTTGTGAGTAAGGTTGGCTAGCAATTCATCCCAGACTTCATATGCCCAGTCAATAGGTTTATCAGTTACTTTGAGGATGTCGGTAAAGGCTTTGTTTTGCAATTCTCGATCTTTAGACCAAAGGTTATCAAACTGGATATGTGCGGTTTGATTCATCGAATACTCCTATTCTCTGTAACGTAAATCACCTTGCAAAATGTCACCCTGAGCGGTAGCGAAGGGTCTCGCTTTCGGCGGTAGAGATCCTTCGCTTCGTTCACACCGTCCCGAAGCGGCGTCCTTCGGGAGCATGACATATGCTATTTTACACAGTGCTGCATCATTATGTAAACTTGAAGTTTTGATTTGGCTTACAAAGCATTCAGAAAGTTTACCTATTAATAGGCCAAGCGGCAGAACATATTCTATAACGTCAATGTAACTCAAATCAAGATTTTCTTTCCTTGCTCTCTTCACAATCAATTCACAACCGAATCCTATACTCAGGACATAAGTTCAAACAAAAGGAGTTAAACATGAACGGAAGAATCGGTTTACGTATCTTGGCGGTTGTGGTGTTGATTGCCGCGGTGGCGGGTGTCGCATTCTTTGCCTTCCAGGCAGGAGTTGCGCAGGGGTCACCTGTCACTATCCAGGCACCCTCAGGTACGACCGCGCCGCTACCTTATCCTTATTACGGATATGGTATGCCTTTCCATGGTCCATTCGGATTTGGATATGGTTTTGGCTGTTTCGGTCCCCTACTTGTGTTTTTCCTCATATTCCTGGCGTTCCGCTTCCTCTTCTGGGGTTCACGCTGGGGACACCGCGGTCCATGGCGACACGGCTGGGGCGAAGGTGGAGTTCCACCGATGTTCGATGAGTGGCACAAGCGAGCCCACGGTGAACAGCCTGAAGAAAAGAAAGAATAGCAAACCATAATTCGTGAGAACAAGGCGCTGACTCTACTGAAAGTTGAGAAGGCGCCTTGTCCCTACAAATCTCAAATCCAAGCCAACGAATGGAGATCATTATGTCTGAACATACTAAGCGTCCACTGTACCGACAAATCCAAGCCCGCGTTATGAGCATACTTAACGTTCCAATGCGACTGCTCTTACGACTCCCTTTTCCTACTCCACTCAGCGGGCGACTGATGCTGATCTCGTTCACTGGTCGCAAGACAGGTAAGAGTTATCGGCAACCATTGAGCTATGTGCAGCAAGACAATACGTTACTCACCCCAGGTGGCGGCAAATGGAAGTTGAACCTGCAAGATGGCCAGCCGGTGCAAATTTCGATTAGATCGCAATCGCCTTGAGACTGCTATAAAGTACGGCTTCAGAATAGTCCGCTGGCGTCTAGCTGCTGATGCCCAGTCGTAATAGTGACATCTAGATTTGAGAGAGAAACATCGTGATGAAAAATTTCAATTCACAATTTGCGCATCCGAAAGGATTGCTTGGTCGTTTTGTAGGAATCATCCTAGCCTTGAAGAATCGTGAGCGCAACGCGTGGACGATTTCTACGCTCGATATCCAACCCGATGATCAGGTTCTAGAAATTGGATTTGGTCCCGGTCAGGCGATTCAGGAAATAGCGAAAACCCAATTGCAGGTTTGCAGGAAGTACGACGCGTGTTAAAACCTGGCGGTCGAGTTGTGATCACCATCCAGCCGATGTGGGCAAAGACCGAAGAAGAAGTACAAAGCGTTGCTGAGAAGTTAGTATTTCAACTCAAACAGGTTGGCTTCAAGCAAGTGCGCCTGGAGACGAGGCAGATACAATCGATCACTGCAATTAGCGGTATTGGTGTAAAGTAAATCAATTGGCGAATTATTTCATTTTGCGATTAAACTTGACGTGACAATGAAAAGTATTCTAGTTGTAGACGATGAACCCAAGATCACTCAACTCGTGCGCGACTATCTGGAGCGCGCCGGGTTTGGAGTTCTCGTCGCGTATGATGGAAAGAAAGCGTTATCTATCGCGAAGACGGAAAAACCAGATGCGATCATTCTGGACCTCGGGCTGCCTCAGCTCGATGGGCTGGACTTTACCCGCGAGTTTCGCAAAACATCCAATGCACCGATCATTATGTTGACTGCCCGTTCTGAAGAATCAGATAAATTGATCGGACTCGAACTCGGCGCGGATGATTACATGACCAAGCCCTTCAGCCCCAAGGAGCTGGTCGCGCGCGTGCGCGTAGTGTTTCGTCGAATCGAAAACGCGACCAGTGCAAGTTCCGAAATGATCCGCGTTGCAGACCTAACTTTGGATGTCCCGCGCATGCGTGTGACCGCCGAGAAGCGCGAAATCGAGGAGCTTACTCCCACAGAATTTGAGTTGCTGGCAACCCTCGCGCGCCAACCCGGACGCATTTTTACTCGTGCACAGTTATTGGATGCAATTCATGGCGTGGCATTTGAATCCTACGAGCGCGCAATCGACGCGCACATCAAAAATATTCGGCGCAAGATAGAAGTCAAAGCCAGCGAGCCGAAATACATTTTGACAGTATATGGTGTTGGGTATAAGTTTGCAGATAAATAAAAATTATCAATTATGAATTTACATAATAAGAAAGGCAATGAATTTCATTTACAGATAGTTGGATATCAATTTCCAGATATTCTCAATGAATACTGGGATTCAAATTTCTTAGCTGTTCGGGTAAACGGTAATTATTCTGCGCGTCCATGGAGTTTTGTAGATTCCTGCCTTACGACATTTGAAGTCGAGAGTCTAGCAACTTGGTTGGAAAAGTTAGATTCGAACAAAACTTCTTCACCGCATATTTCTTTTACAGAGCCTTCACCGCAATTTCGAGTCGTAAAGCATAAAGCAGGAAATTTTTTGCTTCGTGCGGATTTGGGCTACATCTTCCGAAAGAAGATGCCTGATATCTTTGGCGATAAGAAAACTATCCATCTGTATTTTCCGTTGGGTGAAATTGACCTGCTTAATCAAGCCCATTTGTTGAGAGAACAATTGAAAAATTATCCTCAACGAGTATTTCGATGAAATTATGAGACATCACTCTCGCTTTTCCGAACGTCAACGACCACCATGGTGGCCCGAAAATGAAGAATGGCCTCCAACACGCGAGGCTTGGCGACGCGTAGGCGCACGTAATCCTTTCTTTCGCAGGATGGGATGTATATTCTTTGTTTTTTCGTTCTTAGCCTTCATGGGTTTATTCGCGGCATTTCGGTTAATATTTACAGTATTTCATGGATCGCCACCCTTTGATACACCGAATACATTTATCCCATTTGGTTTTCTTGGCTTTATTCTTATGGTTATGGTAATCGGATGGGGCGTACGAAGTTTGCGGAGAGTGTCTGTGCCATTGGATAACTTAGTAGAGGCTTCCAATAAAGTGGCAGAGGGAGATTTCTCAGCTCGTGTGGAAGAAAAAGGTCCACCTGAAGTGCGCGCGCTGACGCGGGGATTCAACTCCATGGCGGAGCGTTTGCAGGTAACTGACCAGCAACGACGCAGTATGCTTGCGGATGTTTCCCATGAGCTGCGAACACCGATTACCGTAATTCAGGGAAATGTTGAAGGGATTCTGGATGGGATGTATCCTGCCGATGAAGAACGGATGAAGTCCATTCTTGAAGAGACACAAATCCTTTCACGACTCGTGGAGGACTTGCGAACCATGGCTCTTGCGGAAAGCGGCTCATTGCAACTGCGACGCGAGCCGACAGATCTGGGATTATTGATCAAAGAAGTGGTCACTGGGTTTGAATCGCAAGCGAAGGAAAAAGATATCGTCATTGAATTATCGCGTGCCGATGTAGAAGATATAAGTATCGATCCGTTACGTGTGCATGAGGTGTTGAACAATATTCTTTCGAACGCGTTGCGCTACACGCCACGCGGCGGGAAGGTAACAGTGAATTTAGCGGAATCAGGTAGCGATGTAGAGAGAAGCGTGACCGTATTCGTCCAGGATAGCGGCGCGGGGATCGAATCGGTTGATTTGGCGCATGTGTTCGATCGATTCTATACATCCAGTGATTCAGGTGGAATGGGATTAGGCTTGTCAATTGCAAAATATATTATTGAGGCACATGGCGGGAAGATTTGGGCGGAGAGTGAAATGGGGAAGGGTACGAAAATATCGTTTACGCTCCCGCATTAGATTATCTGGTAAAATATCCGCCTGTGATTTCAGCCCGCATGCTTCCTTTCAAGCACCTCTCTATGCCTATCTGAAACGCAAAACATTTCAAGGAGATAAAGCAAGATGGTCCGTATCCGTTTACGTCGTATTGGTCTCAAAGGCCAACCCACGTACCGCATTGTGGCTGCTGATAAAGAGTCACCACGCGATGGTCGTTTTTTGGAAATTTTGGGTTTCTATAACCCACGCACACAACCTGCGACAATTCATGTCAAGGAAGACCGCGTGTATCATTGGATGAAGAATGGCGCTCTGCCAAGCGAATCAGTGGCGCAGGTGTTCAAGAGTGCAGGCATTCTGGATCGCTGGGAACGCTTCAAAAAAGGCGAGGCGGTAGATGTTCTCGTGAAGGAAGCCGAAGAAGCGGAAACCAAGCGCGGCGCGCCTGTAAAGACAAGCAAATAATTGACCTAACCCTTGCCCCTTCCTCGAAGGGAA
>WNFZ01001089.1_pt1 | contig 30181 bp, 29 predicted proteins | sample 5400081 | NCBI WGS metagenome assembly WNFZ01 (sample SAMN13153365, study PRJNA577476) | soil metagenome | isolation source: 80 cm soil or saprolite under grassland replicate 1 | place: USA:California | collected 2016-06-15 | reverse complement strand
TTGTTTGGACCTGACATTTGAACGTCTTGCAATGTCTCTTAATTTCCATTGTAATACTTCCCTACCAATGCCTTTACATGTGCCAATTGCAAATTTATCTCGAATATCAAATTGCTCCCTTATCAAAAATGAATTATCGCTAATATTCTCACCATATCTCGAACGCATGTCTAGATACGAATCTATCGCATTCTTGCACTCTGGAGTTATGAATGTTAAGCATTCTTCCTTTGTATTTTCATACACCGTTATCTTGTTTTCATCTACATTCCTTATTCTCAATGAAGGAATTGCTCCAATCCTCATACCAGTAGAAGCAAGCAAGAGAATAACAACCCGCATTCTTTCATCTGCAATCTCTAACATTTTTGAAATTTCTTCATGCGTGTAACCCCTATCCTTTTTTACCTTTCTTTGTTCGGGCATGAATCTCGATATCTTCGTTGTATTCAAAGTAATATCATTTATCTTATAAAAAGACATAATCATAGCAACGTAGTTGTGAATTGCCCCCCAGTTCTTGTCCTCTTTTTTCATCTTTATGATAAAGTCTATAATCTGTCGCTCAATCAGTCTGGGGTCTCTCTCTGATAATGGGTTTTCTATGCCAGTGATTTCCAAGTATTTCTTTAGATATGATGAATATTTGATTCTGGTTTCTTTGGATTTTAAAGAATGGAAGAACAAATCAATCTCTTCCTCTTGTTTTTGCACGTCTAAAGTTCTTCCAGAGAATATAAAAACGTAGTATATGCTTGTTCAAATTTTAATATTAGTTAATTAGATAATTTGTTGCAGTGCCAAGAGTATTTGTCGCCGCAGATATTTATAAAAAAAATGAAATTCTAAAGATTCAACAAAATTTGGTCTCCTATTGGAATTTGGATAATAAAAATTTAAAACTGGTGCGGCCAGAAAATTTTCATTTTACGCTTGTATTTTTTGGCGAAGTTAACAATTCGATACTTGATAAGATAGTTACCAAAATTTCTGGGATTGATTTTCACTCATATAAAATTAATTATGGCAAGATAGGAGCGTTTCCAAATAATAATCATGCTAAAGTCGTGTGGCTCGGATTGGATGAAGCAACAGGGCTTGCATTCAACGAGATGTCAGATAACGTGATATCTAAATTAATAGAATTAGACTTAAAGTTAGAAAAAGAGATAGAAACAGAGATAATACCACACATAACACTATTTAGAACAAAGAAGGTTTCCCTAAATTTGAATCTACGTGATATGCAATCCGATATTACTATTAGTGATAGAATTGATACAATTTCTGTAAAAAAGAGCATGACTACATCACATGGTCCTATATACGAGAACATAATTTCTGTGAAGGGCAAATGAATAGTATAGATGAAGTTACACGAATGATATCAGAATCCTCCATTCCAACAAAATCAAAACAGAACGAGTTAGAAAAAATATCAAAAGAAATTCAGAATGAAATAATGAATTTTAATGACAAGAGAATCTTAAAGGTGGTAATTGGCGGTTCGTTTGCCAAAGGTACGTGGCTTGAAGATGATACTGACATAGACTTTTTTGTATTGATAGAACCGACAGTAGAACGAAATGAATTTGAAGAACTAGGTAAATCGGTCGGTTTCCATGCTTTGAAAAAATACAGTCCCTATTTACGATATTCTGAACATCCGTATGTTGAGGGAAAGGTTGAGGGGAAAGCAAATGGAATCAGAATAAACATAGTACCATGTTACAAGGTTCAGCTGAATAAATGGAAAAGTGCCGCAGATAGATCTCCATTTCATACTCTTTTCATGGAGACGAAGTTAAACGAATTTTTGAAAAGTGAAGTTAGGGTGCTAAAAAAATTCTTAAAATCAATTGGAATATATGGTTCTCAGATATCCGTTTCAGGTTTTAGTGGGTATGTAACAGAAGTACTTATTTTGAAATACGGCTCATTCAGAAATGTTCTCCAAACATTTGCTGAACTCACACCAAACTACATTGTTTCACTTGAATCGCCAGACCAAAGCGCAATCGAAAAATTTCGAAGTCCCATAATAATAATTGATCCTATTGATTCAAATAGAAACCTGGGAACCGCAATTTCAGCAGAGTCTCTTGCAAAATTTGTGCTGGCCTCAAGACTTTTTCTAAAAGCACCTTCCACGAAATTTTTTATGAGTTCGAGCAGGTCTAATACAAAAATTATAAGTGATATCAAATCAAATTTGTTAATAATTGATTTCAAAATCCAGATAAGAAGCCCCGATATATTGTGGGGGCAGCTTAAGAAGAAACTAACTAGCATCTCAAAGCAGCTAGCAAATGCAGGATTTGAAATAATCAAGAAAGTTTGTTTTACTGATGAACAGGAACACGCAGCATTCATTTTTATGATAAAATATACAAATCTCCCAAAAATAAATTTGAACGTGGGACCTAAAATATTTCTAAAAAACGAAACAGATTCATTTATCAAGAAAAGGGGAGAGAAATCTATTATGACATGGACCGACGATATTACAATCGTAACTATTGAAGAGAGAGAGAAGACGTCAATAAAAGAACATACAAACCAAATAATTCAAAACGACATTGAATCAGGAAAGCCTGTTGGCATTTCACTGGATCTTAAAAAAGGTTATTCTATTTATATAGGAAATGAGAAAAAGTTGAGTAGTTTTATTTCCAGTGCTATTAATCATATGGTTCGCGATGGAGAATTTATTAGACAGTGAAAATAGGGAAAGTCTAAAATTTTTGCTGACTTATCCCTTATTTGATGAAAATACTTATGACAGCAGAATGAAAGAGTTGTTAACCTTGGATATTAACTCTGTATTCGCATTTGGTAAAGTGCAATTACACAGAATATGCATACTTGGTAAAGGCTCTGTTGGTTTGGTGACATTAGTTAAATATAGAAAGAAATATTTTGTTTTAAAGATAAGGAGGACCGATGCAAATAGAGCCAACATGTATGATGAAGTGGTATATCAATCGGCTGCAAATTGCATGGGGATTGGTCCTTTTCTTGTGAATTTTTCTGAAAATTTTATATTAATGGAATTTGTCAGAGGTTTCAATATTGTAGATTGGTACGGTTCAAAAAAGACTGCAAATGATAGAATTCTAAAATGTGCTGCTTCTATCCTTCAACAATGTTATATTCTAGACTGCCTTAAACTTGATCATGGTCAGCTCAGTAGACTTGATCGTCACATAATAGTATCGGAAGAAGGGAAACCGACAATTTTGGATTTTGAATCATCTAGTACAGGTAGGAGAGCCAGTAATGTAACTAGCGTTTGTCAGTCGATATTTCTACATGGTCCAATATTTAGCAAACTCAAAGGTTCAATCGATAAGGATAGGGAACTTATCATGAAATGTATTAGGGACTATAAAAGGGACATGAATTATGAGAAATTCGAAAAAATCCTAAGCTTGCTCATATTCTAAGATTGGATATTGCATTTGATACGGATAATTTAAGAGTGCTGATTGATTCTTCCAATCGGTACGTTAAGATTCTTAAATCAGTGTCTTTAGCTATCTGTAATTAGGAATTCTGTTGCTTATTTTCCAGTGAGGATATATGCTAATGAAGAGTTGAAGACGTCAATCTTTATCTCAGAAATAAGCACAGACCCATCACTTTATTTCCTTATTGGAAACACTATGTTAAATTGGGCGATTGATAATGAGTGTAATCTTATCATTAGCTCAAGTAATCATTAGCTCAAGTAATATAGTTAACCCCCAGCAAGCAAAAGATGTTAATTCAACTGAATATTCAATTGCGGGGATTGGCAATACAGCACAAGCGAGGAACAGGCTAAAAGATTCGAAAATTTCATTACTAAAAAATGGGCACTATAGGAGGGATTCCAGCAGTTCTCCTAAATCAGAGCTCGCAATTATACATTGACGTTATAATACTGTTGGTGAAAATTATAGAAGGAATTCCTGATTTTAGAGCCGCAGCAGAGTTATCTACAACAATAAGTAGACTTGTTCCAGGGGTGTCATGTAAGCTATCATTTCTTCAGATATTCCAGAGTCAAACAAATACCTGACGCTTTCCTTTTTCTCCTGAGTTATATTTTTGACATCAAGCTCAAGATCTAATTCGGTTTCATTATTCTTTATGAAGGATTGTGCTTGTTGGAAGACATCATCAATATTGATATTCCTATCTGTTGAAAAAACAACTATGTGATTTTTTATCGGAATGCTAAACATTACTACCTTATCATAAATGTAAATAACTGATTTAAGGCTCCCCAACTCATTTTCAAATATCTTCCTCAATTCAACTATATACGCCGATTGAGAATAACTTATTTCTGGATTTCTGCCTTTAAGATGTTCACTAATTCCCTGTCGAATCACACTCGCACACAGGTGGCCAGATTTTTCGACCAATCCTAAGAACCTCAAAGATGGATTTATTGTCAACAGGCTGTTCAAGAAATCAACCTCATTCATTGAAGATCTAATAAGCCGGAAATATATCTGTGTTTAGGTCAAATTATCAAGCTATGTGGAAGCTAAGCTAATAAGCAGACTGTCAATACTGGAATTGCTACGAAAACAAGATATTGATCTTATTAAAATAATTACTTGAAATAGGATGGCAGAGGATATTTCTTCAACAGCTACGAATACTATTCCTTTTCCCACGCTAACAATAGTATACCTTGTAAATCAGGCTGAAGGGTTGATTGATGAAATAAGTCAAAAGTACAACAATATCACTGTAGAAGATTGTAACGGTTTTTTTAATGATGGGGTTAAGAGAGATTACAAGAAGATAACGATCTGGAGTCAGGGAATTGATAGCCTTTGGTTCAATGCTTTGATAGCTAGGATAAAAGAAGTTGCTAACATAGATGCAGTTCCGATAGTATCCGGTGGGATAATGTACACCGTGTAGTTTTTGAAATTTATTATGCCATAATATCTCAATTAAAACTGAATTAATTATCCAGTATGCGGTAGAGTTGCCAAATTAGGATACAATATCTCAGTCAGAAGTGCTAGACATACTACATACTATTTGGTATCAGCTTTTATGTCAATCAGAATCTTGTTTCCCACGACTGGGCTGCCTATTTTTTCGTACTTTTTTTTAGACATATTTATCTGAATTACTGTCTTAGAATAAGTCTTGATAACAGTTTGAGGTTGGGATCCCAGAATGGCTTCAAGAATCGGTTTTATCTGCTTCTTAACTTCTTCATCAGATATCGATCTGTCAATAGCTTCTAGCATTAGTTGTTGTTGCGACACGGATTCTAGTTCGATATCTTCAATTAGAGACAGTATTATGTTAATACCATTATCTGATAATTGAGTTATCTTGTATCTGATTTGGGAGTCTTCCAATCCTGAAAATGTAATAATTTTATTTGCTTATTACTTTTTACATTAGCCTCCCAAAGATCGCATGTAATAAGTGCATGTACGGACATCCATAAGACATATTAAAATTGATTGTGTTTTATAAAAGCATTAAAAATGAAATACAGAAGCCGGACAGATATTTTTGCGTCAATTTTACAATCTGCAAATAACCCCAAAGGAGTTGGAATAACAACAATCATGTACAAATCATTTCTCTCTCATTATCAGCTCAAAAAATATTTGTCCATAATGCTAGAAAATGGTTTAATAAATCTTGAAGAGGAAGAACATTTGTATAAAATTACTGAAAAAGGGGTAAGATTTTTGCAGCTTTTTTCAAATATCAACGAACTTATTGATACTACAAAAGAGTATAATCTCTGATTAGTATTTTCGTATTTTTAAGGGTAAAGTTGTACATTAATCGTACGAGTCTTGAAGAATTTATTGTGTAGGTTTTAACTTTAAGTTCTATTATGTAAAAACTAAAGAAAAAAAGTAACGCAGTTATTCTAATCTAGCGATACAATCTTTTATCAGCAATAATGATTCTCAGCGCTGCAGAAAAATTATTGATCGTATCCAGTATAACCTTATGTTATATTTTGTTGGTATAAGACAAATTTTACTAAAACTAGAATTAGCCCGGCCCAGATTCGAACTGGGGTCAAAGGCTCCAAAGGCCTCTATGCTTGGCCACTACATTCAGCGGTTTTTAATTCTCTACCGGGCTGCCGGGCATTTTTTTATATAATATCTGATTTATAAAGCTACGAATCTATCAATAATTTTCATTAACTTATTTACTGGATCTTCCATTCGGATCAATATTCGATTGGCATGATTTTTTTGTTTTAATTTAAATGCATTATCATATTGTATATGACGTAATAGTTTCACAACTTGAGATGAATTTGCAGCCTTACGTATAAGACGCGTTTTGACTAGATAATCATCAACATAAAATTTGATCGGAGAAATTGAAATAGTAGGTTTTCCGAGCAGTGCCGATTCGGCAGTCATAGTGCCACCCCCGCCAACAAAGATATCGGCAATAGATATTAGCTCCAATCCGTCAACTACGTTCTCTAAAACTCTAATCTTATCGCCATATTTTTCATTAAACTGTCTTATTTGATCGTGATATCTGCATAAGACCAGGATATTTGTTGTATTATGAAAGTTTTCAACTATAGATTCCAAAATATTATTCACATTGCTATTCTTGTCTATTAAGTAGGATGCTTTACTCTCTTCAGGTCTAATTAGAATAGTATTACTCTTCAAAAGCTGATATTTTTTCCTTAGTTTCCCATCACGTAAGTTTCTTGTTTCTCTTCTTATCCACGCAACTGGATCAAGTGCATGATATCGAATTATTTGATTTTTCGACATACCTAAATTTTTCCATGCAGAGTACGGGATAATCCAAGGACATAGGAGATAATTAACAAATGGAATTGTTAACCTTTTAACAGCATATGCGTGCGGCGAATCACTAAACGTAATGTGTGGAATTCCCAAACCAAATGCAACTCTTGCCGCCTCAGGTGAGGAAAAGCTAACACACAGATCAGGCTGGAATTTGTGTATCTCGTTTGCCAAATCAAAAATTCTACCGGAACTTGCTCTCAGTTTGGCATATTTTGATGAACCGCCATATTTTCCAACTATTTTTAACTCAAATTTCTTTAGTTTAGATAACTTTACACATTCTCGATAGTGCCTTCCTGTACAGAGGAGCTCATGATCTTTTTCTTTTAGAGTTTGCACTGCGTGTTTAAAGAACATAACTTGTTTTGGGGTTAATACATCAAACCAGATTCTCAAGCATCATGTATAAGTAACCTGATGGAAAAAACTTTTCTTCAACCAATCTTAACTTTGGTTCAGGAACAAAAATATGCTATCTGGAGTTGGTATTACCCTTGAGTGCTGAGTCATTGAAAGTAGCAGTTTATGGGCTAAGTACTGAGGGATACAAAATAGCATCTCATATTTCCGCTAAAGGAATACCAGTTTCAATTATTGATGACTCATCGGGAATGGCTATTACGCTTAAACCAGATATTGCAAAGACGTATTCTAGTGTAACGTCGTTTATTCAGGACGAGACACTTTTAGATTTTGAGCCATTTGATGTTGCAATTAATAATGCTTCTTTTATTTTTTTTACTCCAAGAATAAGAAAATCATGGCCTGATGCAAAGAATCACATAGGATCTAAATTTCAAGATGTGATAAAACATGTCAACAAGGATAGTTCTATTATTTACTCAGTTCCTGCAGGTTTTGGTGTAAATAATGAAAATATAACATTAATTGAACGTCGAACTGGCCTCAGTGTTGGAAAAAACATTTTCTATCATTATATGCCAATCAGTTCCATATCCTCTACGCTCTTTGAGCCCATTCTTGGAACTAAATCCCATTTGAATTCAAACTTGACAAGCTTGTTGAATGGACTTTACCCCAACAATACGATGAAAATAGTAGATATCGAGTCTGCAGAGTACATCTATTGTATTAGGATCTTGAGACACTATGGCTTAATGTCACCTATATTTGAAATTTGTAAATTTGCTGATCATACTTTTCAATCTCAAATAATGGAAAGTGAATCCCTTGATGAGATTTATCTTGACGATCTTGTAGTTGGTTTATTTGACTTGAATACTATTTTATATTCTTTAGCTGGAATTTCACCACTGACCCTCCTGGTAAAAGGCAATATTGCCACTGTTGAGAATTATATAAAACACTTGACAGAACAAATTAAAATTATTCTAAAGAGATTTGAGTTGAAAGCAAGTAAGACAAAAGCGATAATTTCATGGACGTTCGATCCTAATGAAATGAGAGGAGATAGATTGGAAATAATATCTAGATTAGAATCAAGATTGAAAGATTATGTAGGAGATGTGGAAAGGCATGACTCTATTTTTGACTTTTATTCAAGTGAAAAAAAGCTCATAGTACTTTCGTGTTCCAAGACTGATTTTGAAAAGCTCAATAAAAATAATCCTAATTCAGAGATCATAATTGTCAAGGCAACACCTCTACTTGTCCGACCCAGCATCAGGGGATAAACACTTAAACTATAATAATAAGAAAACTCGATTTAGAGTTGTTGCTTGATGCAAAATGCCCCAAGTGCGATAAAAAAGCACAGTTAAATGAGGAAATAACGGCAGTTAAGTGTGAAAATTGTGGTTATTCAGATAACTATGAAAACTATATCAATATAATGAAATCTAAGGCTGAGAATATGGCAGATAATTTTCAGTTTAAGGAAAATGGATGAAATTAAGTTAAATTAGAATTAACTAGATTAAATCTATCTCATTCAATTTCGAATTCCAGTTATTTAATCTGTTTTTACCAAAATGAACCTTTATCAGAACAGGTCAATTCCGATCCGCAATTTTCACACCTAAGATGACAGCTTTGGATACTAAACATTGCGAATCCGCATCGAAGACACTTTCTTACATTTTCCTTATCCTCTTTTTTCTCGCTTTCCACTTGACATATTTTTCATATCAACATTTATTAAAATATTTAAGACAATTCAGGTCGAAAAGATTAATTAATGCTATAATATTGGTTGATTTCATATTGACACACTTTAAAATAATAGTTTCTGATAAAAACGGTAAAAGTATTAGCAAGGAACTAAAAGACAAAGAGGCTCAACCCCTAGTTGGTCTAAGAGTGGGAGAAATTGTCGATGCTTCGGTCGTTGGTATTGCTTCTGGTAAGATCCAATTAAGAGGTGGAAGTGATAAATCTGGAACACCTATTCGAAAGGATGTTCATGGTGGGGTAAAAAAATATGTGCTACTATCGGAAGGCGCAGGGATGAAAGACGATCGTAAGGGGATTAGAAAGAGAAAACTCGTTAGAGGGAATATGATTACCGAAGAGATATATCAGATAAATTGTTTACTCTTGGAAGGAAACCTATCTCTTACTGGTGAGACGATGGAATCCAAAAAAGTTGAGACGATGGAATCCAAAAAAGTTGAGACGATGGAATCCAAAAAAGCTCAAGAATAACATGTCTTCTAATTCTTTGACATTATTATTTTTTTAATTAATACCATTTAATTAAATTAATATCCCTGTCGATTTTCAATACTCCTATTGCATTGGAAGGAAACTCTACCTGACTGGTACGTTAAACAATATGGTTATCAACCTTGTGTTAATATAGGAACATCTGGTCATGTTGACCACGGAAAAACTACACTAGTAGAAGCTATAACTGGAGTTTGGACAAGCGGTCATAGTGAGGAATTAAGAAGGGGAATTACCATAAAGGTTGGGTACGCTGATGCGGCTTTTTACAAGTGTAAGAATTGTCCTCCACCAACATGCTATTCTACTCAGCCGGAGTGCAATAACTGTGGGCAAGAATCTGAATTCGAACGAGTAGTTAGCTTTGTAGACTCTCCAGGTCATGAAAGTTTAATGGCAAATATGCTTTCTGGAGCTGCTTTAATGGATGGAGCAATATTAGTGACAGCAGCAAACGAAAAAGTACCCCAGCCGCAAACTAGAGAGCATTTACTCGCTTTACAAACACTTGGAATAAAACAAATTGTATTAGTACAGAATAAAGTTGATTTGGTATCATATGAAGAAACAATAGAAAATTATAAACAAATAAAGAATTTTATTAAAGGAAGCATAGCTGACACTGCACCAATTATTCCAGTTTCTGCTCAACACAAGCTAAATATTGATGCGCTAATAGAAGCGATCGAGTCCAATATCAAAACACCTGAAAGATCTAAAAATTCTGAACCTTTAATGCATGTGCTCAGATCATTTGATATTAACAAGCCAGGCCTACCCATAAGTGAAGTAAAAGGTGGAGTAATCGGAGGTTCATTAATCCAAGGGGATTTTAAGACTGGTGATGAAATTGAAATACGTCCAGGGCTCTATGATGATAAGAAGGGTAAATTCGAACCTATAATATCAAAGATTTCATCATTAGGCACTGGTGCAGGAATTGTTGAAGTTGTAAAACCTGGTGGCTTGGTCGCACTTGGAACAACTTTAGATCCTTACTTAGTAAAGAGTGATTCATTAATAGGTTCACTAGTAGGACTACCAAGCTCACTTCCTCCAGACATTTATGACATAGCAATAGAGCTCAATTTATTTGAAACTGCTGTCGGAACACAAGAAATGGTAAAGGTTGAACCAATTAAAATAAAAGAGTCATTGCGATTGAATATTGGAACTGCTGCGACGCTCGGCACCGTTACTCATGTAAAGGATCACCACGTAGAAATTAAATTGAAGAAACCAGTTTGTATGATTAGTCAGAACAGGGTTGCAATAAGTAGAAGAATTACTGACAGATGGCGACTGATTGGTTCAGGAGTTGCATCATAGGAAAATAGGAAAATAGTAACCAAAATAAAATTAAGTCACGAATTTTTGTATTTGCTCAATCGGTGAGCATATGTTTTCTTCCCATAATTGTTATGGATACAATACCTGTTCCTTTAGTGATATACCCTATTTCATGACACTTTAGATTGTGTTTATCGAATATTTGCATTAGTTTATCCACCTTTGACTTTGAAACAACAATACAAAATCCAATACCCATGTTAAATGTTGAATACATTTCCTTATGTGATATTTTACCTGCTTGCTGAATTAGTTTAAAAATACCGCCTTGTTGTGGCAGATTATCCAGATTAAAATTGACATTCTTATTTAGTCTTGATAGTTTCTTGAATGAACCTCCTGTTATATGTGCTAGTCCATGAATCTCGCCTCGTTCTGCTTTAATTAGATCGAGTACTGGCTTTACATATATCCTTGTGGGCTTCAATAGTTCTTCTCCTATTGAACATTCAAGGAATGAATGACAATTTTCTAATTTGTACTTTGGAAATAAGACCTTGCGTGCAAGTGAATAGCCATTAGAATGCAATCCACTACTTTCCAATCCTATTATGATGTCCCCTCGTGTTATTTTATCCCCCATGACTAATGTCTTTTTATTAGTTATTCCAAAAACAGTTCCAACCAGATCAAAAGGATTTTCTTCTGTTTGATTAAGTAGCTCCGTTAGTACTGCGGTTTCTCCTCCAACTATTGCCATATTGGATTCCTTTGCTCCTTTTGATAATCCTTTCAATAGTTCTCCTACCAGGTAATGGTCTGGTTTTTTCAATGCAATATAATCCAAGAATCCAACTGGCACAGCTCCAATGCATATAATATCATTAACATTCATGGCAACGCAATCTATACCCAATGTATCAAATTTATTCATCAATTGTGCAACAATTATTTTAGTTCCAATTCCGTCAGTGTGCAAAGCAATAACTTTGGATCCAATTTCAATCAATCCTGCATAATGCCCAAATCCGGACAAAACCTTCCAATTCTTATTTTCAAAACCAAAATGAGTTTTTGATACAAGTTTACCAATATCACAATGTATTTTACGTATTTTCTTTATGTCGACACCAGCTTTAGCATAATTCCACATACAGATATTCTAACTCTTGCAGTGTGTATTATAAATAAAGGTATGATTGTTTATTTCAAACAAAAGGCTATTTGAAAATTAACTTATAAACATGATTACAATTGTAATAGGTATGGAAAATACGGGCTCTATTTTTGAAGAATCTGAAAAGACATTCATAGAATTATCTAACTCCCAAAGGCTTCAGATAATTAATGCGTTAGAAAATACTAGTATGAATTTGACCTTATTAGCAAAACACCTTGGGATAACTATGCAAGAAGCTCACAGAAATTTTAATAGACTTATGGATGCAGGAATAGTAAGTAGAGATTCCAATGGATCGTACTCATTAACAACCTTTGGAAATACTATAATGACCCAAATTCCTTCTATAAATTTTCTATCAAAAAATAGAAATTATTTCTCGGATCATTATTTCGCGAATCTTCCGATGAAGTTTGTTCAAAGAATTGGTTCACTGGACAATAGTAACTTTATCAGGAGCTTGGTCGCAGTAATTGAGGAAATCAAGGAATTGTACAGACATTCTCAAGAGTACATTTATGGCATGATCCCACAAGTGCCTTTAGATCTAATGGAGGTAGCTGCGAAGACGGTAATGGAACGCAAAATCAAGTTTAATTATATTTTACCGAAAAATGCTACAATACCAAAAAAAGGTAAAGATTTTCTAAATGAGATTAATTACCAAGAACTTTTGAAAAAAGGATTAGTTGAAAGAAAAATGATAGATGACGTAAAAGTTTCAATAGTTTTGAATGAAAAAAAAGCATTAGTTATGTTTCCATCAGTTAAGGGAGAAACTGACATGAATGGAGCATTTTCTAATAGCATTGATAGAGAGAACAATAAACTATTTCATGAGTGGTGTTTAGATTACTTCCGATATAGCTGGTTAGATTCAAAACCGTTCGATAATAGTAAACTTAGAGAAGTATGACCGGAGGGAATCTAAGTGGTAACCGTATTCAGAAGATAATTAGATATGATTTGTACGATATTAATTATGTTCAGTTATTTTTTGCTGCTTGCAATGCAGAAAATAGTGCTCCAGCCTTATGCTCTGTTTCCAAGTATTCATTTGTAGGAATCGAATCCGTTACTATCCCTGCGCCCGATTGAATACAGGCGTTGTTTCCATTTATGAATAAGGACCTTATTATTATTGCAAAGTCGCAACATCTATTGAAAGAGAAGTAACCCAGAGCGCCTGCGTACGGACCCCTAGAAGATTTTTCAAGCTCTGATATTACTTCCATAGCTCTCATTTTGGGTGCACCAGAAACTGTACCTGCTGGAAATAAAGATCTAAAAGCATCAAAACTGTCGTATTTATCGTCTAAAGTGCCTGTTATATGTGAAACCAAATGCTGAACATGACTGAATCTCTTTACTATCATCAATTCTTTTGGTTGTACTGACCCAAATTTGCATATTCTGCCCAAGTCATTCCTTGCCAAATCTACAAGCATGGTGTGCTCAGCAAGCTCTTTTTTATCTCTTAAAAGCTCATTTTTTAACTTTCTATTTACACTCTCCATGTTGGAAACAGGTCTTGTTCCTGCAATAGGAAATGTCTCAATCTTGTTATTAATTACACGAAGGAGCATTTCAGGACTTGATCCAATAATAAATCTCTTTTTGTATTTAAAGAAATACATGTAGGGTGATGGATTCAATTTCCTGAGATTCTGGTAAAGATGCATAGGATCACCGTACAGTCGAAATTTGAACTTTCTAGATATTACTACCTGAAAGACCTCACCTTGATATACATATTGTTTTGCTTTCTTCACCTTGGAAAGAAATTCACTTTTAGTTGTTTCTGAAACTGGTTTTGAATAAGAGATGCCTTTTGCCAGTATTTGGTCTTTGGAATTTATGATTTTTTCTAATTCCTTAAGCCTTGATTTTTTACCGATGTGAAAATAGTGAGTTGCATTGTCCTTCTTGTCATGAATCAAGCCGTCAGTATAGATCCCAAATTCCATTAAAGGAAACAAATTGTTAGATCTTTTTTGCGGTAACTGTTCCCAGAATTTAATAGCGTCATAGCTCACGTATCCTACTGCTCCTCCTATGTATCGGAGTTTTTTCTCATCAATAATTGGCAGTATTTGTCTTAATTCCAAGAGAGGATCCTCCACTTGTTTTTTGTATACGATTTTTTCGTTTTGATAAATTTGAAATTCTCGTCTATCACACTTTATAGTAAATTCTGGATCAAATCCTATTACTGAGAATTCCGAAAGTTCCTTAGGTCCAGTTAAAGATTCCAAAATAAATACATCTTCATAATTCATATAAATTTGCTTAAAGATCTCAAATGGATCCTTGTCGGTATCAATTTTTTTCTTATTGAAGATAAGTTCATGTGTACTCGAAATAAGATCCTTTAGCATTTACGATTGTTACCATAGAAGGGTGTATTATAACATGATTTAAATCTTATGAGATCGATATTTTATAAATATATTGATTAACTCTGTTCAGTATTTGTTAAAGAATTAAAACATATGATGAAACAAACCTGATTTTTCTAGCCTAATTAAATGGTAACACTTTGCATTTTAATTCAGAGTTTATCTCTTTCACTAGCGATCAATTATGTTAGCGGTTGCCAATGGCTTTCTGCTCATAAACCCTTCATCCTTTCTATGCCAAAATTTTATTTCATTTTCACCTTCTTTCCAACAAAGCCATACTTCTTCATCAAACCTCAAGGATGGAAAATCTAAGAGTCCTTCGTCAACACTTTTGATCATGACTCCTTTATTTTCCAATTCTGCTATTATTTGATACAGTTTAAAAACAGCGTTATTTAGCTCCTGTTTTTTATTTATGAAATGAGTGAATTTTGTCCCATCATTAACCATTCTTTGCAATTCTTCCTGAAGTTTAATCACCTTATTTTTTTGAATAGTAATACTTGAAAATAATTTTTTTACTTCTGGCAAAATTCTATTAGCATCTTGCGGGGTGAAGTAAACCGACATATATTCCAAAAATTACACAAGACAATTTAATCATTATTATTTCTCTGTACCAATTGTTAACAATGGCTGTCTGATATTTCTCAAAAATGCTTTCATACCTATATTTTGTGTTTGCCCTTTCTGATTTTATTCAAATCACCGAGTCCATGTGAGTAAACTTCCCATGAATTTGATCTTCCAAACAGATTGTCCAATTTATCCGAGGCGTTAACAGAGAATTTATTTAATGCAAGATGAATTGATTCATGGCTTATAATGGAGGACGCTACCTCAGCGGTCTTCCCTACCGAATCATATTCCCTCCAAGACCGATAATTAGATATAAAAGCCCGAGACTTGCCATAGTAAGATACGAACATCAAGCCTCTTCTACCCATCATCCCACGCAAACGAAGATCCGCAACCATGCTTTATCTGTACCCTCATAATATTCATTAATGTTTACAAGATTTTTCTGATCTACACATATTAAATATCTCAATAATAATATGACTTATTACAATAGATTCATAGAGATATTACTAAGAAAGTCCTTCAATAATAAGAAAATTACAATATTCCTGGAATAGCAAAAGTACTCAAAATATTTATTTACTTGTGAAGTCTGACAGTCAAGGTAATACTCTTTTAAAACACGAGGTAAATTGTGATTTTATGACGAATTTGAAATTACAAAATAAATCAAAGATATTAAAAAATAATTATTCTGATTCATTAAGTTTAACTCTGGACGCCGTAGAGGTTGGCTTAAGAGCGGTAAACCCTGTGTCCTTGATGAAAAATTCAGTTAAATTGAGACGAAATCGATTGAGTATAATTGATTATAATGGCAGGAAAATTGACTTTGATTTTGGATCTTTTAAATCGATTTACTTGATTGGAGCAGGTAAGGCAACGGCATCAATGGCTGATGCATTCATAAGGATACTGAGCAATAGGAAAATCAAAGAAGGTTGCATTACAGTTCCTTACGGAATCAAAATGAAAAATAAAATGTGTTCAATAACAAATGCAGCTCACCCAATACCAAATTCCAATGGAATTCTCGGTACGAAAAAAATAATGAAATTACTGGAAAAGGTTAAAAAAAATGATTTGCTTGTAATGTTCCTATCAGGAGGGGCTTCAGCTCTTATGCCTTTACCCTTAGATATCTTAACCTTACACGAAAAGCAGAACATAACTTTGAAGCTCCTCTCCTCAGGAGCAACAATTGATGAAATGAATATTGTTAGAAAACATCTTTCTCAAATTAAGGGTGGTAAACTCGCAAGTATAATTAATAAAAAATTTCCAGTACTGACACTGATTCTGTCAGATGTGGTTGAAGATAAAATTGATGTAATTGCTTCAGGTCCTACTGTTCCCGATCCGACCACTTTTAAGGACGCAAAAAAGATACTGGTAAAATACAAGCTATGGGAGAATCAAAAACTTGTTTCTAAAAAAATAAGGGACCTAATTAGTGATGGGGTGTCAGGAAATATAAGAGATACACCAAAGCCTGGCGATCCTATCTTTACTAATATACATAACGTTATTATCGGCAATAACCACATTGCATGCAAAAATATCAAATTGTTTTTAGAAAAAAATGGTATAAAGACAATGTATTTGGGCTCAAGATTTACTGGAAAATCCGGCGCTCTTGGAGACTTTCTCTTCAGACTTGTCGATGATTTCCCCTCCATATCAGCTCCATACGCATTTGTATTCGGTGGTGAAACAACAGTTGATTTGAAAAATAAAATTAAAGGAATCGGTGGAAGAAATCAAGAAGCTGTACTATCAGCAGCTGCACATTTTGAGTATTTAGATCATGATATGGATTTTACCATCGCAAGTTTTGGAACTGATGGTATTGATGGAAATTCGCTGGCCGCAGGAGCCGTAGTAAATCCGCGGATACTTTTAAGAGTAAGACAAAAGCAGTTAAAAATATCAAACTATCTCAGGAACCATGACAGTAACAGCTTATTTGATACGGTGGACGGTGCATTATATACAAAAATCACTGGCACCAATGTAAATGATGTATCAATTGTATGTAGATTAAGTTAAAAGTTAAAACCTAAAAGCTAATAATAACGATTGCCTACTTCAGGTCTAAAGGTAAAACAATAACAAATGTGGCTCCAATTCCATTTTCATTATTAAAGCCGATAATCCTTCCTCCATGGGCCTCAATTATATTCTTAGAGATGAATAGACCCAAGCCAGTTCCTTGCTCTGATCTTGACACAAATTTATCAAATAAGCGATTTATAATCTCATTATCTATACCCTTACCAGTATCGCTGATTTTTATTGTTAACTCCGCACTATCTGTGTTTCCTATGATAGTTATAATTCCTTGATCCGTGAATTTGATCGCATTATTAATTATATTCGAGATGACTTGGGTAATTCTATAGTTATCCGCAAGTATCATTACATGAAGTGGTTCATAAGAAATCTTAATTTTTTTATTTTTTACAACATCTTTTTCAATCTGCCTAGAATATTCCGTAACTAATTGTGATAAAATTTCATCGATATCAAAAGTGGTTTTATTCAGTTTTAGTGATTTTCCTTCTATATTTGTGACATCCAATATATCTGCGGCTAGTCTGTCCAATCTTTTTGCATTACGGATTATAGATGAAATCTGTTCTCTGCTTATTGTAGCAGATTCATTGTTGCTTATGTCATTTTCTATTAATTCTGCCTCGCCCAATATTGGCATTATAGGAGTTCTCAATTCATGCGCTGCTACATTAATAAACTCCTTTTGCATGTTATCGTGTATCTCTAGTTGTGTGTTTGCTGAGGCAAGTAGACTATTTGATTCAATTAGTGATTCATTTGTTGTCTTTAATTGCGTCGTCCTGGATTTTACTGCTCCCTGTAATCTCTTATTCCAAGATAGTATCAAAAAAGCAATTCCAAAGGCCATAGAACCAACAACAATAATTACAATAGTACTGAAGTTCTTTTGTTGATTTATCAAGTACCCAACATTAGATGCCAAACTATGAGGTGTGCCAATATATAGTGACCATAAAAACTCTCCATCCAACGTAATTGGTTGGTATGCAATTGTAGTCATGTTATCATTAAAGGAGATATCTCTTAATCCGGACCCCCCGGTTAATGAGCTGGCTAATATGTTATTATAGACATTTTTGATCTCTGGTGGAATAAGATCTTGAAATTCAGATGTCAAGTAATTTTTTCCAACTACATCTCTATTTTTTGAATATAGAATTACCCCATTCTTATCTATTAAACCAACATTACTTGCAAATTCTGGAGATAGTTCCTTCTGTAAAAATTCACCCAATTTTGATAAATCAATTGTTGTAAAGACTATGCCTTCAAAGTTTGACATATTGGATTGAGTATTGTTATTGCGTAGTATAACGTTACTTTTTATTACCGGATATGATATGAAAAGCACAGGAAATTGGTTATTGACATCAATGATGCTGCTATAATAAGTAGTATTGCTTGTCTTGGGAGATAAGAAGAGATTTGATGAATTTGCTTTGATACCGTTATAATTGGCGGCAATAGTCTTATTGCTTGTTTTAGAAATAAGGTTTCCGTTCATATCAAACATATAATATCCGTTGGTCAAGTCCCTTGTTGATGTCTGTGCTGAATCAAATAACCTCTGAATATTATCGTTTTTAATATCTAATAGAGATATTGAATTACTCAAGCCCTGTAAATTGTTGGAAATAGATTCCATGCTCCTTACCAGAATACGTGAAAGTTGGTATACCTCAATTTTTGCATTGGATCTTACATCATGAGATGAAATATTTGCAATTTCATTTGCCGTGAAGGAAGAATATTGATAAGAAAGTACTGAAAGTCCGATACCAATTATCGCTATGATGAGAAGAATAATGACATTGTTTCTAGAAAAAGTTGCGCCTAGCAATAAAGTACAATAGGTATTAAAAAGTTCTAATAGATAAATTAGCGCTAATGATTATTATAGCAGAGTCTTTACTACATTTATTTAGTTAAATATTTGAATAAGAGAATAACTAAGAAAGGAAGATTTTCTTTCTTGCATGGATAGAGTTTAACAAAGCAAATCTAAATTAAGACTGGCTCCACTTGAGGTCTTGAATGCATGATAATAATATTAGTCCGAAAAGACTAACAAAGTTGACCAAGTTGGATAAGATAGTTATTTAAAATTCTTATATGTTGACAAACTGTATTTGCGGTCACGACGTAAGTTGTCACTGGATGGATATGCACCGTAAAGGAAGATGTGTCTATCATATTACAGAGTTGGATGCCTGCCATTGTCAAAAATACATTAAAGATGAAGAAGAGGAGAATGAAATGACATTAAAAGAAGAGAATCAGAATATTTCGTCAACTCAATCAAGTCATGAGGTATAAGCAACCTTTAATGTAAGGAGACATTATTATAATAGATTATTTTCCTTATTGAAGTGTCACTTAGTTTCATCAGCATAGCTCCATTTTGGTCTAGATCAATTATCTCCCCCATAACCTGCTGATTTCCGTCGTAAACAATTGCTTTTTTTCCGAACATATCAGATTTTTCCTTCCATCTATCTACAATTTCTAAAGTATTTCCACAACTGAGAAAATTATCGTAATAATATTCCATTCTTTCAAGGATTGAATTTATTAAAATTATTAAATCAATATCGTTTCCATATTCTTCCCTGATGGTAGTGGCTTTTAAATTATCATCTGTCAGATAATTATTGATCGAAGAACTCTCAATATTTGCATTTAATCCTATACCCAATACTATTTTTTTAATTTCATTTTCAGCGTTAACATCTGTCAAAATTCCACATACTTTTTTTTCATTTATTAATATGTCGTTGGGCCACATTAATTTACAGTTAATTTTCGTATTTTCGAATACGGCATCCGCCACAGCTAGTGATCCAATGAATTGAGTAAATATAATATCAGCTATACTAAAGTCAGGTATAATGATTATTGACATCCACAAACCACCCTCCGGTGAAATCCAAGTTCTCCCTATTCTGCCTTTACCCATATTTTGCTTCCTAGCTATTACTATTGTCCCGTGAAGTGATTCATTATTTGGTAAAGAGTTAGCATAATCCTGAGTTGAATCCAATTCATTAAAAACATAAATGGATTTTCCCAGTTTCTTTGTCCTCAGCAATTTTGAGAGTCTGGTTTTAAAGATGGATTCATTTGGTTTTGGTTTTCTCATAAGTCGCAACCATTTAAATTATTGCCGATTCTCCTTTTGTAGCAACCATTAATTAAACAATATGATTTCAAAATTATCTTTTGGTTTTATATGATGAAGCTTATTGCTAATAGTATTCCACAAACTCTCGAATATACTATTGAATTGGCCATACTTGAAACTAATTCACTGGAATCATTAAATCTCCTCAACTTGTGGAATGCCTTAATCGCGAATGGTATTGACAAAAGCGCAAAAGTTGAAAAAATGGGCAATACTTTGAAAATAGAACCGCCAATAATCATTGCACATGTTATCGCAATAATCATAATAAAAAGCTTAACTGAGTTTTCTTTGCCAATGACTATAATCAAAGTTCGTCTTCCGCTTTTTTTGTCTGCTACATAATCTGGGAAAGATGTAACTAGAAGTACGAGAGCGGAAAGAAGCCCAATAATTACACCTACATACACAGAAGTTAATTCAATAGTATCACTTTGAATATAATACGATCCTAATACTATCATGCAACCCTTAATCGCTACAAAAAGCTCTCCTAGACCCGCATTTACTATATTAGTAGAATAGAAATAAATTGAAATAATTGCAAAGATCAATAGTATTAAAATTATAATACCTTTGGTAGTAACAAAATAAAAGCCTGTCAAACCTCCCATGATGAGAAAAATTATTCCAGCGCAATAAATTAACCTTGAATCAATTAGATTTTCGGGAATAACGCCTGTTCCACCACTATATTTTGTTCTTTTTGTATTAGTATCAATTCCCCTCTTAAAGTCTGAATAATCGTTTAATAAATCGACACTGATATGCAAACACAATATTCCAAATAAGGTTAGCAACGCGTAACCAAAATCAATGTAACCAGTCTTCCAATAACTAATCGCAATACCATTTGTTACTGCTATAACTGAAGCAAGCAAAAACTTTATTCTAATTGCTCTAGACCAAAGAAAAACTGTCTTCTTTATCTTTTGAAATGGTTCATAAAAAGTCAAGTTATATATTGCATAAAGAGAAATTCGGACTTAAATATTGAATGCTCTAAGTGAAAGAAATGGCATTGATTACTAACATGTTAAACATTCTGAATTCAGTCAGCACACCAGTTACCACCGTCGTTAGTCCGGGTGAATACCAGTCAAATCCTAACACACAACCAAACGATTGAAGCCACAATGGGTCTGCCAATTTCTTCAAAAATTCACTAGTGCCAGGTTCTTCAATTAGAATTTTTGATAGTGGATGCAAGTTTCTATTTCCGTTCTAGCAGGTATTGTGGGCGATGTCCATAATGTAATGGGAGATATATGGAAGACTTGTTTATCAATTTTAAATATCATAGATGGAACATCTTATTTATATCGTAAGGAGTTGTCTAGTATCCTCAAACAAGATATCAAAATTGATAGTAAATTTAGTATGGCGCCTTTAATACGGCACTTAAAAGGTTATCATTATTTGTTGTTAGTTTTTAGAGAAATACAGTTTTTAGAGAAATACAATTCATAATTGAATACAATTTGTTCCCTATTTCAATCGATTTATAAATGAGAAATGTATGTTTAGAATAGTTATCAATGAATTTTGATATTTTGGTTCAAATTGCAGTTGGGCTATTTGTTGTGGGGCTCTTTGCAACTATTTTATATGAAAAAATGAACGTTAAGACAAATCAAGATCCAGATACAGAAAAATCTAGAAGCTGAATGAGTGTTATTGATGAAAAGATCATAGAATCCTTCAGAGATGAAGGATTTCAAAAATTGACAAAGATACAAAGTATTTCTATTCCAGTAATCTCTCGGATGCAAAACTGTCTGCTCGTTGCTCCCACAGGTTCTGGGAAGACAGAGGCTTCAATAATTCCAATATTTTCCCTTCTCGAAAACGAGCGGGCCAACAAGCCTAACTTCATAGATGAGAATGCAATTATTGTATTATATATTACGCCTTTAAGAGCCCTAAATAATGACGTACTTAGAAGAATAATCAATTATGCAAAAAAGAGAAACCTTGATGCTCAAATAAGACATGGAGATACAACAAGAACAGCCCGAGAGAAATTAGTAAAAAAACCACCTCACATCCTCATAACTACACCTGAATCTCTTGGAATAATACTTACGCATCAAAAATTCAAATCATATCTAAAACATCTCAGATGGGTCATAGTAGATGAAGTGCACGAATTAATTGGCAATGAAAGAGGAACACACTTAACTGTCAGTCTTGAACATCTGCAAAGCATAAGCTCCCATAATGTAGTTAGAATAGGACTCTCTGCTACTATTGGAAATTTGAAAGAAGCTGCAAATTTTATTAGTGGAACCGGTAGAAAGTGTTCGATTCTTGTGGATAATACAATTAGAAAATATGACATTGATGTGAAGCATCTAAAGGGCTCCATAAGCAACGTAGCCAAATTCGTAATAAAGTATTTGAATGACAACAAGATATGTGGATCTATACTATTATTCACGAACACCAGAGATGAAGCTGAATACATAGGTACTACAATAAGAAATCAAAATGATATCCCAATAGAAGTTCACCATGGATCCCTTTCAAGAGAAACACGTGAAGAAACAGAAACTAAACTGAGAAAAGGCCTAACGGGTATTGTAGTCTGCACGTCTTCGCTAGAGTTGGGGCTGGACATTGGATCTGTAGAATTAGTAATTCATTATGGATCGTCAAAGCAGGTTTCAAAACTTGTACAAAGGATCGGAAGGAGCAGACATGTTAATTTTAAATCCGCCAAAGGATTGATAATAGCAAATAGTGGTGACGATGAGCTCGAGTCCTTATCTATAATTAATAGAATGAAGAGGAGATCAATCGAAATACAAAATCCTCACCATAATTCATTAGATGTGGTTTCGCATCATCTAGTCGGATTTGTAATATCAACATCAGAACCAAAAAGATTAGAGGAAGTTTATCAAATTATAACAAGAGCGTATCCCTTTAGAGACTTACCTTTCTCTGACTTGAAACAATGTGTAGTCTTACTTGAAAGTTTTAAAATTATTAAATATGATCCGAAAAATCAAACCTATGCAAGAAGAATAAAATCATATAAGTATTATTTTGAAAATATTTCAACAATACCAAACATGGTAAAGTTTGAAGTTATCGATGTAATAAGAAAGAAGAGAATAGGTACACTAGACCAACAATTTATTGGTGAATTTGGAGAGCGGGGTAATGTATTTGTCCTAAAAGGGACTCAATGGAGAATAGTTAGTGTGGATGATAATAAACTGCAGGTAAATGTAGAGCAAGTCTTTGGGTCTCCAATAAATATCCCTCATTGGGTTGGTGAAATGATCCCAGTGGATTATGAAACTGCGGTAGAAGTAGGTAAGCTCAGAAATAAAGTTCTCGATGAGAGTAATTTTAAATTTGAATCCGACATTAAAAACACGTTGCAAAAAATTCCTATAATTCCTGATTCTAAAAATATTGTTATAGAAATTGTTGTTAGCAAAAATGCGGTCGTGATCCATTCAACGTTCGGTACAAAGATAAACAATACTTTGTCATCACTTTTTTCAACGTTTCTCGCGTCATATGTAGGACATTTAGTAGAAACAAAGTCAGATCCCTATCGAATTCTGCTAAGTTCGTCAGTTAGATTATCGAGAGCAAATATTGAAAAAATATTCTATGATGAATATGATGTTGAGGCAATCCTAATCACATCATTAAGTAATACGTATAATCTGAATTGGAGAGTCTGGACGGTATCAAAGAAATTTGGTCTTCTTGATAAGAATGCAATTTATGACAAACGATTGGCTCGTTTGATATATGATAGATATTCTAAATCTCCAATAAGCAAGGAATCAATAAGAGAGTTAATGCATGATAAATTCGATGTAAAATCTACGCAAGAAGTTCTCCGGAGAATAAAAAACAAAGAAATATCAATACACTGGTTTGATTTATCAATTTTTTCTCCTTTGGCTCAGAGTATTATAGAACACCACTCCAAAATGTCGTCTTATCCGTTAAGTATTGAGAAGGGAGTATTAGACCTCATTAAGGAGAGACTTGATAAAACCAAACATCGGCTCATATGTATACGATGTGGCAAATGGGAAAGATTGCTTGAAACAAGAGAGGTAATGGAATCTATATCTTGTAAACGATGTGGTTCGCGGCTGATTACAACCACGTTTTCCTCTGATTATGAACTTTCAAAAATAATTTTGAATAAATTGAGCGGATCAGAAATCAATACTGAGCAAAATCACAAATTTGAAAGAGCATGGAAAACAGCATCATTGATTAACAACTTTGGAAAAAAAGCATTGACGGTACTTTCTGGTTATGGCATAGGTGTTGAAACAGCGGCTCGCATTCTCCGTAATTATGTCGATGATGAAAACTTGTACAAGAATATTTATGATGCAGAAAGACAGTATGTTACAACAAGAGGATTTTGGAACGATAGATAACTACCGATAAATAGATCATTATACTCAAGTTTGCTTTATAAAAAAATTGCAATGTTGTATTTATGTTAAGGAAGCAATACACTTGTCAGATAGATAAAGTTAGGGCCTCTTCAATGCAAAGACTTGATTAAATTCATCATATTAAGTATAGATAGATTTTTTATGCTTTTTAATTAAAATAAAAAGTTTTTTAGAGTAGATTTATTTTTAAAGTAAAACCGTAATGTCATATACATAATATAAATAATCTTTATTTGCGATGTTGCTTAGTTTCATTATACCAGGTTTGAATATTGATAAGAATTTGCTCTCTATTTATTATAATCACTGCCGTTGCTATCTCTCCCATAGTCACTACTAATTTTTACGCCTATGCTGTACAGGCAATTTGGAGAGATTATGAAGATATGAAAGAACTAGTTAAAGACATAAGAAATGGAAACAAGGATGATGATAACATGGATTGGGATAAATTTAGAGATTCTACCGTATACAAGAATGAAAATGAGGATATACGAGATTGTATAGATTTAGCTAACAAAGTAGGAGGAAAATTGGGCGATTATGAAATTGTACGTTGTTTTGATAATGCGAATTATTACAAGGAAAAGTACACAGATGAAAAAGGTATTAAGAGTGAGCAAAATGCTAGTAAGCAGCAGGAAGTGAATCAGAGTCAAAGTCAGCAGCAGCAGGAAGTGAATCAGAGTCAGAGTGAGAAAGAGGTAAGTAAGCAGCAGGAAGTGAATCAGAGTCAAAGTCAGCAGCAGCAGCAGGAAGTGAATCAGAGTCAAAGTCAGAATGAGGGGGACGTAAGTCAGACGCAGAATTCATCAGATGTTAATCCTCCCGAAGGGTGTGATTCTTCATATCCTGACATTTGCATTAGTATTAGTTCCGCCAAGCTGAGTTGCTTTGACATTCCCTACAAAAACTTTAAGGTATTATTACCTGATCGTCACGAATTTGATTCTGATGGAGACGGCATAGGTTGTGAAGGTTGATGTATGCGATTCAGTAACTCCTAGGGATTTATTTTTCGTATGTTCAATTCACCTTTATCTTATTGTCCAATTATTTAGATCTTTTCTTCATATAATGTGCAAGTCCCTACTAATTAGAAATTAGTTTTGTTATGAGTTTCAAATAACGTTACTATATATAATATAATATAATATAATATATTCATGTTTTCTCTAATTAGTATTGATCCTATGAAGCTATAATTTCACAATGGAATTCTTTGGATTTGGATTAAGACTAATGCACCGAGTCGAAAGATGTGTGAAATGTAAAATCCAAGTATTAAATTCAGTCATTACATGTGTTTGCTTAAACTCTTATTTGCTATTACAAAAGGTTATTAATTAAGGTATCCTTTCTTAGCGTCAGCTCCAGTTTTCCTTCCCGCCCAGTATTTAATACAGCCCCTATAATCCTTATTCTGTCACCAACTTTTAGCCTTTCTAGTTCAGCGCTGCTATCGCGCCAACCTACTAGTCGCATTTCGCCCGTATCGTCTCCTATCAGGGTATCGGTGACCGAAACCATTTCGCCATTCTTCGTGTTCACTTGTGTGGTATTTGGTTGTTGTAGAATAATTGATTCTATTATGTAGGAGTCTCCAACTGTCTTAATGTCTTTGATTTTAGAAACACATTCTTCAATTCTAGGAAGTGAATTATTTTCTACTAATTCTAAATACGAATCTTCCTTTAGAAATACCATGTTGCCAAATATCCTGCTAGGAATGCAGTCCATTACGGAATTCAGATTTACATTATTCGACTTTAATCCTTCTAGAGTAACATAAACTAAGTTTTTGTCCTTATCTACGCCAATATAATTGACACTATTATTATCACTTCTTCCATCAGATATTATTCGAATTGTATGAACCTCATAATCTTCAGGTTTTTCCTTCAGCTCTATGATTGTACCTTCGTCACCATGAATCTCAAAGTCACCATTGCCATATTGCAAGTTACCATCTTTGATACGCGCTCCAATGATTCTTATTGGAAAATTCACTTGAAAAAATCTCGGTAAACTATCTTCGTCAACATTCCATAAAGCAACTCTTAGTTTCCGATCACCTGATTCATTTGATAACATTGTTTGTAATGATTTTTTCCTTTCGCCTCGGGAGTCAGAGAATTCTATTATCCTGGGAATAGAACTTATTAATCCGGATATTACCGCATTCTCTTTTTCTGCTCTAACGCTATCAATATTTGATGTAATACCATCTAGATCTGGAATGCTGGTATCATTTCCTTCGTATGGATAAATGTTCCCACCCTTCCCAATATTTATCAACGGTTTTCCATTGAGGGCACTTTTAACATAGCAATTCTTTATTTGGATTAAATCCCCTGGTTTGAACGAGTTTTCCTCAATCACGTGTGTTAAATTATCCCATAGCCTTGCCTTTATGCTTCCACCAACGTCATAGACAGTGATAGTTCTACTTTCAATTCTTTCATTCGTATCTTTTTTTGTAAAAACCCTTATAGGATAAATACTGAGAAGTCGTACGGTTAGGTCTAGATCTCTTGCGCCAATATACAGATCTTTAATTCCTCGTTTTGTACGTTGAACATTATCAAAAGACGCACCCAAATCAGCTGCAACAAGGAACAGGGCTCCCTGATCGGTTAAGTAGCCGGCACCTATCTTTCTTTTTTTTTCTTCAATGAGTTCTTTTAACTGCTCTAAATTAACATCTGGTTTCTGCTCTAGGAGTATTTCAATCATTTTTTTGAAATCCAATGACAATCTAAATGTAACCTCCAATTACTAGATTCAACGTCTTGCCTATATCTTTTGAGAATTAGGATGCACCCCAAAATATTGACCTAAATTAGGCGAGATGAAAAATGAGCGGCTTTTGCAAAATTAGTCGAATTATCTGCATCTAAGTTTTCTGCGAAGGCCAACGGATCAGTGGTATTATGGGTAAATTTGACTAATATTCCTTTATTATGAGACATAGGAATCAAGTATAGAACGTGTTCTATGCAAGCCAAGATCAGTAATATATCCACCTAATCTAGGGCCGCTATCTGCGTTTATTAACATCTTATACATCAATTTGAATATTTTTCTTGGTTGCTCTTCGTTTTGATTTGAAGTTTCATATATCAATTGTTGTATTTTCTCTGCGTCAGACTTCGACTCTCCATCTACCTCATTTTCAAGTTTATCTACGATCTTTCTGATTATCATCTTTTCCTTGTCAGTCAAAATAATATCAAATTTTTGTGTTGATACGTGATCATCTGACCAGTTGCATGCTAATTGTATTTTTTGTTCTAAATCAAGAGTTAAATGAGTTGCAACATTATATTTTAGCAATCTATCAAAGATCTTTTTTATTCTATCAGCTCCTGAAAAAAAAGAAGCCTGCTGAACCATGAGCATGTAAGGAACATGTTGAGATGGTTTATCAGTTGACTTTAAGTGATTGACATATTCGTATAGTCCTTTTATTTTAATTAATTTATCTTCATTTTTTTCTTTCGTTTTACCAAAATAAATATCCTCACAGATGTCATATTCTTCCATTAAAGTAGCAATATCATCAATACCTATTTGTCTAGTCCCGGTTATTCGCTTAAACAAAAGTAATAAAAGAGATTGTGGTGTTCCATATCGTAGCCATACCTGAGGAGTAAGCACATTTCCGATAGACTTGCTTATTTTCTTTCCTCCCTTATCAAGGAACATCTCATATTTTACATGTAAGGGATGGGCATAATTCAGTATAACGTCCGACACCCAGTCATTCACTCTTACTGAATCCATTATGTCCTTGCCATATGCCTCGAACCTTATACCAAGAGCACTCCATCTTGCGGCAAATTCTACTTTCCACGCAAGTTTTCCCTTGCCAACTGATATTGGGACTTCACCAGTATAACCGCATCCTTTCACATCACTGTTACCCAATTTGGTCCCGTTACAGATATAACTTACTTTTCTTTCTTCTCGAATGTATTTTTTACCGTGGGCCACATATAGTCTTCCACATGATTCACATATTGGAAAATAGGGGAGTAATTCTATATATTTTGATTGACCTACGATTTCCTCGATCTTGTTACCAAGATTAAGTGCATTTGATAAAATCATATCTATTTGGTTTGTTAACATTCCATTTCCATATACTTTTGCTGCATTTAGAAATTCGTAATTTATCCCTAGTCTATCTAACGCTTCAAGCAACAAGCTGCTCATGTGAGATCCGTATGAATCATGACATTGACCAATAGGATCGGGAATATTAGAAACAGGCTTTCCAATATAATCAACTAACCAATAAGGAAGGCCTGTCGGTATTTTTCGCAATCCATCCAAGTCGTCAGAATATGCGATTAACTTTGAATCGTAACCTAAGTTTTTTATGGCAAGGGAAACTCCATGTGCCCTGACTGCATCTCCAAGACTACCAATATGTGGAAAACCAGATGCTCCTAGACCACTCTCAACTGAAACCAGCTTCAGCGGTCTTCCAATTTCTTTTTCTCTACTAATAATCGTAGAAGCGATTTTATCAATCCAAGTTCCTCTACCTATGACTTCTCTCTTCATGTCATTACAATTCCTTGGATACGTATAGTCCATTTAGTTCATATCCAAATTTTTTGTAATACCTTCTAGTCCCTATTGCACTTATTATTGAAATAGAATTCAATCCAAATTCATTTTTAACTATATTTTCAGCAATTTGTAACAATTTAGAACCATATCCAATGTGTTGAAAAGAAGTAATCGGAAAATTATTATCGTTGCCAATATCTACTAATTGTCCAAACACATGTAGCTCACGAACAATTGCTGATGGGGTTCCATCCTTTTCTCTCAATTCTGGCCTATGAGGTTTACCTAATTTTCTTAATCTCAAAAAACCAAATAAGATATTATTGTCATCATCTTCTAGACTCAAAAACACTTCCTTACCATTTGAAGAATCGTAATCTATTCGTTTGGGACTTATTTTAATATCTCTATAATTTGTTAATCTTTTTAGTCCCACCTCTCGACACCTAATACAATTGCATTGTAACCCTTGAACTCTTAATTTTTGTTGAAGTATTTGCCTAATATTACTACTCTTATAACCACAAAGAATATTCTCTGATTCTATCTCACGTTGAATTCTCATAATTCTTACCCATGGAGGCACAACTTTTTTTATTTCAAGTAGCAAATCTGTAAAAACTTCATCCGGGTACGGTTTATAAACTCCTTTTTTGTACAACTTTGCCAGACCAGTATCTCTTAGCAGTAACGTAGGATATATTTTTAGCATGTCAGGTTTTAAAAGTGAATCTTCAAAAAGTTCTTTAAAATCTTCGAGATCCTTTTCTGGATTTGAACCGGGTAATCCAGGCATCATATGAGCCACAATTTTGTATCCGGCGTCTTTTGCGATTTGAAACGACTGGTAGACATCCTGAATTGTGTGGCCTCTGTTAGTAATCTTGTAAACATTTTCACTTAATGTTTGGACACCTATCTCAACCCGGGTTATACCTAGTTCAAGCATTAAATCTATGTGTGATTCCTTG
>WNFZ01004310.1_pt1 | contig 30188 bp, 27 predicted proteins | sample 5400081 | NCBI WGS metagenome assembly WNFZ01 (sample SAMN13153365, study PRJNA577476) | soil metagenome | isolation source: 80 cm soil or saprolite under grassland replicate 1 | place: USA:California | collected 2016-06-15 | reverse complement strand
TGGATTTAGGTCCATTGGACTCTGGTCTAGCTGATCGAGTTTTGCTCTAATTTGAACGGCGATAGCCTAAGACTATATTTTCACTAGGACTTCTCCCAGATGAGCCTTTGCTGAGGATCGGGGAGTAGAATCTTTCTGCTATGGGCGGCTTTGACTCACAAACAGCGCTAGCTGAGTACGGCCCGAGACATCGAGCTTCCTAAAAATTGTCGTCAGGTGAGCCTTAACCGTTTTTTCGCTGATACCAAGTTGACTTGATACGGTCTTGTTGGGTTCCCCGATAGCGATCAGCGAGGCAATTTGACGCTGGCGCGCGCTCAATATGTTCAAGGCATTGTATGGCCCGTGCCCGCTGCCTGCCGATTTCAAACTGCCGTTCTTCGAATGCGGCTTGAAGCCGCCTAGTGCCTCGATCAGCATGGATACAAATTGACGCCCAATCCAGATCTCACCTTTGGAAATCACGCGTGCAGCTCTCTTAAGAAGTGATCTGCTAAGATCCTTGCCGCCATAACCCCTCGCCCCGGCCCTGATAACAGCAACTGCCTCCTTTGAAGTTGGATTACTCGTCAGAATTACGACACGAGTCGAAGGGCTTGCTTTTATTATGGTGCGCAGAAACGAGATTGTGCCGAAGTGGCTGTTATCATAATCGACAAGAAGAACCGCTGGCTTAGATTCACTCAGGAAATGACACAACGCTTGCCTGTCGCCAATCTCGTGTATCGGACGCGCTCCGGCTAGCGCTTCACGCCAGCGGCGACAAAGCGATTTTGATGGGCTTGCAATTAGAATCATAAATTTGTTTCGGACATTAGATCAGGCTCATGATAAGCCGCCTCAGCAATGCTAATAGGCCCCCGGCAATGGGCGCCCTGAAGCGCGTGTGATAAATGAAGTTAATTTTTTACGGAGCTATTTCCTGGGGTCAACGCGCGGCTGATGGACCTGCACAATGGTTTGAGGGGCCTAGGGAGATTTTTTCGATTCCTCCTCCTTCGTCTGAGATTAAAGATTCGCGGTTTCCGTGACTGCTGTGCAACCGGTATGCCACTGGTGAAGCTTGAGGCGCGCAAGAACGAAGACATTGAATTATAGGATGATTTTCGAGAGGAGTAATTCTGATCCAGTCTGAGACATTAAGGGTGAAACGCATCTCAACCGATACGGCGGGAGAAAAGAAGGTATAGCTACCCGATTTCTGCTGCTATCGCTCGATCGAGTGATAGAGATTACGCGGAGAGGCAGGCTGCAGTGGATGTGGTCGCGCAACGTGGTGGTTCGGAAATCGCTACGGATATTGTGTCAGCTGCAAGCCGGTGCGCTACGGGTGTATTGGTTGCAGAATAGTGTGTAGCTTCGGCGGACAAGATTCTTAAAATACTGGAGTTTCGACTGGCAGAGAGACGGAGGACCATTTTTCCCATTGCTTAGTGAACGGATAGTCCGACGAGACGTTCGGCAATTGCGGTCGTTATTCGGCGGGGTACCCAGGCTTCTCCGCGATCAACGGCACGAACCGATTTTGCGAGAAGAGTATGAATGTCCCTCTTTTCGAGGTAACCCATGGCGCCATAGCAGAGAGCGTCGACGATTTCGGTCGTCGACGCACGTTGGCACAATAGAATGATCCTGGTCCGAGGATTACGCCGGCGAAAGATCGATAGCACGTGATGCCTGCGCTCGCGAATCAGATTAAGATCGATAAGTAGTATTCGCGGCTTCCGCGTGACCACCGCTTTTACTGTTTCAATAATGTTTTCGGTGCACGCTAAGACTCTGACTCCTCTTTCTTTGCTCAGCGCGTCGCGGCACGTAGCGTAGAAATTGGTGCGATCGCCTATGATCACGGTTGTCCCTGACATCGAGCCTTCGTGGAAAAGGATTTGGCCGCAGCTGAGTGGCCGTTGATGTCTGAGGACGTTGGGCGCTTACTTTCTAATTTTCAATAGGACTAAAGGGCAATGAGACTTTAGTCGGGGGTTTGAGCTTGGAATCGTAATGCAAGGGATTGCCCTGACTCGCAAAAAGCGCCAGCTGAGTACGACCCGATACACCGAGTTTTCTAAAAATTGTCATACTAAGGTGGCTTGAGATAGCCTTGTTGGGCTTTCCTGTAGCGATCAGCGAGATAATTTCACGTTGGCGGGCGCTCAGTGTGTCCAGAACCGGCGCGGGCCGATTTTTTCCTGAATTCAAATCCACCTCTTTGCGAAGGTTGAAGCTCGTTATTTCCTGGATAAGCATCGATACATATTTACGCCCAATCCAGATCTCACCGTCGCCAACCGCATGGGCAGCTTTCCTGATGAGTGATCCGCTCAGATTCTTGGGGCCATATCCCTTTGCCCCTGACTTGATCGCGGCAACCGCTCCGTTTGCCGTTGGATCGTTCGTGAAAACTATGACGCGAGTCGAAGGGCTTGTTTTAATCATGGCGCGGAGAAACGAGATTGTGCCGAAGTGGTCGTTGTCGTAGTCGACAAGAAGAACCGATGGCTTAGATTCACGCAGGAAATGAAACAACGCTTGCTTGTCGCCAATCTCGTGTATCGGACGCGCTCCGGCTAGCGCTTCACGCCAACGTCGACAAAGAGCTTTTGATGGACTCGCAATTAGAATCATAAGTTTGTTTTGAACGTTATAACAAGCGCGCGGATAGCAATGCAAGTCACAACATAGTAATTGTAGGCATTCTCCGGTAAAAGACCCTCAAGTCCTTGCAACCAGCTCACTTACGAGAACAATTAATCCGATTCGAGAGCCGGTTGGCATTATAAGCGCTTAGTTATGTTTGATGCGCAATAAGTGAATTTGACTTATCCTGAGATTTGAGGGCGCCACCGGTGGAGAGACACGAACAGTTAAGCAGTGCTAGCTTGGATGAATCGGTGCGATCAGAATGAATTCCCAAAAAGGTTGAGGAGTAAAAACCAGACCGACGCGATCGAGCGCATGGCGGTGCTTTTTCGGTAGCCTACTTGTGGGATTCTCCGAATCTATTTACTGAGAGTCTGTCTTCTGCGTTTTTCGATTTCCAAATCGAGCTGGCGCGATTTCTCGCTGGCATAATTCAGTTTTTGTCGTTCCTGCGACAGCATCTCTCGCTCTCGATCCAAAGCGCGCTTTTCTTCCGCTAGTTTCCGTCTTTCCTCGGCGACCTTTTGCTGCTGCTCCAAAACCTGGATCCAAGTCTTGGCTGGCTCTAGCAAAGAACTCCGAGGGTGCTCGGCGAGCAAAGTCTGGAAGGAAAAGATTGCCTTCGGATAGTCTTTTTTGGGATTGGACGGATGCGCCAAAAGGAATCCGGTGTTGTAAAGCGCAACGTCCGGGGCAATTTTACCTACTGCGAGCGCCGTCTGATTTTCCTTCAATGCGACATCGAAGTTCGCTGGAGTGGTCATCACAATCGGAGAACGACTGACTTGCCCGGAACCGGGGGCTCGCACGTTCTCTATGATTTTCGCGCAAGAGACCAATGCCAGGCAGGCGATTGCCGCTACCGTGCCGTAAAGCCCTCGGCGCACGTGCGACTTTCCATCACGGATATTAAAAAGGATTTTCATCGCTTAATTGCGCCTTTCCGCGTCGCTGGACCTTTTGAAAGCGCCGCACGTCGCCTGAATGAGGTCAAGGTATTGCTTGCCACTGTAGTCAGCCGTCTTGACCAGAGCTTTGCTCGAATCAGAAAATCAGGCTCTGTTGTTAGCTTTAGCTCCTTCGGTGGAACGGCAATGCTCTTACTAATTCTAAAGGAAAACCATGTTCCTAAAAGTATTACTGTCAGCATCATGGTGATGGCGATTTGCCGGGCAGTGCGGGCGGCGCGATCGATTCCCTGGAGTTTATCGTGCAAGTTTGTCTGCAAGAGTATTTTTAAGCGCTCGAGCTCATTCATGGCACTTTCGAAGACCTTGTCCCGTTCCTGTTGGTAGCGGCTTTGAGCGTAGGTTTGTTTAGCGCGAATGTAGCCAACTTCTCGATCGAACAATTCGTGGTATTGACGATGAAATTGCTCAACCCTGGACAGTGAATTCGCGACTTCCTCGGACTTCGTCAGCGACTTAAGTTCCATAAGATAACGGCCAAAATCATTTTTGAATTGGCCCAGTTGTTCATGCCGATCTTCAGCATGGGTGAAGATGTATTTCCCGCCATATCGAACTTCCGAAAGGAAAGAGTCCGTCAATGCTTCCTGATAACCGATCATGCGGTGGTCTATATCCAATGCCGCGCGGGCCGTCCCGCTTAGAGTGCCGAGCTGGATGATGGAATATAAACAGGCGACCACGGACAAAAATAAAATTCCCGCGTTTCCAAGAATCAGTCGCCAAAAAATAGGAATATCCATGAAACACTTCTCCCAGCTAAATCGCATTAATGACGGCCGGTTTCGTTTGTGAATGGACTGTCTGGGTTCGAGCGCGCCTTGGTTGGATCGGAAGGCGTACCGTAAAAACCGATCCTTCGCCCACTTTACTATGTGCGTCGATCGTTCCCCCAAGTAGGTCGACGAAGTTTCTCACAATGTAGAGTCCGAGCCCCGCTCCGCTGTAATTACGCGTGGTCGCACTATCGATTTGGCGAAACTTATCGAAAATAAATGGCAGGAGTTCATCGGGTATGCCGGGCCCAGTGTCTGCTACTCGGAATTCAAGAATGCCTTCGTCAACTAACGCATGGGCCGATACCCGCACGTACCCCCGATCCGTGAATTTGATCGCGTTGTTAATCAGGTTGATCAAAATTTGCTTCAGTTTGACACGATCACATTCCATGATTGGCAGGTCAGTCGCGTAATCCCAGTCAAGAATCAGATCCTTCTCCATCGGTAACATATAATCGGACTGGGTCTCGGACATGAAATCCACAATATCTAAATGATCGGTCTGTACGATTGCCGTGCCGCTCTCAATCTTGGTGATTTCCAGGATTCCGTTGATTAATGACAACAAGTGGCTTGCTTGCGCGCGTATTTTTTCCGTGCCCCGTTCTTGGTCGGGACTGATATCGCCGAAGGTTCCCATCTTTAACGCCTCCGAATAATTCATGATGATGTTGAGAGGCGTCCGCAGCTCGTGCGACATGACCCCGAGGAACTCATCTTTGATCTTGTTGGATTTTTCCAGTTCAATTGTTTGCTCGCGAGTTTGCTCAAACAGACGGGAATTGTAGATCGCGATGGCTGCCTCGTTTACCAGGGCGTTTAGAAAATCTATCTCCTCATGACTAAATTCACGCTCTTCGCGAGTGTAAAACGAAAGCACTCCCAATATTTCGCGCTTCGCAACCAACGGTAGCCCGAGATAAGAAGTCAGTTTATGACGGAGCAAGAAATCATGATTTGACGCATCCGGGTCTCGTCGCGCGTTGGAGATCGCCACTGGAGACTGCTGCTTCAGCACAAGAAGCGGCAGCAGCTGCGCCGATTCGAGGTCCGTCTCCGTCTGCTCGGTATCGTCAAAACCTCGGCGCGCGATGGGTTCCAGGTCGTTCGTTTGCTTGTTGATCCAACTCACGGTGACCGCGCAAGTTGGAAACAGCGTGGCGATATGATCTAGCAAGGTGCTCAGGACACTGCCAAGGTCGAGCGTCGAGGTGATCCCGCGGTTGAGATCGTAGAGCACCTCTTGCTGTTGTCGCTGTTTGTGAATTCGTTGCGCCGATTCAACGGCTTCCACTTGGCGTTTTTCCAGGGCCTGTGCGAGGTTATCGAAGGCTCGCGCCATTTGGCCGAGCTCGCTATTCTCGTACGCCAGCGTGGTTCGGGCGCTCAAATTTCCCTCGGCGACTCTATTGGTGGTGGCGATGATGTCGCGGATGCGGCGCAGGACGACAACATTGGTGCCGAACCAGGCCAAACTGAGAATGATGGCGGAAACGACGCCGAGGGCGATTAGATTTTCAACTAGAATTTCTTTTGTCTTGACAATTGCTAGCGTCGCTGGAAGATCGATGGCGGCGTAGACAGTTTGTCCGCCGATGGGATTTTTCAGTCGACTGAAAGCAAACATGCGGCGAACCCCGTCCGGTCCGTTAGCCTCAATGGTTTTTTCGGTATTACGAGAAGCCAGGCTCTGCTCGGCGGCTTCGGCGAATATCGGCTTTCCTATCCAGTCGGTCGGCTCAGGATACCGCAGGAGCGCAGTGCCGGTGCTACTGACCAGAGTGTACGTCGCTCCCGGATATAGATGGCTGTCTACCGTAAGGTGATTGATCCAGGACATGTCCAAAGCAGCGGAAACGACTGCGCGCACGACTCCCGGTTGGTCCGACACAGGATAACTGACGTCTAAAAGTATTTTCGCGCTGGCGGGATGGTAGCGCAGATTGCCGACGGAAAAATCGTAGGTCTCTAAACTCCGAGCGTGATGTACACCTCTTGAACTGGCTAGAGAACTGCTTGCCGGTAACGCTGTACACAAGGGATTTCCGTTTTTGTCGGCAACCAACAGGTCCGCGTAACGCGGTTCCAGCAGCCCCGAAAGGATCCTGCGGCATGCAGCTTTGTCGCTTTCGCGGATCTGTGGAACTCGAGCCAATGTGACGAGGAATTCGTGGGCATTTTCCAGAACCCGATCTTGCTCGGAGGCGATTACCCGTGCCGCCACGAGAGCATTTTGTTTGACCTGGCTGGCAGTCAATTCTCGATGCCTTGCCGCGCTATCGAGAATCAAGCCGAAGGCGGGAACAACCGCCATGAGAATCAGAAGAATAAGTCTTGATCTCAAGCTAGAGAGAGACTTCAGCATAAGAATTTGGTATCAGGCTGCTCTCGGAAGAATTGGCCACCGAAGACAGACATGCAGCAAGGCGTATGCCAGCGCGTGTTTTTGGGAGCTAACGAGCACTTAGGAGGGTTTCGGGTTATCTTTTGGCTGATCTCGATGACAGAACGCGAACAAGCCTGACTAACGGTGGCATTTTTTGCGGCTGAACGGGTTCTAGATCGGCGCGTCTGGCAACCGTAAAGAGAGCTTGACGTAAATTGCGGCATAGCGATAGAGTCCTCGCCTAATACGGAAATCGCGTTACCGGAGGGTGAGATGGACAAATTGATTCAGCAGAGTCTGACTGCGTTGCTCGCGCGCGAGGGGCTCGAGCCCAGAGAGGGCGACTTGGAACAGTTCGCAAAAATCATTGAGATCTACATGGAAAATCTCAAGCAGCTACATTCCGTCAATCTCGGCGCTGAGGAGTTGGGGCCAGTGTTTCATCCGGAATGGACGAGGAAATAGCTGGAGAATGAAAGATTCCTCACGGAGTTTACCCTGAGCAAAGTCGAAGAGTTCGAGATGACGCTCATCGGAATCATCGCGACTGTCTAAATGTCATTTCGAGCGCAGAAATCTTGGTCCTATTTTTCGACAAGAAAGGGAGTCTCGCCATGGCAGTCGCAGAAAAACCGCTCTACTATCTGTCAATTCACGAAGCTCAACAATTGATCCAGACCCGTCAACTATCGCCCGTGGAATTGACCCGCGCGGTGCTCGACCGAATTCAAGCCGTCGACGGTAAACTTCACGCCTACATCAATTTGATGTCGGACAGCGCCATGGAAGAAGCGCGCATCGCTGAGGCGGAAGTCACGCGCGGCAATTGGCGCGGGCCGCTGCACGGCATTCCAGTCGCCGTCAAAGATCAGTTGGATGTCGAGGGTGCCCAGGCACGCATTCGCCAATTCACCAAAGGCGTGGGCGATGCAACCGCCGTGCGAAAATTGCGAGAGGCAGGCGCGATCATGATGGGAAAACTGCACATGAGCAGCTTGCCTGATGCCGAACTGCCGATGCCGCGCAATCCGTGGAATACGGAACATATCACCGGTGGGTCGAGCACGGGCTCCGGCGCGGCTGTGGCTGGCGGACTCTGTCTCGGATCGCTCGGCGAAGACACCGCCGGGTCCATCCGCAATCCATCGGCTTTTTGCGGCATCGCCGGGCTGAAAGCGACCTATGGCCGCGTCAGCCGCTACGGTCTGGCACCGTTGAGTTGGTCACTTGATCACTGCGGACCGATGGCGCGTGTGGTTGAAGATCTGGCGCATATGCTCAACGCGATCGCTGGCAATGATCCTGGTGATCCGACGTCGAGCACTGCTCCTCTCTCGGATTACACGAGCGCGCTGCGCGAAGACGTCAATGGGATGGTCATCGGTGTGCCACGCGACTACATCAATGAATGTGCGGCGCGCACTGACCGAGTAGTTCTTAAGCTTGTCGGCGAGGCGATTGACGAATTGAAAGCGCTTGGCGCCCGGGTAGAGGAAGTCAAAATTCCGACCCTGAGTTTAGCGACCATCGCCAATGCGGTGATCTATTACAATGAATTCTGGGCGGCGCACAAAAGCGATGCGGCAGCGGTATTAAAAAACGGCGCGCCGCAGCGACGCGCGCGGATCTATCTGGGCTTACTCACCGGTTCGGCAGATTACATCCAAGCGCAAAGAATTCGCAGCCGCTGCCGAGCGGAGTTGGCGGAAGTTTTTCACAAAGTTGATTGCTTAGCATTGCCCAACCAGGCTAGTCCAGCACCGCTGGTGAAGGATGTGGGGCCGATCGACACGTTGTTCAAACACGTCGTCCCCGAGTATCACGGTCCGTTCAATCTAACCGGGCTGCCGACGTTGTCCGTGCCTTGCGGCTTCTCGGATAACAATTTGCCGATAGCGTTACAGCTGGTCGGCAAACCGTTCGACGAGCTGACGATTCTTCGCGCGGGGTATACTTACCAACAGCACATGAAGTGGTATGAACGCAGACCGCCCATTTAGCACCAGGCACGACCAAATGTAGGGGCACGGCATGCCGTGCCCCTACGTGGATTTACCCCACATTAAGGAGAATGACATCATGGACATCGAACGCATCAACCCACGGGAGTGGAACTGCAGCGCGGCCGTGTTTGGCGATCTGGTTTTTCTATCCGGCGTCGTCGCCGATGACAAGTCGTTGAATATGAAAGGCCAGACAGAACAGGTGCTGCGCAAAATCGACGCTGTTCTCGCCAAAGCCGGAACGAACAAGTCGCGCCTTTTGAGCACGACGGTTTACATGGCCGATGCGTCTCTCAAGGACGAAATGAATGAGGCTTGGATGGCGTGGGTGGACCGTTCAAATCTACCGACACGCACCGCGGTCGGCGCAGCGCTCACACCGGGGACGCTGGTCGAAATCACGGTCTGCGCCGCGAAGTAACTCGATAACCGTAATTTGGCGTTTATTCGCGCTTGCCTCGATACCGTGAGTGAATTTTTTCTCATCTGCGTGTGAAATTACGAAGCGCGCACCGGACCTACTTCGCCTGAATTCTCCTCTTGCTATTCTCGTTCGTTTGAAATATGTATCCTTCCCCAAAATCATCGGCTGGGACGTAAAAGAAGAGTTGTAAGGGAAGTTTACACTACAAGGACGACGCACAGAGGAATGGAGGCTATGCCTGAGCCACTTTTGACCTTAGAACAGGTCGCCGAATATTTGAACGTCGATAAGTTTACGGTCTATCGCTTATTGGCTGATAAGGAACTGCCAGCTTTCAAGGTGGGCAATCAGTGGCGCTTCAAGAGAAAAATGATTGAAAATTGGTTGAAGAAAAACTCCAACGTTGGACGGAAGCGTTCTCAATAAATCGTCAGTGGTATTTTGCCAGATTGTCCCAGCCTTATTGTAGAATTTCTACCTATTCTGCTTCCCGGCACACCGCTTCGATATTATAACCGTCGGGGTCAAGCACAAAGCCGCCATAATAATTTGGATTGTACTGCGGCCTGAGACCGGGCTTGCCGTTGTCTTTGCCGCCGGCCGCGATCGCCGCCTGATAGAAGGCATCGACAATCGCTCTCTTGCTCACCTGAAAGGCGACGTGCGTGGTGACGTCGCCCGGCTTGCCTTGGTAAATCCAAAAATCTGCGCGCGGCGGCTCGCCAAATCCGGCGCTGGCAGTGAGGCGGGTCGGCGAGATGCCGTACTCGCGTATCAATCCATAGCCGATCGGTTTGAGTACTTCGGCGTAGAACTTCTTGCTTCTCTCGATGTCGGTAACCTGGATCCCAACGTGAGCGATCATGATCACCCTCTGTTTCGTTAGCCTCCTCAAATGGAGCGACAATGGACTCAAGTCGTTAAGAGGTCGACACCGCAAAGTGCCATCATCATAGCGAGGCCAGTTAGCCTTTTACCTTATCAATAAATCCGCTTTTCTTGATTTCATCCAGCACACTGCCGTCGAGGACGCGCAGCGACTCGGGGGTTTGTCCTTTCGCTTTCGGATTGGTTTTCGCCGTGTCGGCGATGACAAATTCGAGTCCTTTTCGATCCGGTAACGTCAGCACGCCTTCACCATGCTTGGTGAGATAATACTCGATACCGATGTCGATCATGGCCTCGTCGTCGATGCGCAGGTATTTCTTCAAAACGTCGCGCGCGAACTTCCGGTCTTTCTTTAACAGATAGAGTGTTTCGAGCGATGCTTTCATCGCGTTAACGACCATCGGGCGCTTCTCGGCCAGCACGCTTCTGCGGACGATAAAAGTGTTTTGTGGAAACGGCACACCGCTGTCGGCCAAGTCGAGCAGCGAACGCATGCCTTGCTTGACCGCGACACTGGCAAACGGTTCGCTAAAAACCGTCGCGTGGGCGGTGCCGGAGATCAGCGCAGCGAGCCGGCTTGGGTTGCCGCCGAGCTGAAGCATAGTCACTTGCTTGGGATCACCGCCGAGTTTTTCCACGGCTAACTGAGCGGCATAGTCGGATGCGGAACCGAAGCGGCTGATCGCGAGCTTTTTGCCGTGGAGTTCGACGGCGCTTTTGATTTCCGGGCGCACGATGAGCTTGAAGGGAAAGAAGTTGATTCCGCCGGCGATGATCGTGCTGTCGCCGCCTTGCAGGTTCGCCGTGACCGCCAAGGCTCCGGTTGTAAAGAGCAGCTGGACTTCGTTGGCGAGCAAAGTTTGCATCCCTATAGTTCCGCTCTCGAGCGCGATGTATTCCGCTTCCAGTCCGTATTTCTGAAAAATCTTGGCGTGATAGGCGCCGGGAAGGATCGCGTTGATCGCGGTGCCAAAGCCACCGTTGGCAGCGCGAAACTTTTGCATTTGAGCGACGCCTTGGGAGGCAAAAAGCAGAAGCGCCAACGCGATCAGCAAAATCACTCGGTTCATGGAGCTCTCCTTCGTTCAATATCCGCTCGACTGGATTCTCTGAATGAACGTAGCGTCAAGGATTGTTTCCGGCTTCAACGTCGAGAGCTTAGGATTGGTTCGGGAAAGGATAGAGTAAATCTTTTGCAGGCCTTCAGGTTTGGGCCTCAAGTCGCTGCTGTAGGCCGCAACCATCGCGTTGTAGCCGGTTTCCGCATCTTCCACGCGGTTAAGCCGGAGATGTTTGGCCATCGTCTTTAGGACAGCCGGTTTGTTTTCCGGTTTTTGAAAGAACCGCAGCGAATCGATGGTTCCCTTAAGTAATGCTTCGTAGGTCTTTGCCTCCTGATGCGCCGCGGTCTTCCTGACCACCAAGGACGAGCCGACGTAGGGAATCGGCACACGGCTCAAATCGACCAGAAGCGTATAGCCTTTTTTCTTGAGCGGCGCGCTGAAGGTCGAGCCCATCCAGGACGCTTGGGCGCGGCCGGTTTCGAGAGCTTGGATGCGCGACGGCTGATCGCCAAGAACGATGAAACGGATGTTGTCGCGGTCCGGATCGAGTCCGAGGTAATCCAGAGCCAGCATATTGTTCGCCCAACCGCCGCCGCCGATACTTTGAATCGCGACCAATTTGCCCTTAAGATCCTCGGGCCTCTTGAGCTCAGGGCGGGCCATGAAGTCCCCTTCGGGCCGTTGGAACAACGCCCCGATGATCACGACATCCAACCCTCCGGCGAAGAGATTCAAAACGGCGTTGGAGCTGGTTAGAACCGCGTTCACATCACCGGAAACCAAGGCGGACGCCGCGAGCGATCCAACCCTCATGTAGATGACCTCGACGTTAAGACCGTGCTTGCGGTAAAAGCCTTGCTCGACGCCGACCCAGAGCACCGCCGGATTCTCGCCGCTGGTGCCGTTGGCGATGCGAAACGGAGTGAGCGGCTGCGCTTCGGCGGCTGCGGCCAATCCGAGCAGGAAAGTTACGATAATGTAAATCACCAGCCGCGCCGGAAATCGGCTTCTCCAGAAATTCTGGCCTGAATTCATTTCGCTGTCCTCCGAGCTGTCATGATCATTGATCGTGAGTTGGAGAGTAGATCACCACGATGGACGCTGTCAAAGTCGAGGCGTTGAAGGCGAGAGCGAAGGATTAGAATTTCGTGAATAGCAAACGCAGCCCAACGAAAACCAGAGCCATAGCCAGTCCCCGTATGATTGCTCTGCCACCGACACGATTTGACATGTGCGCGCCAGCCTGCGCTCCGATAACGACGCCTACAGACAATATCGCGGTCCTGCGAACGCCGTGTGCGAAGACTCCGCTAGCGACGTGCACGAGAGTTCCCGTCAAGGCCATCACGGTGAGAATGAAATGGGAAGTGGCGGTGGCGACGTGGACCGGAAAATTCAATAAACGAGTGAGCGCCGGGACGTGAATGAACCCGCCCCCCACGCCCGACAAACTCGAGATAAAGCCGACGAAGACGCTCAACACAATGCCGGTGACTGGATTGTAGGCATAGTGGTAACGAGTGCCATCGCCATCGATGAAGTCGCGAACGGTCAATCGCGTCGTCGATTTATTTTCGCGTCCTGGAGTCTGTTGTAGGCGGCCGGCCGGATGATCATCTTTCGCCGATAGCCAAAGAAAAATTGCCGCGGCAATCATGACGATGCCAAAGGATATGTCAAAGGCGTGCCGGGGCAGGTATGCCGTCGAGATGGCTCCCAAAATCGCGCCTGGAATCGTTGCGGCAGCAAAGATAATTCCCGATTTGTAGTCGATGCGTCCCATGCGGCTGTAGGCCCACGATCCGGACAGTGCATTGAAGAAGACCACGGCCAGGGAGATGCTCGTGATCAGCTCCGTGTTTTCTTTGGGATAGAGCAGGAGAAGTATCGGCACCAATATAAAACCGCCGCCGGCGCCGATCACTGTTCCAAAAGCGCCGATCAGTATTCCCAGAGGGAGCAACCAAAGGTAATTGAGTGGGATATCGAGCATGCCGTCTTTAAAATTTCGCCCCGTCGACTAACGGCAGGCGGTTGCGTCCGAAGCTAACACGAAGTTGAGAACTGAAGAATATTCGTCAGCGCGACGCCGGTCAACCTCGGTGAGCCGTTTGTTCTCGTCGAGCTCTTCGAGCTCGGCCTTGCAAGTTTCGTTGTTGACCTCATGAGGAAAGTCCGAAGAGAAGATGAAAGGTTTGTTGCCGACGATGCTCACGGCGAAGGGCAGGGTGAGCTCGTCGCCTTCGACGCCGACATAGATGCGGCCTTCGTCGACGTGACGCTTGATGTAGCCGGTGATCGATTCATTTTCGCGCAATTTTAAGAATCGGCCGCGGGGATCGTACTGCACGTGGCTGTTCCACGAGCTCTCAAAGCGTTCGATGCAGCCGACGAACCAACCCGAACCGGCTTCCATAAAGCCGAAACGCACGTTGGGGTATTTGTCGAAAATGCCGTTGAATAAGATTCCGCCAAAATTCACCATCTGGCCGAACGGATGACCCAGCGCGTTCACCGGCGCGTACGGATTCATGTCGTCGAGACCCATATGATCATGAACGCCACCGTGGATGCCGATGGCGCATTTGAGCCGATTCGCTTCCTCATAGATCGGCCAATAGCGTTCGTCGCCGAGATGATTCTGGCTTTGCATCGGCCCGGTGCTCGGCAGCATGGCGCCGCAGAAACCTCGCTCTGTGACGATGCGCCGGAGCTCGGTCACGGCTTCGGCCGGTTCCTGCAGGGGAATCAAGCCGAGGGCCTGAAAGCGCGAGCTTTTGCTGAGATACTCGTCGTACATCCAGTCATTGTACGCGCGGGCTAATTCGATCGCCCAGTCTTTGCTGATGACGCGTCCGAAAGACAAGCCATTGGTGGGATAGAGGACCGCGCTCGTCAGGCCGACGTCTTCCATGAATCGGAACCAGCCTTCGCGGCCCACTTTGGCGAAGGCGCCGGGCACGAGAATGTGAGCATTGGCTGCATGCAGATGATCGTTCGGGGGATAGGGCGACCGGCCCGAGTCAGAGCGACCGCGATACTCCTCTGGCATGCGCGCCGCGATCGCCGCATGATCTTCCATGACGTGGCCGTCACCGTCGATGATTCTGGGTTTCTTCTCGGTCATCGGATTGCTCCTTATTGTTGCGCCAGCTGATAGAACCGCTGCGCGTTGCGAAACAGAATCGCCTCTTTGTCTACTGCCGTGAGCTCCGGGTTTTCCTGCAGTTCTTCCAGTTCATGTTTACAGGTATCGGCGTCGACTTCATGCGGGTAATCGGTCGAATACACGAAGGGCTTATTGCCGACGATGCGCAGAGCTTCCGCGATTGTTAACTCTTCGCCCTCTACCCCTAAAAAGATGCGCCCTTCGTCAATGTGGCGACAAACATAGTCGATGATTTTCTCGCCCTTGTTGAGTTGGAGAAAGCGGCCGCGCGGATCATACTGCACGTGGCTTTCCCAGGAGCCGGTGAAGCGCTCCAAACAAGTGAGCAGCCAGGCCGAGCCGGCTTCCATAAAACCGATGCGCAGGCCGGGGAACTTGTCGAAGATGCCGTTGAAGACGATGCCGGCGAAACTGATCATTTGTCCCATCGGATGGCCGAGGGCGTTGACCGGCGCGTACGGGCTGAAGTCGTCCATCAGCAATCCCTCGTGCGCGCCGCCGTGAATGGCGATCGCACAACCGAGACGTTCGGCCTCGCCGTAAATGGGCCAATACTTGTCCGAGCCCAGGTGAGGCATGTTCGCGCCGGTCGACGGCAACATCGCGCCGCAGAAGCCAAGATCCCGCACGATCCGCCGCAGCTCGATGACAGCCTCCGCCGGGTCCTGAAGCGGGATCAATCCCATCGCTTTGAAGCGCGGGCTCTTCGAAATATAAGTGTCGTACATCCAGTTGTTGTAGGCGCGTGCCAGCTCGATTGCCCAGTCGCGACTGACGATCTTGCCGAACGCCAGCCCGGCGCTGGTATAGAGCACGGAGGTGCCGATGCCGACGTCGTCGAGAAACAATTCCCACCCTTCGCGCCCAACGTTGGCGAAAGCGCCTTTCGGGGTGAAGTGGCGATTGGCATTGTGCAGATGATCGATGGGCGGAAACGGGCTCCGCCCGCGCGCCTCCGAAAAGCTTTTGCCGACATATTCATCCGGCATATACTTCCAGATCGTGGCGATGTCTTCCACGACATGCCCGTCGCCGTCGATGATTTTATTTTCTGTCGCGGTGCTCATGATTTCTCCCTAGTATTTGGCTTAGGGTTTTTGTTTGGCTTCAATGGTTTCTTTATACCGAAATTCGGGGAAACGTCCAGAAGTCAGATGTCACGTTGACGTCGCTCGTAAACCTCCGGTCGGCAACAGCGAGAGCCTTTAGTCTGACCATAACCTAAACTTTGAACCGGAAGGTCTCAGTGTGATTTGCCCGGATTCTCCAACACGGCGAGGTGGGAGTCAAGCCGGTTCAACGGTCGAAGCAAAAAGACAGGGGCGCAGGTCGTGTCCGACCTCGCCTTCTACAATCCAGTACAGCCAAGTCTGGGTCAGCGGCACCTAAGACGGATTGAGTGGCAGTGACGCAATGGTTGTTAGCTAAATCGTGAACGGTTTCTGTGCTTCGTACGCGGTATTCGCGGCCCCGACGAAGTAGTAGTTGGGAGTTTGCGTCGACGGCATCAGGGATACGATTTTGTCGCGGAGCTTGCGATAATTCCCGGCAAACTTGCCGCCGTTCCAAACTTGTTTAAGTGTGCCCGTGAAGGCGCCGTTCTTTTCGCCGTCCATGGAGGTCTGGTTGTCCATGCAGCCGGAAATAAGCAATACGCTCGCGTTGACTTTGATTTTTTCGGCGCCACGGTTGTTGTTTTGAATGCTTCTATAGAGCGCGCTGTTCGCTTTTTCTACCTCGATGCCCACGGAACGTGGCATAGCGCGTGGGCGCGGTCCAATGCCTAAAAAGGCCGGAATGTCCCGCACCACCGTGCCGCTGTGACAGCTGTCGGATAGGGCTAAAATGCGCACGCCCGCTTTGAACTTGCCCCAAATGTTATAAAGCTCGTCGTCGACCAATTGGCGGTCGTAAAGAACCCAAGTTTCGTCCATGCGGTCATTATCTTTTTCATCGCTATTGGTATCACGGACTTGCCCGCCGTGGCCGGAGTAGGTGAGCAATAGCATATCGCCTTTGACGAGCTTTTTGGCGGCATCCAGGATCGCCGCGCTGACGGCGGCCGCAGTCGCTTGTCCATCGACCAGCAAAGTGTTGCCGCTGAATCCCTTTTTCTTGGCGAGCGCGCGCATATCCTTGGCGTCGGCGATGCAGGCGTTCAACTCGCCGTCCCAGCCCTGGTAATGTTTCGGGTCGACGTGGTTCAAACCAATATGAATGGAAATCCCCTTGGCCATTTGAGCCTCCTCCTTTGAAATAAAATCTTTGAACTGAAAGTGTAGAGGCTCATGATTTATCCTGTCAATAAAAATCCGCGAATGACGAGATCTTGGCTCAGTCGCTTGAGATCAATTCGCCCGGCTGGGAGTGAACTGGCGATTGCGAGTCCTGTCAAAGTCCGTCATTCCCGCATGCTTTTAGCGGTGGTTCGACTGGGCTCACCACAGGCGAACAACTGACTGGACCCCCGATAAAAACATTCGGGAGTGACAACTACTTTGGGGACAATTTATCAGCAGAGGCTGTCGATATGCCGGAGCCCGCTGCGTCGCAGTTCATTCGCTGGCAGTGATGTCGGTTAATCTATCATTTTTTCAGGTCACGGCTTCCAGCCCTGTTTGTTCAACTGCTGTTCCGTGCGGCGGGACGATCTCGTTCACTTCGGCTACCAGTTTGACGATGGCAAGATCATTCCTCTGTGTTTCCTCGTCAACATAGCCGCCTTTAGTGAAAGTGCCGATGAGATCGTCGTACATGCGCGTGGCCAACGTTTTGTCCAACTCGCTGAACTTGGAGACGGAAGCAATCGTCCCCTCGCGGTCCTGCCGGACGACGCGCAAGCCTTTTAAAACTGCACGGGCGAATCCGGCCATCAGCTTCGGCTGCTCTTTGATGAAACGATCGGAAGTCGCGAACGTGCCCCAGGAGTTTTTCACTTCTTTGCCGATGAACATGAGATCTTTCATGCCTTGATCGAGCGTGGCGTAACGCTCTTCGGGGCTGACGATAGCGGCGTCAACGGCGCCGGATAGGAGAGACGGCACCCGGTTGACCGGTCCCGGGTCGATCAGGACGACGTCTTTGCTGTCCATGCCGTACTTCACCAAGATGTTTCTCAGCATGAAGGCGGCGATCGAGGCGACGCCGGTGGTGGCGACTTTTTTGTCCTTCAAATCCTTTAGACTGGTGATATTCGGTCGGACCATGACCCACTGAAGGACCTGATCGTTGATCGCCAGGATAGTTTTGAGCGGCGCACCGCCTTTCGAGATAGCGACCAGCGCGCTGCTACCGGAGCCGGAAAACTGCACCTGGTTGGCGGTCAATGCCTGCAGGCCGGGAGCGTTCTGCATAAAGGCAAGTTTTAGATCGATGCCTTCTTCCTTCATGTAGCCGCGCTCTTGGGCGATGACGAGCGGCACGTATTGAAAGGCCTTCGATGTCAGCGCCACGGTGATTTCGTCACCGAACAATCTCTGTGTGGGTATCAGCAACGACGCTGACCAGAACAGTAGCGATAAAAGTTTGCGCATAATCCTTCTCCTTACTATGGATAAGACCTTTCAAGGTTGGGATTTGGCTGGTCGTCCGCTCTTTGTAACCTCTCAAAGTTATATTTGACAAGAGGATTACACAGAGATGGGCTCTACACAGAAATTCTGGAGGTGCATATGTGGTCTGAGTCTGGAGGCCGGAATAGTTAAAATGATTTGATGTTTCTACAACGGCGGGTATCAAGCCGCTCTGCCCCAAGCCTGTTGGAAATCTAAAGGGGCCCCTTTTTTGTTAGCGTTCTTTACGTTTTTTTCTCAAATCTTCACTAGAAAATTTCGCGGCGATTTCAATAGCTTATTGCATGTGTCGCAAACATAAGAATTCGCCGACGTGAACTGTAAAATTGTTTTACAAAATTAGCTGACACATTTGTTAGGATTCCATAAAGACATGAACTTTACTCGTCATTACTCGAGTAATCACTTATGGCACGAACTATGCGGCCAATTAAGTAAGCATTTCATTTATTTTGCCATGGGAGGCATTTTGACTACTTAAAACAACGAGTTATTTGCACATATTTCCGGATTTAACTACGAGCCAAAAACGCATAAGCAGCCATCGCAAGGGGGGAAATTTATGGCAATGCGACGCGCACAGCAGTTTCGTGAAATAAGCCAGCTATCGTTCTACATCGGCAGAGAGTATCTTGGGGCGCTCTTCCTTCTTCTTCCAGCGGTGCTCTCGCTAGCGCTTGCAGTCCCCGCGATGTCCGCGACCGTGAACTGGACAGATGCAACGGGAAACTGGAACAATAGTCGTTTGGATTATTTTTACTCAACAACGGAGAGGGGCAAGACGTTTAACCTGACTGGGAGCAGTGCGAGTCTGGGAATCGAACAGACCAATACGTTGACGCTAGGGACGGGTACTATAGTTCAAGGACAAGGGTCAGTCGGGTTGGCGAAATTTCCTTCAGGTACCAGTACACTGAACAACCAGGGCACAATCAGCGCCAACATCAACGCCATCACGCTGAGCACAAACCCAAATAATTTTACCAACCAAGGCACCCGGGATCTGCCGAGGATCCAGCTGCTGCTCCAGGGTAACGTGATCGAGCAGCTAGTCCAGGTGCCGGAGCCTAACACGTGGATTCTAATCGGACTCGGCTTAGTCATGTTCGCTTACCGCCGCATTAAATAGAGGAATGGGAAGTTTTTGGATACGGTGAAGTTGGTGCGGAAAGGCGGGGGATAATATGTCTATTGCACCGTGAGCAAGTGAGACGTAGGCGAAAAATCTACGGACGAAGTAACCACCATCGCCCGTCGGTCGTGCCAAGACTCGCCCGAATTGCGCAATTGCCATCTAGTCCAAATTCGATTTATCGACGACCATTGCCTCGCTGAAACTTCGCCTAATGAGCTCGCGTCCAAGTTGGGCGCGTTGGTAGGAGTCTATCCAGGCAAATAACGCTCGGAGCTGGACACGAAACCGGTTCACCTCGAAAATCACTTTCAGAGAAAACAGGCGATGTGGTATCCTATTTCGTATGATGAAGATAAAAGCCCTGCTTTTCTTTCTGCTAATCGGCGCCGCCGGTTGTTCGACCGGCACCTACACCCGGGGCGCGACGCTTTTGTCAGGCATGCAACTGTATGAGGGCGAGATGCAAAGGGTCGCTAACTCGCCGCAGCGCTGGCCCGAGCGGCAGCAGGCAGGCGGCAGCTTGAAAACTGTCATCACGGCTACCGTCGGGGGCTCGACGGAATTTTATCGATTGGTCGATCTCGATATAAGAAAAAGAGAGTTTATGATCACCATGCGTGAAATGTCATTGCCCCCTGATCGCCTCCAGGAGATGAAGGACGAATTGGTCAAAATGAACGCAGAGGTCGGCGCGCTAAAACCGATTATCAGAGCTCAAATAGCGGCTTTACCGATTCAAAGAGACGCGCAGCAGCACGTTGAAAGCCTTGCAACTCTGGGACTTTTAACTCTAGCGCTCGATTCGTTCTCATCAACCAGTGGCGCGCGCGGGCTCGAAGCCCCATCGACGAAAATAGACCAATACGTCGTCACCGATCTAGGCTCATTCGCGACTGTCCGCGCGCCAGATGGGCAAACTCATCGCTGTAGCGTTTTCAGCATTCCCGATGAGGGTGCCGGTATGAAATGCGAGCCGCTTGTGCGCTAATGCGTCGCAATTTCAAGTCTCAGGTCTGGTCGCGGTTAGCAAATCAATTCTTCACGTCGAGAAGCGTTAATGCCTCGGCAACTTCCGAAGGCGAAGCTTCTTTGATCCTCCACCAGCGCTCCAAAACACGCGCAGTTTGCTCTTCGCCATAAACGGGTTCGACGGTCTGTGCGAACTTCTTGCGGACATCGTCGTCGCTCATCGGTTTATTGACGTGCCCCAAAGGATCGCGCGGCCATAAATCGATCACGCCGCCGTCTTTTTTCGTTGCCTTGATCTTCATCGAGATCGTTTTCGGGTAGAGCGAGTCAACCTGTTCATCGACATGGACGCGTATTTTGTGCATCAACGGTCGCAAGGTCGGGTCGCGGTATGCCGCTTCTTCGAAGGCCGCCAGCGTGATCGTGCCATCGACCAATACCTTGGCAAAAATATACGGCAGGCTGTGATCGGCGGTCTCCCGCGTTTTCGGGTCCCACTTTTCCGCCTCGCTGCCGATTTCGGTGTAACAAAAGGTGTAGACGCCGATGTCAATTTCGGCGAGCTCGCGCCAATCGACTTGGGAGTGAAGTTCCAATGCGGCCCAAACCGGCAGTTGTCCATTGTATTCCACTGGCCAATATTTCAGCCGTGTTTCCGGCGCACGGTACGGACCGCCTTCGGTTGGCAGCCGCTGAAGCTCAAAGGGTCCGGTGATCAAATCCCAAAGACCGTGTTTGCCCTCGAATGGCTTGTCTGCTCCCGTCATCCCCTCGCCGGCGAGCAGCGCGGCGAAAGTGCCATTGCGAGTGGCGAAAGCTGTGGCCGCGCCTTTCCAGAGGGACAATTCGCCGGCGCGGGTGTTGCGCATCGGCACGTTGGCGACGGTAATGATGGCAATCGCTTCAGCCAATCGCTCGCGCGGGAGATTCAACAAGTGCCCGACGCCTGCGGCGGCGCCGATGCCGACGGCGAATCCTTGGTCCCAGCCTTTGTAACGTAAGCCGGTTGCGTCGCTGAGACGCAAGAAAAGCTCATAGGCGATGACCAGACTTTCGATCAATCGCCGGCCGTCGGCGTCCGCCGCCTCGGCGATGGCGAGGAAGGCTCCCAGACAATCGCTGGGATGGCCACCGGGATACTCGTCGTTAAAATCAAGATTGCGAATCATCGCCGTGTTGACGAACGTGGCACTTTCGGCTGATGATTTTTCGCCGTGGCAGATGATTCGACCAGGAAAGCGTTCAGGGACGGCTCCGCGCGCGAGACGCAAGCCCATACGCGCGGGCTCGCAGTCATGCGCGGCAATGGCACAGGCCAGGGCATCCACCAAAGATCTCGTGCCGGCGGCGACCACTTGCGCCGGCAGCTGATCATATTTTAAGTCGGTCGCGAAATCAGCGATCTGACGAGTTAACTTGTCCATAATTCAGTTTCCTCAACCACGAAGTTTTTTGTCATTGTTATCGTGTAGGGGCAGGTTTCAAACCTGCCCCTATGGATTACGCCGATAGAGGTTCTTAACAAAGCCGGAATCTTCCAATTGCTGCAGTAGACTGTTATCGACCAGCCTTTCGTAAGAAAGGCCTTTTAACTGTTCTTTGGGAACCTGATCGAGGATCACTTGCACTGAGTCGCGGCGCACATAGGGGATCTCTTCCAAAACATTTTCGTGAGGCTGATAAACCGGACGGACGATTTCCACCGGTACTCTCATGCGTTTGGAGATCGCCGCGATGGCGAGCTCCGGTTTGTCTTTGGCGAGCTTGATGGTTTCGACGTAGGCTTTCAGCATGTTGAGTACGGTCTCGCGCCGGTTTTGCAGAAAACTCCGCTGTACTTCGATAGCGCCCTGCAGAAAGGAAATCTTGAGCGACGACAGATCGAGTAATTCTTTGAAACCCGGGCGCGGCGGCGAGCCCATGCTCGCTTCAACGATGCCCTGATCTAGAGAAGCGAACGATTCCGGCAAGCCGCCGTGATGCAAGTATTTCACCTCGCGGTCGGTTAACCCCGCCGATTTGAGTGCCAGCCGGGCAATCGCGTGGCTCGCGGAGCCGGCGCGCGTAACGCCGATGGTTTTCCCTCTCAGTTCGGCGAGACTCTTGATCGGCGAGTCGCGTCTTACCCAGAAGGACATCACGGCGAAGTTGCCTTTCGCGGCGACAAAAACAATGTCGCTGCCGGCAAGCACAGCGGCGACCGTGGAAGAGCCGCTGAAGGCGCCAAATTCGACCGAGCCGCCGACCAGCGCCTGCACCGGTATCGCGCCGCGCGCGTGCACGACCTTGGCGTCAAGACCGTATTTTTGAAAAAGCCGGGCGTCCTCGGCCAGCCAGAGGGTCGCGTTGGTGGCGGCGATGGCTTCGTAGATGAGGCTGACGGACGTTCGAGAGGTGCTTTGGCTCAGCGCCTCACGGGAAAGCAAAAGCAGAAGGATAACTATAGTTCGCGTGAGAGCGCGGGCGCTGGTCTTTGCGGAGCCACGATAAAGCATTTTCAACTTTGCCGACTGGTCATTGCGAACAAAGAAAGATTTCTCCCTTCGGTCGAAATGACAGTTGAATGTTCGAAATGACCAGTTAAATCTGCGGCAAGACATTAATGATATTCGAAATAACTGTTAACGTACTCAAAGCGATAATTAATAGTGGTTGAAATGATAAGGGTGGTTGTAACACACGTGAGGGGCGATGAGCGAGATTTGGATTCACATACCTACTGCAGCACATCGTTAGCGAGTTTAATCGCTTTGGGCCAGAGCTGGGTGAGCACTTCTTCACTGGAGTTTTCTCGCCTCTGGTTTTCTTCGACGCTCAAGAAATCCTTCGACGCGCGGGTGCCGAATTCGACGAGCCACTTCGTGTCGACGTCGAGACGGCGCGTCGCTTGGCCCATGGCCTTGCCATAGATCTCCTGGCCTTCTTTGCCGAGCAGCCAATTGACGAAAATCTTTGTCGCGCTGGGATGAGCGGAGTTTCTGATCACCGACAGCGCGCCGCTGCCACTGCTGGTGTAGCTGCCTTCCTTGGTTTCGGGAAGCGGATTGATTGGCTGGCCGGCTTTCAGAAACGGGGCAAGACTGTAGTAAGTCAATCCCACGGTTAAAGCCAGCCTGCCTTTGGCGAGGTTCTCGCCGAGCAACCGCTGGTCTCGCGATAGCATGAGTTCTTGGGTTGCCAGCTTGCGGAGAAATTCTTCGCCTTTGACTTTGTACAAGAATGCCCAGGTGGAAGTTCCGCCGCCTGCAGTCCGCGGGTCGAGGAAGCCGATCCGCCCTTTTAATTTAGGATTCAGCAGATCATCGTAGGAGCGCCACTCGTCGGGTTTCATGAGTTGCGTATTGTGCCAAAAATTTTCCGACTGATACGCCTGGAACGTGTAGAGAAAGCGCTTCGCCTTGTCGGCCCAAACGTGACCGCCATACCAACGTTTCGGATCTTTGATCTCGGGCAAGATAAACATCGGCTCCACAGGTTCCAAAATTCCGGCATTGAGCAGGCTTAGCGGTGTTAGTGTGCCGCTAATCAGCAGATCGTAAGAGCGCACGCCGGCCGCGTGCTCCGCCGCGATCTTGCTGGCGTTGGTCGGGCCGCGGGCCGTCGTGAGCTCGAGCTCGATTGCGGGAAAGCGCGCCTTAAAACTTTCGCTGAGGCTCTTTCTGAGCTCCGCGCTCGCCGGAATTCCCGCGACAATTTTGCCTTCCTTTTGAGCGGACTCGAGCGTTCGATTCCATTCCGCCTGGGATGCGGGATTAAAACTGGCGGCGCGCGCTTCACGCGCCTGATTGACGATACCGACGATGAACGAAAATATCAGCGCGGCGATGACTTTCATGCTACTTGAAAACTTCTTCGGCGATCTTGGTCGATTTCGCCCAGTAATTGTTGACTGTATCTTCGCCGTAGTTTTCCAACCGGTTGTTTTCTTCGACGGTGAGAAAATCTTTCGACGCGCGCACCCCATGTTCGACCATCCATTTAGTCTCAACGTCAAAGCGGCGGGTCGCTTGCCCCATGGCTTTGCCGTAAATCTCTTGGCCTTCTTTGCCGAGCAGCCAGTTGATGAAGACTTTGGTCGCGTTCGGATGCGGTGAGTTCTTGACGACGGATAAAGCGCTGCTGCCGCAACTGGTATAAGTGCCTTCTTTCATGTCGGGCAGGGGCTTGATCGGCAGTCCGGCCTTTATGAAAGGCAAAAATGTATAGTAGGTAAGTCCGATGGTGAGCGCGATTTTGCCCTTGGCCAGGCTGTCGGCTAACTGGCGCTGATCGCGCGACAGAAACATTTCCTGGGCGGCTAGTTTTTTCAAGTATTCCTCGCCTTTGATTTTCAAGAAAAATGCCCAGGTGGCGGTGCCGGCTCCCGGAGAGCGCGGGTCGAGGATGCCGATTTTTCCTTTCCATTTCGGGTTAAGCAAATCGTCATAGGAACGGACGTCTTCCGGTTTCATTAGAGTCGGGTTATGCCAGATATTTTCTGACTGGTATACCTGAAATGCATAGATAAAGCGTTTGGCGTTATCGAGCCAGATGTGACCGCCGAACCAGCGCTTAGGGTCTTTGACTTCCGGCAAAAGCAGCAGCGGCTCCACCGGTTCCAAGATACCCGCATTCAATAGACTAAACGGTGTCGCAGTGCCGCTGATCAAGAGATCGTAATAGCGCACCCCGGCGGCGTGTTCTGCGGCGATCTTGCTCGCATTGCTAGGGCCGCGGGCATTGGTCAACTCGAGCTCGATGCCGGGAAAACGTTTCGGAAAGATTTCACCGATCGCTTTGCGCAGTTCCGCGCTGGCGGGAATTGCAGCGACGAGTTTGCCTTCCTTCTTGGCGGGCTCGATGGTTCTTTCCCATTCCGATGAAGATGGAGATCGCGCTTCGGCGGAGAAACCGGGCGATGAAACCAGCACCGCGAAGAGAATACTGAGAAAGCATCGCACAGCAAAAATTTTCATTCATGCCTCCCGAAGCATAGTGTCCTGACTCAGAAGTTCGCGACATAATTCCCCCCTCATTCCTCCCCTTCCCCTTATATTAGGTTTGTTGCATGTAATCATAGATCAGGTGACTTTATGGAAACCGATTTCACAGAGCTTGCTGGTATGAGGACCACCCTTCCCCGATTCCGTGGAGGATCAAAAAGAGACCGTCCCGCCCAGCAAAAGAACGGAGCCAAAGGTTCAATAGAAAGTTGTCCCTTGGAGGACCGATATAAGGCGAACTTTCCGTTCACGGCACTTGGAATTGGCAATACACAAAACAGGAGGATGAGAAATTGCAACGGTATTACTTGGGAGTGGATTGGGCCGACAAAAGCCATCAGCTGTACGTGGCTGATGAGAGCGCAAGAAAAATAAAAGAGCTGGAAGTCCAACAGACCCCTGAGGAGATGGCTGAGTTGGGGTGCTGGCTCGATGAGAGCCGGAGCAACGGGCTCGAGCTTTGGGCAGCCATTGAAAAGCCCCACGGTCGGATTGTGGATTTTCTTTTGGATCATGGCGTGGTGGTCTATCCGGTGAACCCCAAGGCGCTGGATCGGGCCAGGGACCGGTTTCGCATGAGCCAGTCCAAGAGTGATTGTTTCGATGCCTATGTGTTGGCGGAGTTTTTGAGGACTGATCACGCTCATCTGCGCGCTCTTGAGCCCAATACCGCCGAGGCCCAAGAACTTAAGATACTGACTCGGGATCACCAGCGGCTTGGGCGGCAGAAAACCCGTCTTCTCAATCAGATCGGGATAAAGCTCAAAGAATATTACCCTCGTCCGTTGGAGGTCTTTGAGGATCTGGAAACCAAGATCGCGCTGGATTTTCTCAAAGCGTACCCAACGCCGCAGGCCCTCTGGAAGCTTACGCGCCGAGGCTGGAAGCGCTTTGCCAAACGCGACCATCACCTCAGTGAGGCACGCTCTAACGAGCTTTGGGACAAGCTCAACAAGCCTCAGCTCGCGGTCCCACAACACGTGGTTAGAGCCAAAGCCAAACTTCTGCTGGCATTGGTGGGACAGCTGGAGGCCTCGGTGAAGGCGGTCAACAGCTACAACGAGGAGGTTGAAAGTTTTTTCGCCGCTATGCCGGCAGCTGAAATTGCCAAGACGCTGCCCGGCGCAAAAAGCGGGACCACGGTCGCCACGATTTGGGCTGAGCTGGGCGATGCTCAAAACCGTTGGAATTCCTTCAGGCATCTTCAGGCTGAGGCGGGAGCGGTTCCAGTGACTAAGTCCAGCAGCAAAAGCCGTGTGGTACAGTTTCGATTCGCCTGTAACAAGCATCTGCGACATGCCCTGTACTGGTTTTCTTTTAACTCTCTGAAGCGATCTGAGTGGGCGAAGAAGTACTACCGGGATCAACGGGCCAAAGGCCACAGCAAACATCAAGCGCTCAGAGCTCTGGGAGCCAAGTGGCTCAAGATTATCTTTGTGATGTGGCGAGACCATAAACTTATGATGAAAACTACCACTTGGCGAACATCGCCCGACAGAAAATGCGCCAGGCGGCATAAAAAATAAACGAGGCACTTGACAAGCCTCATAGAAAGTCTCTTTTCCAAAGAGGGGTTAGAGTCCTGGAGCGAAACTTTCCCCTTTGAAAAAAGGGGGATAGAGGGGGATTTGAGTGCGGTTTCAACCAGTGCCATGGTTTGGAGTTTTTAAATGAACTTCTGAGACACCACACTAGATGCAGAGCCGGTTTTCGACTGATGACTTTGACCGGCCCAATCTGACGCTGACGGCTGCCGGTGTCAAGAAATTCGTCGGCCAAAAGTTTTGTCTACAGCACGCGAAATGAACGCGTTTTGATGATGAGAAAGACCGGAGTGCCTTCCTTAAGTTCAAGCCGGGTCACCGCGCCTGACGTGAGCCGCACGAAGAATTCTTCGCCGGCGGAAACGGTGACCAGTGCCTGTCCGTCGATCAGCTCGATTCTATGAACGGTTCCCGCTATCACATTGCCCGCAGAAATACCCTCCGGTCGCTGGGTGCCGATCAGAATGTCGTCGGCGCTGACACGAATATGCAGGGAGCGATTCGCCGGTTGCGGTAGGTAGGGGATAAACAGTTCCGTGCCGGAGCGTAGTCGCACTCGTGTCCTCCCTGCTTTGGCATCCGCTTCTATAAATGTCGCCGTAAAGACGTTTTCAAACTGTTCGTCGGGAATTTGCATGATCGTATGAGCAGACCTGAGGGCTTCTTGAGGAATGCCCTGAGTCACAAGCCGGCCTTGCTGAATCATCAGCACCCAATCCGCCAGCGTAAGAACTTCGGTCAAATTATGCGTTACATAAATCATCGGGATGCCAAACTCATCGCGCACCCGGCCGAGGTAGGGCAGGATTCTTTCCTTGAGCGCAATGTCGAGCGCTGCCAAGGGTTCATCGAGCAATAGCAATTGCGGTCGCGACAAGATCGCGCGGGCAAGCGCCACCCTTTGCGCTTCGCCTCCCGAGAGCTCGGTGATGGAACGATCCAACAGTTTGCCAATCTCCAAAACTTCTAACACATGATCGATACCGATGCCTTCAGCGTTGCCGATGTCTCGATGTCGTTCCGCGCCAAATAGAATGTTCTTGCGTACTGAGAGGTGAGGGAACAGAGCTCCTTCTTGGGGGACGTAACCGAGTCCCCGTTGTTGCGGCGAAAGATTGAGTCCACGCGCAGACGAGTAAAGCGTTCGCCCGTTGATTTCGATTTCACCGTCGGCGATGGGGCGCAACCCGGCAATGGCGTCGAGAAGTGTTGTTTTGCCGGCGCCCGAGGGACCGAAGATCGATGTCACCCGCGCATCGAAGGAAACGTCGATATCCAGTTCAAAATTCGCCAGCGGTATCCGGCAACGGAGTAGCATCTCAAGCCTTTTTCCCCGCGCGCAGCAGCCACTCCGAGCACCAGACAAACACGAAAGCTAGACTAACCGTGATTCCCAGCAGGACATAAGCCTCCGGGTCCTTGCCGGTCTGAACGAAGTTGAAGATCGCCAGTGAAAGCGTCTGCGTCCGGCCGGGAATATTACCGGCGAGTAAGATCGTCGCACCGAATTCTCCGAGGGCGCGCGAGAAGGCGAGCAGCGCGCCGGCCACGATGCCCTTGTAGGCGAGAGGGACTGTGATAACGAAAAAAATTCGTAACCCCGACGCGCCGAGGGTTGCGGCGATTTGCTCGAGCCGGGGATTGACTTCCGAGAAAGAGGTTCGCACCGAACGAACCAAGAGTGGAAAGGACATCACCGCCATGGCGATCAGCACACCTTTCCAGTTGAAGACGACCTCGATGCCGCGATCGTACAACCACTGCCCGATGGGGTTCCGCCTGCCGAATATTTTGAGCAGGATTAACCCTGTAGACACGGGTGGCATGACCAGCGGGAGAAGAACGATCGTCTCGACGATGCTCTTCAACGGCCAATCCCTGCGCGCAAACAGCCAGGCTAACGCGACGCCAAACGGCAATATGACCAGTGTGCTGGCGAGACCGACGGCGAGAGAAAAAACCGTGATATGCCAGGTTTCTACAGAGAAGATCACGATGCAATGTCATTCGGCCGTGCTTAGTCGAGAACCACGAAGCCGTACTTTTTGAAGGCGGCTTTGCCTGTAGAGCCTAATACGTAATTCATAAAATCGCGCGCGGCCTCTTTTTTCTTCGATTCTCTGACGATCGCCAGCGGATAAGTTATTTTCGGACCTTTTTCAATCGGCACTTCGAACACGATCTTCACCTTTTGCGAAATTGCCGCGTCAGTCTTGTACACGAAGCCCGCTTCAACGTTGCCGGACTCCACCGAGGCTAGGGTCGCGCGAACATCCAATACAGGAACAATTTTCGGCTTCACCTTGTTCCACAAGCCTTCGTCCGCGAGATACTTGCTGGTATATACCCCCACGGGAACAGCTGCCGGATCCGCTAATGCGATTTTTTTGACTTCGGGCTTCATCAAATCTTTGGGTGACGCAACTGAAAGCTTGGAGTTTGCAGGAACAATCACGACCAGCTGATTCGAAAGTAGATTTCTCCGAGTACCGGGTTCGAGACGGCCATTTTTTTCGAGGAGATCCATCTGCGCTAGATCGGCAGAGAAAAAAATATCCGCCGGTGCGCCTTCATCGATCTGCCGCGCCAAAAAGTTGGAAGGTCCAAGGGTAAGAGCGAGCTTATGCTTGCTCTTTAATTGGTACGCTTTACCGATATCCCCCAGAACGTCTGTGAGACTGGCGGCAGCGGAGACGAGCACTTCGTCGGCTCGAGCGGAAATTGGCACCGATAGCATAAACAGAATCACGGTCAACCAGGAAAATGCCATCCTCGCAAACTTGCTGATTGTCATTTGAATTCAACCCCGACTGTTCTACCGATGACTCAGCTCACAAGAATGCCCGCGTTAGTCTATGGCCGCATCTCGACGACTTTGCCGCTCTCGCGGGTATCATAACCGCCGAGTGCCTCAAGCTCTTCTCTAAAAGGTCTGCTAACGATCGTATCAAGCAGCGTTCTTAGGCCCGGCAAATTTTCATAATGCGCCTTTGGAATAATGAGGTCGTAGCGCTCGCGCTGCAATGGAATGAAATCGAGACCGCAGATCGCGGCCGCGGCGCGGACGCCGACTCCGGTGTCCGCCAAGCCCGCTTTCACGCGTGAGGCGACTTCGAGGTGCGACAAAACCTCGTCACCGTATCCCTTGACGCGTGCCGTTGGTATCCCCGCCGTCTGCAGTTGCCGGTCGAGCAGGCGGCGGGCGCCTGACCCTTTCTCCCGGTTGACGAATCTTACGTTTGGACGCGTCAGGTCTGCGACGCCGCGTATTCTCTTGGGATTGCCTTGTCTCACGATCAGCCCTTCTTCCCAGTGAGCGAAAGTGACCACCATGCAGTCCATGCCGCCGAGACTGCGCTGCAAATCAGGAAGATTCCAAACTCCGGAACGCTCGTCGGCTAAGTGCACTCCTGCCGCGTGAACCTCGCCCCGTTTGAGTGCGCCGAGGGCGATGCAATTGCCCATAAGGCAAGGCACGAGATTGTCTTTGTCTTGCTTTCTCAAATGCTCGGCGGCAAGAAACATTGCGGGGTCACAACCGGCAACGACGATTTTCCGCCGCACCGTCTCGCGATCCTTGAGCAGCTTCACTTTGACACGTTTGCTCTTCGGTGACGCCGCGATGATGAGACCGTCGGCGGTGGCCCTTAAGCTCATTAGTTCAC
>WNFZ01000809.1_pt1 | contig 30207 bp, 37 predicted proteins | sample 5400081 | NCBI WGS metagenome assembly WNFZ01 (sample SAMN13153365, study PRJNA577476) | soil metagenome | isolation source: 80 cm soil or saprolite under grassland replicate 1 | place: USA:California | collected 2016-06-15 | reverse complement strand
GTCAAGTGTTCACGATCACAATAATGGCGTTCACGATGATAATTCTGGTGTTCACGATGCGTAATAATCGTGTTCACGATCAATAATTCCGGTGTTCACAATCAATAATTTTCGCGTTCACGATCCGTCAGAAAACGCATGCGGGTGGAGAACAGCAGTAAGTTTGTCCGGGGAAAGGGCAGGGCCCGGGAAGAAATCGAGCGCCGCGTTCTCAGCCGTTACGGTATGGAGAACCCCGACAAAAAACGTGGAGAGTATCTGCTTTCGATCCCTACACTACCGACGAGGAATTAGATCACATCATCTACAATGAGATTTGGAGGGAGGCAGAAAGTATCGCGGATTTGCGCAGCTGCTTCACGGAGGGGTGTCATTTCCCTGGATGATCCCGACAGAAGATGGTGATGTGGCGATTGGACATCCGCCTGTCTTGCTATCGTACCCCCGACTTTTTTGTGCTCTCGCAGGATTGGGTATTTCCCAACAAAGGAACCAAAAACGCCATAGAAAATAAGTTTAATCGGCACCTGATCAAGAATGCGATCATTTGCTGGAACTATCTCTATCTTATGATACTCCCCGAAATTTAGACCAGTGATTAAGGTGTAAAATCGCTGCCGATCTTGGAGACGCTATGAAGAAGCAGCAGCGAAAAACTTACACCACCGCATTCAAGGTAAAGATCGCTTTGGAAGCTATCAAAGGCCAGCGCACTATCAATGAAATCGCCACCCACTACGACGTCCATCCGAACCAGGTGACGCAGTGGAAAAAACAGGCCATTGAGAGTCTGCCTGAGGTCTTCTCGACCAAGCGGGAACGCGACGCCCAAGGAGAAGAATCCCTTAGAGCAGAACTCTACCAGCAGATCGGCCAGCTCAAAGTCGAACTCGACTGGCTCAAAAAAAAAGCTGGTCTGCTCGATTGATCGAAAGCGACAACTGATCGAACCGGACAACGATTCGATCAGCGTCCGCCGTCAGTGCGAGTTGATCGGGCTTTCTCGCGCCAGCCTCTATTATGAGCCAACGGAAGAGAGCGCCGAGAACCTGTTGCTGATGCGCCTGCTCGATGAGCAGTACACGCGAACGCCGTTTTACGGCGTGTTGAAAATGACGGCTCTGCTACGCGGAGACGGCCACCTGGTCAATTGCAAGCGGGTGCGCCGCTTGCTGCGGTTGATGGGATTGGAAGCGATCTACCCCAAACCGCGGCTTTCACTGGCGGCGCCGGGCCATCAGATCTATCCGTATCTGCTGCGCGGCGTGAAGGTCACGCGGGTGAATCAGGTTTGGAGCGCCGACATCACATACATTCGCTTACTTGGCGGCTTTGTTTACCTGGTCGCGATCATCGACTGGCACTCACGCTACGTACTCAGTTGGGAAGTCTCGACGACGATGGAGAGTGAGTTCTGTGTGAGCGTCTTGAATCGAGCGCTCCAAGTAGCAAAGCCGGAGATCTTCAACACGGACCAGGGCTCGCAGTTCACCAGCTGCGCGTTCACCGGGATTCTCAAAGAGCGCGAGATCGCCATCAGTATGGACGGGCGAGGTCGAGCATTGGACAACATTTTCGTCGAACGGCTCTGGCGCAGCGTGAAGTATGAAGAGGTCTACTTGCGCGATTACGAAACCGTTCCTGAGGCCATCAAAGGCTTGGGGCGGTACTTCGAGTTCTACAATTGTGAGCGGCTTCATCAGTCGCTCGACTATAAAACTCCGGAGGCCATTTACAGGCTCACGGCTTGAAAAACAGACCCGCAGCGATCCACCTTATTTTCGCTGAATTTTGGTCTAGACAATGGGGAGTACCTTATCTGTCACAGCAGTTCCTGGAGGTCGAGACCGAAGAGCAGAAGGCAGAACTGATTATGGCAATCAAGAACGGATCGGTAGTTTCCTGGCGCCATATCAATCTTCATGGGGAATACGATTTTTCGGACGAGAGGCTGCAGGACTCTGTGGGCCTGGACTTGGCTAAAATTATCACACTCAAGCTGGCCTAAAAATCGGGAAAGCTGAATAGCGCTATACCCTTTGTTGTCACCCGATTCATTGAAAGGCTATGGCGCTTTTGGTTCCTTTGTTGGGAAATACCCAGCTTGTTACGTTTGCCCGCGATGTCAACGATGCACCATCGGCCCTCACGCTGTTGAAGATGCTCGACCGTTAGCGCGGCGCATTCCGCCCGACGCAGGCCTGCCCCAATCAAAAGCGCCAGTATCGCCCGATCGCGGAGGCCGAGCGCCGTTGTAGTGTCCGGCGCCGTGAGAATCTTTTCCGCCTGTTCGCGGGTTAGCCAGTTCCCTTCACGCCGGCCGCGTGAGATGACGCCGGCGACCTTACAAGCCCGCTCGACTTCCACCGGATCGAGCCGGCCGTCTGTCGCTGCTTCGCGCAGGAAGAACCGGACGGCCGAAAGCGCTTGATTGATTGCGGCATTGCCCCGGCCTTCGGCACGCAGGCCTGCCTTGAACTCATTCAGCAATGCTTTGCTCAACGGTTCGCGGCGTTCGGCCATGAACGCCACAAAAGCGGCGATGGCGCGCCTGTATCCTCTGCGAGTATTTGCCGATTGAATGCCGTCAAGAACTCGCTCAATGAAGGTTTCGATTTCGTTTCCGCCGGCGCGTGGAATCAATGCCTCACTTGTCATAGTCCCTACTCTCCATGAGCGTCGAGCCATTCGTTTAGAAGGTCGTTTACCAGTCGGTTGAAGTCGCGGCCCTTTACGACAGATTCTGAGCGCGGCTCATAATATACAAAGCATCCTTAGCGAAACGATTGTCTCTGAATGTGGCTATGCAATTTTTCCCCTGATCCTTCGCGAACCTCTTCGCGTCATTTGCTCGCTCCATCGCCTCACGGTTCGTTAATGAGCAGTCTGGATCGATATAGCAAACCCCAATGGATACCGTTGTCCTTTCTGGAACCCCCGAATACTTCACTTCCGCCAAGTCTCGCCGCAGTTCATCCAAAAAGTTTCTGGCCATCTCAAAAGACATGTTGGGCAGTAAAAGTATGTACTCGTCGCCGCCGAAGCGGTAAGCAAAGCCATGAGCGAACATGTGAGCCTCTAGGGCCGCCATAAACGTTGGAAGAACACGGCGGTCAACGTCCGTTTCTCCATACCGCTTGTTAAAGGACTTGAAGTCATCAATATCAATATACGCAATAACTATTGAGGCCCCGCGCATTTCGCACCGCTCTCGGTAGTCGTCCAAGTCCTCCAAGAACAATCCCGGCGATTGGAGAATATGGAATTTCTCGTCATACTCTCGCTCCGGCGGCTCATATTGATTGTCTGTTGGGGATGTTAACGTATTTGCCATTGCCGCTGGGTTAAAGGCCATTCCTAGATGTTGGCTCACCGCATGTAAGGAGATGATCTTCTCTTGAAGACGGATTCGCTCGGCCTGCTCGACAGGAATGTATTCTGTGAGACGTGGCTTCTTTGCTGGCTTCACTTCACGAATCCAATCTTGCTCTAACAACTTATCCAAGGGACTGACGTGCATTTCCAGAGTATGAATGACTTCCGGGTGAATCGTTCTCGCTTTATACCACTCGAACTGTTTTGCCATAGAACGGCGATAATCTAACAACGCTCGCTTAAGGCAGGAGAGAGCGACTCCATCAAGGTTCACTGTATGGTCAGTTTGGGGGTCGGCAAAATCCTTTAAAAGCTGGTCTAGGTGGTCAGACATTTCCGATAGTTCACTTGTCTTCTGAAAGCGGGGTATCTGATCTGAGAGGATGCGAAGAAAAAACGACCGGAAATCACTTTCAAACCATTTAACAGCCTCAAAAATATGCTTTACTTGATCATCTGTAAACGTTAGCATTCTTCATTATTCCTTTCCGCAATCCAAATAATCGTCCTGCGCCCGCGATACAAATCTTGTCCACCGATGATGCGCGCAAAACACAGGAGGGGGCTAGAGCTAAATGGTTATTTTTGCCCATGCCCTCGAAAAGGTAAAATTCACCGCGCTGTGGTCGCAGATGTAGGCCTTGTCCAAACATTCGTGTCATCAGGGGCAAAGTAGACCCGTGAAAAACGGCCAGATTGGTTGCATCAACGCCTCAACCTGAGTCTCCATAGTGAACCAGATAAAATACGAATTATCTCGTGCGTGAGGAAAATTATCTGACTTTTTATTGAACGGAGCAGGAGAGGGGTCGAGCTAACTTGGGTTCTCAACTTCATTCCGCCTTCACGCCAAGACTTCGCAGCTTCTCTAGAGCTTCTTTACGGTCATTGGGATTGGTAGGTAGTTCAAGGCTCTTTCGAAAATCAGCAATAGCACTTTGTTTGTTACCAGCGTTTTTGTGGGCATTCCCGCGGTTGAAGTAGGCGAGAGCAACATCCGGCTTGAGCCTGATGGCTTGGTCGTAGTCGGCTATCGCCCGGTCGAGTAGTCCTTTCTTGGAATAGGCAAGCCCGCGGCTGTTGTATGCGTAAGCATCATCCGGCTTGAGCTTGATGGCCTGGTCATAGTCGGCTATCGCCCGGTCGTAATCACCTTTGTTGTTGTAGGCAGCTCCCCGATTATCGTAGGCAGGAGCAAATTTGGGTTTGAGCCTGATGGCTTGGTCGTAGTCGGCTATCGCCCGGTCGTGCTGCCCTTTGTCGTAATAGGCATTCCCGCGGTTGAAGTAGGCGAGAGCAACATCCGGCTTGAGCCTGATGGCTTGGTCGTAGTCGGCTATCGCCCGGTCGTGCTGCCCTTTGTCGTAATAGGCATTCCCGCGGTTGAAGTAGGCGAGAGCATCCGGCTTGAGCTTGATGGCCTGATCGAAGTCGGCTATCGCCGAATCGAAATCTTCCCTTAAAGCGAAAGAGGTACCGCGAAAGAACAGAAGGTCTGATTGGTAATTCGCCACTTGAGAGGAAATCTTCTGTTCAAGCGCCCTAGAGAATCGGCGAACAGCCTCGTCATAATTTTCCGACTCGAAGTAAATTACACCGAGAAGCAGGAGAGTAATTAAGCTCATATCACCTGCTATACTCTCCCTAACGGTAAGGCCCGGCTTATCTGCAACTGACGCACTATAGTCAATCTGCTCTCCATTTCTTCTGATAGCATAACTTCTGGGCAGTCGGTGCTGTTCGCTCAATGTCTCAATGTGTACGGTGCCGGTCTGTGAATCGTCATAGAATCCCCAGATGACTATAGACGCCTTTTTTTCTTTGCCCTTCTCACGCGCTGCTGTGCTGCCTTCTTGTTCGGTAATCGTCATTCGCAGGGCTTTGATTTCCACCTCCGGATATTCTTCTGTAGCGCGCCTCAGTTTGTTTATCACTGTTGGCGTGACAGCATACCTCGGATCGGGGCCTTGGAAGTCGGCTACAAGGACTATGATTTTGGTCGACGGGCGGCGCTCGATGTACTCGGCGACGGCGAAACCGGAGATTGTAAGAGCAGGGAGAAGAATCATCCCGGTGAGCGCCCATCTGCGCCACTTGGGGAATTGAGGGACCTTTTCGAACTTCGAGTGTTGGTCTATCGCTTCTCTGACTTCGCGCTCCGTCTTGCTCGTGTAAACCCAAAACAGAAAGAGCCATACCACAGAAACGGCAGCAAGCACCGTCCATGTGATATTCTCCTCTACCTCTTTGACGCCCTTCTGAAGGCCGAATACGAAAAGCGCCACCCCTATGAAAGGAGCGCCCCACTTCTTGATTTTCTCGATGAATCCGGCGAATCCTCCGGGCGCAGAATCGTTACCCATCTCGCTTTCTCCTCTAAAGCCACGGTCGGCTATCAAGCTGAGCAGGCGCGATTATCAGGGGGAAGGAGCGGATTCACAAAGCCCGGCGAGGCGAAGTCGGAAGAAGAGGACACCATACGAACATCAAAATCCCCTGTAAAAAAAAAGCGCCTTCTCGGCGGCAGACAGGACGAGTTTCCACCATGTATTGTCCAGTTGGCAATGAAACCACTCACTTCGATTTCGCAGAATCACCAAAAGGCGAAATTTCGAGAGTCAGGACAGCCTTTTCTTGCTCAGGCAGCCCTGAAATCCCAATTGATTTCGTATCAGCGGCTGAAAATGCGAAATTTTGATTGCTTACTTTGCCCCTGGTGACACGAATGTTTGGACAAGGCCATGTACGAGCGAAAGCAGGCCGCTGAGGACCAGGAGGCGATGGACGTCATCAAAGTCGTTTCACCAATCGCTTGGCAGCACGTCAATCTATTTAGTACGTTCGAGTTTAACCAAGCAGCATCGAAAGTTGCTATTGATGCGTTAGCATCGTGCTATGACGATCCGGTTAGCTGGAGCAAAGCATTCCAGGAAGAAGCGGAAGACCTCTAAACAATGTCAGCGATCCTAATTTTTACCTTTTCGAGGGGATGGGCAAAAATAGCCAAGATGCTCGGTTTTTTGCGCCATAAACCAATCCTTCTAAATTTGGAATTGTGGATCCATTACGGGCTTTTTCGATCGTTATGCAGTATGCGGGTATCATTGCTCATATTGCCCCTTTCAAGGTGAGACTACTCCAGCCGTACTTTTTTGGGCAATCCAAAACGCTTATCCAGCGCTTCAATGACGGCATCCGTTACCGTCGTCCCATGTAGAAGCGCCTGGATGTTCCACCATCGGCGCTTTTCCTCCGGAACGTTTATGCTCAGGCTGACCGTGCCGGCAGGCTTGCCAGGTCTCTGCGCAACGGGCTTGCCAGGTTTCCCGACAGCGGGCTTTCTCGGTCTGCCGGCATCGGGATTGCCCGATGTCTTGACGCTTCTCTTTTGCGGTTTCGGCTCTGCGGGTTCGGCTGATCCCTCGCCCAGCGCTTCACTCTGCATCGCTTTCATTCTGGCTTCAGCCAGACCTGCGAATTTGCTTTTCATAGTATCGCCTCAACTTCACTTCCCAATATTGCAAACTCTTCCCAAGCAAGGACGGCTTTCGCTTCCGTGAACATTGATGGAGAGCACAAAAAAGTCGGGGGTATGTTAGCAAGATAGGCGATTGGACATCCGCCTATCTTGCTAACATACCCCCGACTTTTTTGTGCTCTCCATCGATAGAGCCTGATGTAATCTGCGAAAAACGAAATCGCCCCCATCGTGTGATAACTCCTGATGCGCTCAGCACCGTATTTTTCAAGCAGTTTGGCGGCCATGAATGATCCCACCTTGATGAAAGCCAAACCGGATATGGGATGGAGGCCGTCCTCGCCGTCTTTGAGAGCGGTTTGATAATTCACCGATGACGACCCGGCATCGATGATGCGATTGACGTAATTAAAGGCTTGGGCCAACTCCTGCGGATCATCGGCAAACGGCTTTCGGCATCTGTCGAACCAGGCTCCGCCGTAATTGAATACTGCGGTCAATTGCTGGTATAAAGCCTGACCTGTACTGCCCTTGGTGGAGACACGAATCTCCCACGGTTCATCCGTCAGCAACTCGTAAAGCCGCTCGACGATCGGAGGATAGGCATCGCTGGTGTTGGCGGCGAAGGCAATGGCCATATTTTTCGACGGAAATCGGTATAACGCCGCGGTTCAGGCGCTCGGCCGAGCGCAGCGAAGGCCGAGTCGCCTGCAACCGCTGGTTGGGTGGCGCCTTGCTGATGATCAACCGATGCTTCTCTTCTGTCCCGTCTCAGAGAGTTTGGCACTAAGGAGCAACAAATAACAGACTGTCCTGGGGTGGAACCCTGCTCTCGCTCCCGCGGTTCTTTCTCTGAATTACTCTACAGCCCGAACTTCGGGACGAAACAACAAGATAAGTATTGAGAAAAGCATCAAACCGACTGAACAGACGAAAAATGTGAATGGTTCACTCGTCCGGTCGGCCAGCAGTCCCATGGTCAGTGAGCCCAGGGGTTCACCGCCCGTATACATGAGCGCAAATAGACTCGTCACCCGCCCCCGCAGCTCGTCAGGTACGGCAGATTGAACGATAGTGCTGTTGTTGGTCTCCAAGGTCACATAGGAGAGACCAACTAGGCCTAAACAAAGCAAAGAGATAGGTAGGTTGCGTGACAGGGCAAAGGTGACCATGGCCAACGGTATAAATATGCTACCCCATGTCCACACCTTTCCGCGATTTCCGCGGCTGGCCAGTGCCGCAATAATGAGCCCGCCGAAAACTGCCCCTATTCCATGCACTGAGAGTAGTAGTCCGTTGGTGGTCACATCGCCGTTCAATATCTTCACCGCCCAAGCTGGCAATAGCACAATGGGACCAAACCCAAAGATGCTGATTAGAAATTCGCTGGTGATCAGGGTCTGGATTAAGCGCTTGCCGCGGATGTATCGGATTCCTTCCGCGATTGCTGTCAACGCTGAGCCGCGTGGCAATAACACGCGTGTGGATCGGATTTGCATCATGAGCAGGGCAGCGATGACGGCAATGAAAGAAACACCGTTAAGGAAGAAACACCAACTCGGTCCGGTCAGCGAGTACACCCCTGCGCCGACCGCCGGGCCGATGATCACGCTTAGGTAGAACATTGCGTCACTGAGCGTAATCGCATTGGTCAGATCTTCGCGCTTCACCAGATCGACTGCCAGGGATTTGCGTGCCGGGGTTTCGACGGCATTCGCCACGCCCAGCAGCAACGCCATCATCAGAATATGCCAGGCCTGTACCCAGTTGAAGAATACCAGCGCCCCCAAGATAAACGCCAGCATCATCTTCACGGACTGGGTGATTACCAGCAGGGTACGCCGTGGAACCCGATCGGCCATAAGTCCGCCGTAGATCATAAGCAGCCAGGACGGCAGCCCCGACAGGAACCCGACGTATCCCAGGTAAGCCACGGAACCGGTTAGGGTATAGAGCAAGTAACCCTGAGCAATGTTCTGCATCCAGGTGCCGACCAGTGAGACAAGCTGGCCGATGAACCATAACCGGTAATTGCGGTGGCGAAAAGCCGCAAAGGTACCGGCCGTGGAAATGAGGGCCGGACGCGTGAAGATGCTCATGCCGATCCTTCGGCAAGGAAGGATGATCCGAACGCGCTGTCGGAGAGTTGTTGGTACGACCCATGGGCGATTTCCACCACGTTGTTCGGGGCAAATTGCTCAATTAACCTCAAGCCTCTCTGTCGGTCCTGCACACTCCCCTGCATCCCGAAGATTTGCTCGGAGAACTCGGCAATATCCTCCACAATCCGCTCGTAGCGATAATAGGCGAGCGCGACCCGATCGATCTCGGTCTGGCCGTATCCTTGATAGAACCATTCGGTTTCTTGATCGTTGTTCCAGATGCCGCCAACCCCGCCACCAATGAACATCAGATCGCGCTCTTTAGGAGCCAAGATGGGCGCGTCCCAGTCCACGATGGTCAACTCGTCGTCCGCGCCTACCAGGACATTGTTGCCATGAAGGTCGGCATGGCACACCACGCGTTGGACGGCTCGATCCTGAAGCACTTGTGCGAGCTGTTCCGCGCGTTCGACAATGCGCAGGATCTCGTCACGCTTCGTCATCCATAAGGCGGCAAAGCTCGCCGCGGTTGGGTCATCATAGTGGTCGTGTTGCACCCGTTGGTGGTACGCCGTCACGATATTACGCCAAACCGGCGAGTAGTCTTCTTGTGGCACACGTTCGACTAATCCAACAGGTAAGGTCGCCGCATGCACGGCCTGCATACTCTGGCCCAAGGCGATCCACGCAGCCTTCGACAAGGGAACCTGGAAGCCGGTTTGCCCATCGAAATACGGGTAGAGGATCCAGTCGAAACCATGGGCATGTACGCACAACGTCTGGGTGGTCGTAGCGATAGGGGCCATGACTTGCCGAATCCCTTGAGCATGGAGAAAGGCGGGGACGGCGACTGCGACCTCGTTGAAGTAACCCTGCCGGAGCTTGAGGAAGTAGGGGATGCCACCGTCGGCAATGACATGATAAGCCGCGCTGTTCACCCACCCTAGGGGCAGAAAGGTCACCTGCGAGATGTGTAGCCCGAAGCCATCGTGCAAACAGGCGATGATGTTGGCATCGGAGATATCGGGTTTTGTCAGCATAGCCGATATAAGGATCCATTCGTTCCAAGATCTTGATTACAAGCAGAATCACGATACCACAACCGGCCTGCTCAGAGGGAAAATAGAGACTCTCCTTCTCCACTGGCACGATTTCTTCCTCAGTGTCAAACTCTGTGAAGAGCAGTGCCATACTTTCCGGCGCCAGTGCCGAACTATTCGAGATGGAACTTCCGCGCGAAGATCATGTTCGACCGGTACCCTTGTAAAGGATGCTCTGTCGGTTGAGTGTCAGCTATGCATTGTCGGCTCGCACCTGTTGAGTATTTGATCTGTGTAAACTGCTAACATGATATAGCCTCGTGTTAAGTTCATATGAAAGCCTCCCAACATCGTGCTGGTTCCGATTTGAGCTCCTCCGTGCCAGGGAGACCATTGTCCATTCAATGCCAAGTACCACCACCCCAAGACATAATCGAGCGCCGCATAGCGCCCATTCTTCAGCGCATGATGCGTGTACATTAGATCGAGAGAGGCCGGCGAGAGAATCTTGCCCGCATCAACGCCGCGCGCCCATTTCAACAAATCAGGGATCGTGCCGATCAGCCCTCCCCCGCCGAAACGAGTGCTGACATCTACAAACGGTGCCGGTTTAATCCGACCGTCAACTCGTTCATAAGTACGCACCCGGTTCGGAATCAACTCGCGCTCGCTGTTCATCCGCGTGTCGTTCATTTCCAACGGCCGGAAGATATTTTCGCGCAGATAGTCGTCGAATGATTTGCCGCTAACCTCCTCAATGGCTGCACCGAGCAAGTTATAACCGCTGGTGGTGTACTCGTACTTGGTGTCGGGTTCGTATTTGATAAGGTTTTTGCCGATCCGCTCGACTACTTCTCGTGGCGCGATGTATTCTGGTCCCAGGCCCGAACCCCACTGTCCGCCGCCGGTATGAGCCAACAATTGCCTCACCGTTACCGGCCATGGAGAGCACAAAAAAGTCGGGGGTATGGTAGCAAGATAGGCGGATGTCCAATCGCCTATCTTGCTACCATACCCCCGACTTTTTTGTGCTCTCGTCGAAATGGCGTAGTGTCACTATTTTTGAAAAATCATACGCTAAGGCCATTCGAAATCCGGCCTCAACACCTAACCTCTCAGTACGTGAAAGTTTCCGCTGTCTATCTGCAGTAATTTTGATTGCCGATAGCGGAAACTTTCTATCCGCGGAATCGTTATTGTCGGGTAACGGGGATCAGTCTCCGTTATCAGAAAGTTTCGACATTCACCTAATTCCTTATTAGTCATTGGACCCGAGGAGGGCCCATTCAAATGAGCGTCAAGTGTCTTCGACGAATTTTAGTTCTCGGGCTCTTCCTGCTTGCCCAGAGCGCTACGGCGGCCGCACAAGCCCGTGTTGAAAAGAATGTTGTCTATGGGATGTTCTCGGGCACGGCATTGTTGTTGGACGTCCATTATCCAGCGCGGCCAAACGGCTTCGGTATCGTCTTCATTCCCGGTAGTGGCTGGGGCGCGCCCCTGCGCTATTCAGCTACACCGCTCAAGGAATCGTCCCAGGTGGGAGTGTATGTGCCCTCCCTGACCGAAGCCGGCTACACCGTGTTCACAATCAACCATCGTGCGATTCCAACATTCCGGTACCCGGCCGCACTCGAGGATGCGCAACGCGCCGTACGTTTCATCCGACACAATGCGACCACATATGGCATCAACCCAGCTCGTATCGGCGGCTCAGGCGGATCATCCGGCGGCCATCTGGTTAGCATGCTTGGCGCTATGGATGGCACGGGTAATCCAGACGACCCCGACCCAGTCAATCGCGAAAGCGCCAAGCTCCAGTGCGTCGTCGCTCGCGCAGCGCCCGTCGACCTGCTTCAGATGAGCCCCAGCAATGGCGTAGACGTACTGTCCTTGTTTCTGGGCGTGGCCGCAGGCCAACCAATGCAAAAGAACTCGACAGAGTACAAAATAGCCTGGACCGCATCGCCCATCAACTACGCCTCCCCGGACGACCCCCCGTTTCTGCTCGTACACGGAGATGCGGACGGAACCGTCCCTTTCCGTCAATCGGAAATGATGGAAGCCGCCTTGAAGAAAGTGGGGATTCCGGTGACGTTGATTCGGATCGAAGGCGGCGGTCACGGGGAAACCTTTCCCGGTGCGAAAACCTCGCCCGACTACAAAGCTGAAATCGTGAAGTGGTTTGACACACATCTCCGCAAAGCTGTTGCTCGTCAGTAACGGCCATGCACCTTATGTTACCATCGCTGTCGATGAGCCGATGGTAATCCAGCGCGATGGCTAATATGTCGATGAGCCCCGCGCTGCTGCAGACGCTCAGGCAACTGAGGATCCACTTGCCGCCATTGTGATCGCGGTTATACACACGTGCAATTACGCGAATTGGAAGTTTGAGCCAGCCTTAGCGTATGATTTTTCAAAAATAGTGACACTACGCCGAAATGAATGCATCGGCTGTCCGATCGGAAATTCAGCGGTTTGCGGCATCATTATTGCCGTGGTCACATAACGTGCCGCCATGCGGCACGTTATGTGACCAGTCACATTGAGATCAGCCGGGATTTGGATGCCAAGCGTGGAATAGACTCGAACGTCGGCCTGAAACTGCACTGCCTGCTGAGAGAAGCCGGGTTCACCTCGCCCGAAATCCGCATCAGGCAAACCCCTGTTCTGCGTGGCGAGGCCAAGCGATTTTGGGAGATGACCTTACGCGAGGCGACGCCGGCAATTATCGAGTCCGGCGTCACAAGCGCAGACGAGATCGAGTCTGTCTGCGCTGAAATGGAGGATATCGCGCGAGATGAAACCACACCGCTTCTCCTGGCGCTTGTGACGCGGATCTAGGGGCGCAAGGAGTGACCTTAGCAGGGAGCGTCTTCACGGGTGAATAAGGAAAGCGACGGTTCACCCATGCATTGGGCCTTTTTAGATGGCAAAAAGCTATTGACAGTATTCGGGGCGGATCGTAACATACCAATCGTTTAGTATCTTATGTGAAGGGCGACCGTGTTCAGAGCCGACGCAAACAGATAGGAAGGTATCAATGAGAAATTACGCAGTAACGGCCGCGGCGGAAGTTCCCGTCGATCCAGCGACAGCGTTCGCTATTCTGACGGAGGAGGTTGGCCAGTGGTGGCGCCCCGGGCCCTACAACTGGAATAATCGTCGGCGGGCCATCGGCATGCGCATCGAGCCGGGGGTTGGTGGCCGGTGGATCGAGATCCATGATGCGGCGACAGGCGAAGGGTTTGAGCTGGGAAAGATCACGGTGTGGGAGCCGGGCTCGCGCCTCGTCTTCCTTTATCGTGACGCAGGCGAGGAGATGGACAGAACCGAGGTGGAAGTTCGGTTTGAGGCGATGGCAGGCAATGGCACACGCCTGACTTTGGAACATCGCGGTTGGAAAAATGTCTCCGCGGACATCGCTGCAGAAAAGCGCAAGCGCAAACGCTCGGGGTGGAAGCACATCCTGGGCTGGTACAGCGAATGGGCGCCCTGGGGATCACCCAAGAGAATTGGCGTGACGCCAGACCCGGGGCCCGCATGCCCGCAAAGCAGTTCCTGAGCGTGCAGGGGTACGGCTTTGCGAGTTGACCGAAATGGAAGGAATAAGAGGAGCGCGAGTCGCGCCAAACATGAAAAAGACAAACACCAAAGCCCAGCAGAGCGCAGTGACCCGCGAGGGCATCGTTTCCGCAGCCATCCGGCTATTCGCGCAACGCGGCTTCGGTAGTACAGCTATAGCCGATATAACCGAGGCGGCGGGCATCACCAAAGGCGCCATTTACTGGCACTTTGACAGCAAAGAAGCCCTCTTCAAGGGCATTCTCGAGGAGATTCGTGACGAGTGGCAGAAGGTGGTACGAGGCCCACTCGATGGAGAGCCGAATCCCCTGCGAAAGATCGAGCTGCTTTTTGATCAATACGCGTTGTTTCTCAAGAAGAAGCCCGAATTCTGCCTCTTTCTCCAGCGCGCCTTGCTCGAGCCGGAAGGCGACTACGCCAGGCAGGTCGCACGTGTATTTGACCGCACACAAGCTTTTGTGGCCAAGGTCCTTGACGAAGCCAAGCGGGCCGGGCTGGTTAAGAAGCAGCTCGATTCGCTTGTCGTTGCCCGAACGATCTTGATCTCCCTGACAGGTGTGACTGCCCACTGCCATGCGAGCCGGAGCCTCAGCGTAGATTCGGTCGTCGCAGAGCTCAAGCGGCAGCTCTTGTCGTCTACAAAAAGCGGAGACTAGCGTCGAGAAACCGCTGGGGAGAACATTGCCGAGTAGCGAGGCGTCTATGTTAGAGCAGATCACGATCATGCGCATACAGAGATCCCGGCTGTCTGAAACGGCGAGGGAAGCATCCGAATTCGGTACCGTCTTCAGCGACCATATGTTTGTTGCGGACTACGAACGCAACAAATGGGGCAACCCTCAGATTATTCCGTATGGCCCGCTGCCGTTACATCCGTCATTAAGCGCGCTGCACTACGGGCAGGCCGCCTTCGAGGGGTTCAAAGCCTTCCGCGCCGTGGACGGTCGAATCGCGCTATTTCGGCCCCGCGACAATCACGCCAGGCTCAACCGCACGGCGGCGCGACTCGCGATGCCCGAGGCGCCGGAATCATTGTTCATCGATGGGGTCATGGGGTTGGTTCGATTTGACCGTCAAGTTCGACACTTTGAGCTGCTCATGGTTGACCCCGCTGAAGGCCACCTGATTTCTACGGGAGGCTCAAGCTGAGGGTCGATGGAAGGCCTCGCCAACATGCGGCCGGGTTATGGCAAGGTTTGTTATGGGGAATCGACGATCGCTGCTAGAACGCTTACACAGAGCGCATAGAAAGTGCGCCGCTCTGATGCCGATAGGCGAGACCCTGGGTTTCAGGGTGGAGAGCATCGAGGCGGGCTCCGCCGCCGTAGCGATGGACGTGGATGATCGGCACGCCAATGTGCTCGGCGCCACCCATGGCGGGCTGCCGTTTGTGCTGGCCGACACTGCCATGGGACTCGCCCATCTGGGTCTGTTAAGTAAACAGTAAATAGTTCGTTGACAAGGCAAGAGCGCAGAAACTATCGATGAATAAAGGGCGAAATGCCAGGACGCTGTTTGCTCCACTAATGAAGAAGCAGTTATCCTCCGAGATGGTTTTTCATGCCTGTCATCATTGGCTTTTATGCGATAAGGTTTCAGAAACTCGCTGTTCTTTATGAGTGCTTCTGAAACAAGACTATCCAAACCTATCGCATTCTGGCCCAGTGTTTATCGGCCTTTTCAGCGGTTGCTCAAACGCCTTGTCAAGGAACTTTTTACTACCTACTTAGCAGACGGAGAAGCAGGAGCCACCGTCGAGGTCAAAATCAATTTCCTCCGTCCGACATGGCATACGAGGCTGCGCGCCGAGGCGCGGACCGTACAGCACGGGGACACCTTGAGCTTGCTCGAGTGCAACGTTTGCGACGCTGACGGTCGACTGGTGGCGCGCGCAATGGCCACTATGATGCGTCTGGCCAAGGGAGCGGGCGAAGGAAGAAATGCGGTATACGAGGGCTGAGCGCGGGCGTCAAGTGGGCGCAAACTTGAGAAAGGAGCCAATCGATATGGACGACGCTTTACGCGTTGTTGTCGAAATGAACGAAAGTATCTGGAGCCGCTTCAAAGACGCGCTCGAAGATCTCAGCGAAGAGGAGATTCACTGGCGGCCTCTCCCACAAGCTAATACGATCAACGTCATCATCAGGCACCTACGCATTGAGGCGCAGTGGCACCTCAACAGCCTGGCGCATGGCGAGCCGATGCCCACCATAGCGGTGGCCGCGCCCCAGGAAGAGATTGAAGCTATTCCTGCGGATTTCGAGGATAACTTCAAAATGTTGGAGGAACTCTATACCGGGTTTGTGGAGGTTCTTCGAACGGCCACGCTGGTGACGTTACAGCAGCGAACGGCAGCCGCCTACGGCGAAGCAAGGGGGCTAACGTATCGCCTGGGATATCACCAAGCGGCGCATCTGGCGATGCATTGTGGCCAGATCCGAACGATCCGCAACCTGTATCGCAAGACGCGCGGAGAGTCGGCCCGATTCTTTCCGGAGAACCCAACATATCCGACAGTTTGATGGCGTTAGGCCGCGACCGTTAGAGGGATGAGCAATATGATCACAGACTTGTGGCAAGACCTGCGCTATGGCGCGCGAATGTTATTGAAGAACCCGGGGAGCGCCTTGATTGCGGTGATCGCCAGCGCGCCGAGCATCGGCGCCAAAGCGACGATCCTCAGCAGCGCGGAGGCGACTATGTGGCGGCCTTTTTCGTTTCCGAACCAGGAACGGTTGGCGATGATCTTCGAGGCTCGGATCGGCCATCAGTTCATGCCAAAGCTCCGGGCGCGTGCGCTGGCTCAATTCGATAATGATAACAAGAGAAATCGGCCGTTTGGGATTATGTCACCGTGTAAGAGCCAGGAAGGGTGTGGGACCAGGCGCCGCCAGAGCCTGCTTATTCGAGTGTTCCAGTCGTCCGCGCCATTGATGGCGCAAGAGAGGCAGTCCGGAGGCTGCTACGCACAAATGTGAAATAGTATTTACATCTGATCGGGTGAATGTATGAGTTACGACTATCTCGTTGTTGGAGCCGGTTCGGCTGGAGCTGCTCTCGCCGCGCGCCTCTCCGAGAATTCTTCGGCGAAAGTGCTCCTATTAGAGGCGGGGCCAGATTACCGGTCGGCCGACGCCCCACTGGAAATGCGCAGTCCGAACTTTGCCGAGATCGTACGACGCGGCGGTTATCACTGGCCCAAGCTCTACGCGCAACTCACCGACGCGCAAGAGCCGAAGCTCTACCTGCGCGGTCGAGGAGTGGGTGGAAGCTCTGCCATCAACGCTCAAGGGGCCATACGGGGAATGGTCGCGGACTTCGACGCTTGGGCTGACCAGGGCTGTATAGGGTGGGCGTGGGAGGATGTGCTTCCTTTCTTTATCCGCCTTGAGAACGATCTCGATTATGACGACCGCCCCTACCACGGGAAGAGTGGCCCCATTCCAATTAGCCGGACGCCTCCGGAGCAATGGGGCGCCGTGGGCAGCGCCTTTGCGGAAGCGGCAATGAGCTTTGGCTATCTGTTGTGTGATGACGTGAACGCTCCCGACAACCAGCCTGGTATTTTCCCATTACCTCTCAATGCTCGGGACGGCATGCGCGTATCTACAAATGACGCTTACCTCGAACCCGCCCGGTCTCGCGATAATTTCAAACTTATCGGCGGCGTTCCGGTCGAGCGCGTCGAGCTTGACCGGACGCGGGCGAGAGGTGTGTGGGCTCAAACTAAAGAAGGCCCTGTTTATTACGAAGCGGAGGAAGTGATCCTGTGCGCAGGGACTATCCACTCTCCTGCGATCCTCATGCGATCCGGAATCGGGCGAGCGGATGACCTCTTATCGCTCGGCATTCGACCAGTGGTCGACCTTCCCGGCGTGGGACAAAACCTATGCGAACACCCGCTGGCCGAACTTAGACTCAAGCTGCGTCCCAAAGCGAGGGCGGCTTCGCTGCGCGCGATTCCTTTCAACTGTATCCTACGGCTCAGTTCCGGCCTGGCGGAGGCAGGTGACCTCTTTATGTTCTCGGCCAACGTGGGAGAGACGGTTTCGGAAGGCGGCATATCAGTAGGCGTCATGCAGCCATTCTCCCGCGGCCTGCTCACTATCCGCTCGACCGATCCCGGCATTGATCCTCGCGTGGACTTCCGCTTGCTCACTGACCAAAGAGATCTCCAACGTTTGCGCGAGGGTCTCCGTTTGGCGCTTAGATTCGCTCAACACAGCGCGTTATCCGGTGTCAGCGAAGGGATACTTGCTACAGGACTGTCGGTCGATCTTCTTTCCAACAATGAATTCTTGGAAATATGGCTGCGCCACAAGTGCGAGGGTTTCTTTCACGCAGTGGGTACTTGCCGGATGGGAAGCAGGAATAACTCCGGCTCTGTGGTTGACAGCGACTGCCGCGTGATCGGTGTTGAGAATCTTCGGATCGTGGATGCCTCGATCATACCAGTCCCGCCGCGCGCTCCCACTCACCTGACTACCGTGATGATTGCCGAACACATGGCGGCGCATATTCGGGCTTGCGGTAAAGGTTCTCCGTCGCAGGTTTCCGGCGCCTCGTCGCAGAATTCAGACGGTCCATCGTATTGCTCTTTCTCGCATAGCGCTACAGCCATATAATGACGACACTTGTTTCTCTCTCTTGTTCACCTATCTATTCGTCGGAATTGGCTCTATTAGTAAATTAAGGATTGGCCCTTATCCGGGAGCCAATGTTTGGCTGTTCTGCCGCTGACAAGATTGGTTTCTTAGGGCGACAGCGGTTGAAAGAGGCTCTGGAAGGTCGCGATGAAAGAAGACGCTCTGGATGATATTCAGATACGAATGGCCGCGCCTGCTGACTCTCCGTCCATTGCGGCGGTATTGCGTGAATCCTTTGCCGAGTACAAGGCGTCCTACACCGATGAGGCGTTCGCCGCAACTACTCCGGCGAGTGAGCAGATACAAAGCCGGATGAACGAAGGGCCGATCTGGGCCGTCGTGCGCGAGGCCGCGATCGTCGGGACAGTGTCTGTAGCGCCAAGCGGTGACGCGCTGTATATTCGAGGGATGGCCGTGCTCCCGTCGGCGAGAGGGTTAAGGACGGGTGAAGCGCTATTGAAGCAGGCGGAGAGTTTCGCCTCCGCGCATGGCTGCAAGCGGCTCTTCTTGAGCGCCACCCCATTCCTCGCTCGCGCGATCCGGCTCTACGAGCGGATGGGATTCAAGCGGAGCGGTGAGGGCCCTCACGATTTGTGTGGGACGCCGCTCTTTACTATGGAGAAAGAAGTATGAAGCTTATCTACTGCTTTCGATGTCAAAAAGGAAATCCGTGTTACAAGCTGTTTCTTTACCGACGCTGACGCAGCTTCGATCACCGTTGACGCGCGCACCTGAAACTTTCTTCGGCAAGGATCAATAGAGGGGGATAACACATGACTCGACATACTATATACCATGTCGTTCAAACCCTTTTGTTCTGCATCTGCCCGGGTTTGGCGTTGGCTCAAGTACCGGAGCCAATACCGAAATTGAATTACGAGGCGATTTCGGATTTCTTTCAATTGCCGCCGGGAGAGCACTTGGTCGAACCGGCTGGAGTCGCGGTGAATTCAAAAGGACACATCTACGTTTTTCACCGCGGAAAACACGCCCTGATGGAATTCGATCCTTCCGGCAAGTTCCTCCGCAGCGTTGCCGACGACCTGTTTGTGACGGCGCACATGGTTCGCATCGATCCGGAAGACAACATCTGGACCGCCGACGTCGGTTCACATGTGGTTCTCAAGCTCAGTCCCGAAGGACGAGTGCTGCTTGCCCTAGGTCGGTGGCGCATTCCCGGAGATGACGTGGGCCATTTCAATCAGCCTACAGACGTCGCCTGGGATCGCGATGGAAATATCTACGTCACCGACGGATACGGGAATTCGCGCGTCCTGAAGTTCGATAAGTACGGCAATCGACTATTTGGATGGGGAATGAAAGGCGCTGGCCCGGGACAGTTCGACTTACCCCACACCATAGTGATTGACGGTGACCTTGTGTACGTAGGCGACCGGGAGAACGCACGAATCGAGATCTTTGATACGAATGGACGGTTCCTGCGGCAATGGAACCTTGGGCATCCATTTTGCCTGGTAGTCACGCCGGACCACTTCCTGTACATGTCTGACGCGATCGCTAGCCGCATTTTGAAGATCGATTCTTCGGGGCGAGTCGTGGGAAGTTATACTGGACCGCAACCCGGCCAGGGACCGCACTTCGATCCTCACGAAATCGCGGTCGGCCGTGATGGTTCGATCTTCACGGCGGAAGTCGTGGGGTGGCACGCTCAAAAGCTCACTCCAAAGTAGATCGCACATTAGAAGATAAATTGGGTTTTCAAGTCTATACCCGTTGTTCGGCTTCACGCACGATGTTTATCTCCGACTGGTTACCGATTTTCAATATCTCACTCCGATCCAGTGCCGTATCGCGCAAAATGCAGGTGCAGGCTGCGCCGACTCAATTGCCCGCTCAGATTGCGCAGCGCCTGCAATTCATAGGTCCCGATCAAAACCACGAGCGTCTCGGATTGTTGCGCCAGGAACTTCAAACAATCCATCTGATCCTGGAGCTTGCGGCCCGACCCGATTTTGGCGAGATGTTGAGCTTCGTCGATCAATAACGCCCACGGCCTGCGGCGGCGCAATGATTGTTCCAGCGCCTGTCGTAATTCATGCTGTCGGACATGGCTGGCGTAAACGATCTCCCCGAAGCGATCGCGAAAGATCCCGATCGGCGTCTCCGCCGGAGGCAGAAACGACCGTTCGAGTTCCCGCAGTGTGCGCCGATAAAAATCGCCCCAGGCAAAATTGCCGCCGTCGGGGGCAACGGCATCCACTCCCGCTACCGGCAGATGATGCTCCGCCTGATCGGGGCGGCGTTCTTCCCGCAAGCGTACTTCCAGATGCCGGCGCAGCGTGGTCTTGCCGACGCCTGTCGGGCCGTAGACAAAGACCAGCGCCGCTCCGGCCGGTTCTCTGATGGCGCGCGAAAGCGCGGCATCGACCTGTTTCAAGCGCGGGTGTGCGATCACGTATTGACGAAAGTACGACAAGCGCTCTGATTCACTCTCCACGAGCAGATGTGCGGGGACACCCGGCCCTTTCGGCCTCGGCATTCAGTAATCCTCATAGATTTCCAGGTCATTGAAGTTCACGGGATCTCTCTCCGATGCCGGAGCGCCTGCTTCGACCGTTTCATCGCTCTTGCCGTTCAATCCTTCAATCGGGCCTTCAATCGGGGTCACGGCCGTTTTATTCCCTCGGGATCGAGCGCCGACTTCAGCATCGCGGCGGCGTTGAAGCAACAACGCTTCGGTATGCTCGACAGTCTTGAGAAATGAGGCCAGTCGGCTTGCCGTAATCATCATCCGTCTCTGATGGTTTTGGCGACGACTGCGCAGTTCCGCGGTCGCGATCATCAATTCACGCTCCGAACGATCGCGGAATATGTGGTAGTACTCGCTGATGCATTGATGCCACCCGTTGCGGACATAGGCATAAGCGCGACCGGCATCAAACGGATCGTATCGGACATCGACTTCACGCCCCTCGATTTCGCCATCGCGAAAGGCGCTGCACCAGTAATAGAGATAGTTGATTTTGACGCCGCGGCCGGGATGCACTTTCGCCTTGCCTTTGGCCGTGGTCGGCAGCGTCAGGAGGCGAAACTCTTCTTCGTCGTCAATCAGCCGATGTCGGCGCGCTCCGCCTTGAGCGATTCCGGCGATGAATGCTTCGCGCGGACTTTGACCGAGCGCCGGATGATCCGTCGTGTCGTAGACCTCATAGACGAATTCGGCGAGTCGTTCGGACAATGCCTCGTAAGTCCAGGCCGCGAGATTGCGCGGATTGACGGCTTTCGTGACCAGGCGATGATCACTCTTCGTCATCTGCGTATTGCCGATCAGGTTGTAAATGAACCGCGATTCCGTGGTCCCGAATAATCTTTCACAGACCGAACCGAAGCGCGCTTTGGCGGGCGGGCGCTGCTTCTTGATGCATTCATATCTCGCCAACAACGTCTCAAAGTAGGCGCTCTGAAATTCTTTGCCGCCGTCCACGACGATCGTTTGCGGCAACCGATGATGACGAGCGACGCATTCGCGCATGACCATCATGCAGCTTCTGTAACTAGGCGGATCGAAAGTCAAATGGATCGCCAGAAAGCGCCGCGAGTATGCATCCGTCATCAGCGTCAGCCAGGGACGGCCGAGTACTTTGCCCGTCTGAGAACAGACCAGTTCGAGATCGAGCGGGCTATGATCGATATGTCCGATTTCAAAGGGGCGATCTCCATGTCGTGGTGTCGTCGGTTCGAGCTCGTAATAAAATTCCGCGACGTCATAAGCGGCACGCTGGCCTTTTCGTTTTTTCTTCTGCTCGTGTCTCGGGCGATTCCTGACCTCGCGGCAAAATGTGCTGTAGCTCGGCGCGGTCAATCCTTTGGCTTCGCACTCGCTCTTAAGTTTCGCCCAAACCGCAAACCGATTCGGTCGGCGTACGTTTTCATAGTGCTCGGCGATGAACTGCCTGGTCATCTCCAGCGTTGCCTCCGGCAGCCGACTGCTCCTATTGCCGCGCCGGCTGATGCGCGGCAGTAAGCCGGCGAATCCGCAACCATGTTCAGCCTCGGCCTGTTGGTAAGCAGCCGACCAGCGCTGGATCGTGCGCACGGAGATCGTATCGGCTCTCCGCTCGGCAGGCGGACGATGAAGGTCGTCACTCAGGATTCGATAGCGACGATTGGCTTCGGCCAAATCCTTTGGAGCGGCCGCGGCGAGCAAGGCGCGGACGCGCTCAAATTGCCGACGATCTTCTTTCTGCAAGTCATCAGTAGCCGCGACAATCCGCCCTTGCTTGATCAATTGATCGATCTCGACGGTTGGGAATGTAACAACCTGTTGCGCTTCGTCGCACAGCCAGACCATGGTTTCACCCGGGTTGACGACCTCCCAGGGCTTCCCATCCCAGACGATTCGGCGGCCCGCATCGATCTCCACGTTTCTTTGCTTGCGCGATGGAACGACCGGCTTTTCACCGTACCGCCGGGCCGTCGGCTCATCGTAGAAGACGCGCGCGCGTTCCGGTTCGGCGAGAATGCAGGCGGTCAAATCGACATAGAGACGGTCGGTCATCAGCAGAATGTAGATCAGGTCCGAAGCCAATCCATACTGCGCGGCAAAGGCTAACAGATCCGCGAGCGTAATGCCGGGATGCGCGGCGACCAGTGATTGAAAGCAGACGACCGTTTCGTCACAGATCTCCAATTCATCGGCGCGCAGGTAATCTTCCAGAAAGAGCACGTTCCGCTGGAAGCGCCAATCGATCTCGGCCGATGACTTGAGCCGATAACTCAAACCGCGCGGGACTGCGTATTCTTCTCCAGGCCGACAACGCCAATGTCCGCGCTCGTCACGCGCGTAACGCGTGGGTTGCGTCTCGGCAAGACGCACAAGATCTTCTTCAGTTTTGCATTCGATCCAACCCGCGCCTTGATCGGCGATCACGAAGAAGTCGGGCGTATGGAGGACGCCGAGCGCTTTGCCGCTTTTGGCATGATAGTTGAGTTTGATTGCCGGCGGCTGATCGTAATATTCGCGAATCGTCGGGTCGTGCTCGAGTTCCAGAATGGTCGCCAACTCATTGCGGTGAGATTCGAATTGAATGGTGCAGCCCATTTTGCGGCTGGGGTAACGGCCTGAGACATTACCGGCGCCGCTTTTGACTCGGCGCGCAGGTTCCGCCGCTCGAATGCGGGCGATCAGTGATTGGATCGCCGACGGAAATTTGAGGTGTTCGCACCAAAGTTCAAACTCTTGCTGAGTGAGCATATGATGACCGACACACTGCCTGATTCGGAAAGTCGCGACTGATGCCGCTGATGAGACCCGAAATGCGTTCGGATTATATAAGGAGTAGGCCTGAATGCGTTAATGTCGATTTGCACTCAGTGACACTTTATGGGGGTATTTTTGCACTCAGCGACACTTTATGCGACCGGATGGCGTTTTTGCCGAATGAGAAATTAAGGACTTAGCCACTCTAATGCGACAAGTTATGTGGCAAAAAACGACATTTAATGTGACAAGTCACACAAGAGTTCCACCAGGATCAGGATGGTTCTCAACAGTCGCTCGATCCTCTCTTTGGCGCTTGGTTCCAGGTTTGTTCCTCGAATCTGCTTGATCAGATTCTCGACTTCGGCGGGATTGGTTTTTGGAATTTCTTCCCCTTTGGCCATGCTCGGTCAATCACCTTCTCATTGAGGGGAGCCAACTACTTCGGCCAACCATTACCACAGTCCGCCTTTGATTGGGAAGATTTTTTCCGCCGATGTTCGCCTATTTTTCAAAGGTACGCCGCCCCACCGAAGGGACACGCATATTCCTGTACACGTTTCAATGTAATGGTCTGGCTCTTATCGGCTATGGCCGCGGCCAGGCAGCGGACCAACCAATCTTTGAGGATACCCGTGCAACCGATCGAACGCGCATAGAGGTATTCCCAATGCTTGATCAGATTCGGGGTCCTCGCCACCGGCAAATGCAGTTGCAGATTATAGATAATGCTCCGAAAGACCTTCAGGTCCTCGGCGCTTGTCCCGTAACGAGAGAAATGTAGATGCCGGCTGCGCCGGCTCAATTGACCGCTCAGATTCCGCAGCGACTGCAACTCGTAGGTCCCGATCAAAACCATCAGCGTCCTGGACTGTTGCGCTAGGAACTTCAAACAATCCACTTGATCCTGCAGCCTCCGCCCAGATGCGACCTTGGCTATATGTTGCGCCTCGTCGATCAGCAACGCGCATGGTTGGCGATGGCGCAGCGATTGTTCCACTGCTTGTCTCAGTTCATGTTGCTGCAGATGGCTGTTATAGACGATCTCTCCGAAACGATCCCGATAGATGCCGATAGGAGCCTGGTTCGCGCTCTCCGGCAGGAATGGCTGCTCGAGTTCCTTCAACGTCCGCCGGTAAAAATCACGCCAGGCGAAATGACCGGCGTCGGGGGGAATCGCATCTATGCCCACCACCGCCAAATGATGCTTCTCATGGCGGCCACAGCCTTCTTCTTTCAACCTCGATTCCAAATGCCGCCGTAGCGTGGTCTTCCCAACCCCGGTCGGACCGTAGACAAACACCAGCGACACTCCGGCCGGTTCCAGGATCGTACTCCAGAGCGCGGCATCGCTCTCTTTCAATCGCGGGTGTGCGATCACAAACTGGCGAAAGTAGGACAACCGCGCCGAACCCTCCTCCGCCAGCAGACTGACCGGGAAACCTGCCTTCGCCATCGATCAGTACTCCTCATAGATTTCCAGATCCTCAAGGTCTACTGCCTCTCTCTCCGGAGCCGGAGAGCCGGTTGCGTTTGCTTGAAGTTGGTTGCCGTCATCGACCGTGACCGGAATCAGCGGCCGGTCGGGCCCCTTCCTTCCCTTGGAGACGGCCCTCACTTCGGCGTCGCGGCGGCGTTGGATCAATAAGGCTTCGTCTCTCTCCACCTCTTTGAGAAATGACGCCAGTTTGCCGGCAGTGATTGTCAGCCTTCTCTGATGGTTCTGATGACGGCGGCGCAGTTCCGCCGTCGCCATCATCAACTCACGCTCCGAACGGTCATGAAACACGTGGTAGTACTCGCTCAAGCACTGATGCCACTGCCGGCGCAAATAGGCATAAGCGCATCCGGCGTCGAACGGATCGTAGCGGACATCGACCTGGCGGCCTTCCACCTCTCCATCGCGAAAGGCTCCGCACCAGTAATATAGATAGTTGATTCTCACTCCACGCCCGGGGATGACTTTGGCTTTCCCTCTGGCCGTGGTCGGTAGGGTCAGCAACCGAAACTCTTCTTCATCTCTGATCAACCGATGTCCTCGCGCGCCGGACTGACTGAGGCCGGCTATAAATGCTTCGCGTGGACTCTGGCCGAGCGCGGGATGGTCCGTCGTGTCATAGACTTCGTAGGCGAACTCACTGAGTCGATTCAGTAGCGCGCCATAGGTCCAGGCCGCGAGGTTCTTGGGATCTACGGCTTTAGTGACGTGGCGCAAATTGTTTTTCGTCAACTGCGTATTCCCGATCAAATTGTAGATGAAGCGCGTCTCGGTCGTTCCCAGCAATCTTTCGCAGGTCGAGCCGAAGCGCGCCTTGGCGGAAGGGCGCTGTTTCTTGGCGCATTCATACCTGGCCAGCAAGGCCTCAAAGTAGACGCTGCTGAATTCTTTCCCTCCATCCACCACGATCGCCTGCGGTAGGCGGTAGTGGCGGCTCACGCATTCGCGCATGACCATCATGCAGCTCCGGCAGCTCGGTGGATCAAAAGCCAGATGGATCGCCAGAAATCGCCTCGAATAAGCATCCGTCATGAAAGTCAGCCAGGGACGACCGAGCGATTTGCCCGTTTGAGAGCAGACCAACTCGATATCGAGAGGGCTATGATCGATGTGGCCGATTTCAAAGGGGCGATCTCCATGACGCGGCGTCGTCATCTCCAACTCGTAATAGAATTCTTCCAACTCATAAGCCCCCCGGCGGCCTTGCCCTTTCATCTGCTGTTCGTGTCTCGGGCGATTCATCACTTCCCGACAGAATGTCCGATAGCTGAGCGCGCGAATCCCGCGGGCCTCACATTCGCTCTTGAGTTTGGCCCACACCACGAAGCGGTTCGGTTGGCGTAAGTCCTCATAGTGTTGCTTGATGAACTCCCGAGTCACCACGATCGTGGTCTCAGGTAATCGTGGTCGGCGATTGCCGCGCCGGCTGATCCGTGGCAGCAGTCCGACGAATCCGCAATCGTCTTGAATTTCGGCCTGGTGGTAACTGGCTGACCAGCGCTGAATGGTGCGTACCGAAATCTTTTCATCTCCGGTTGCATTTGAGAACTGATCGGCGCCGGCGCGGTGAAGATAAGCATTCAGAATCCGATAGCGGCGATTGGCTTCGGCCAGATCTTCCGGACCGGCCTCAGCCAGCAATCGCCTGACCCGCTCGAGTCGAGGGCGATCATCTTCCATACCGGGAGTCGGGGTGACGAGAATCTGGCCTCGTTTCATTAAGTCGCTCACACTGGAGAGTGGAAGGGAGACGACTTTTTGCGCCTCATCGCGTAACCAGACGGCAGTGGCGCCAGCGTTGACGATCTCCCAATACCTGCCGTCCCACGTCACCTGTTGGCCGGGCTCGATCTTGAAGAAACTGTTCCGATGTGAAAGGCCCTCCAGCGATCCCTCATACCGTCTGGCTGTCGGCTCGTTGTAGTAGACCCTGACCCGCTCCGGCTCGGCCAGAACGCAGGCCCTCAGGTCGACGTAGAGACGATCGGTAGCCAGCAAGATATAGAGCAGGTCCGAAGCCAGGCCGTGTTGAGCCGCGAAGGTCAACAAATCGGCGAGAGTAATCCCTGGGTTCGCGGCGACCAGTGACTGAAAGCAGACGACCGTTTCTTCACAGATCTCGAGGACCTCAGCTCGCAGATAGTCCTCCATAAACAGCACATTTCGCTGGAATCGCCAATCGATCTCCGCTGACGACTTGAGCCGATAGCTCAGCCCATACCGGGCCGCATATTCCTCTCCTGGCGGGCAACGCCAACGCCTTCCTTCTCCGCGCTCATAGCGGGCAGGCTGCCCTTGGGCCAAACGGATGAGGTCTTCTTCAGTTTTGCATTCGATCCATCCCGCTCCCTCATCTTCAATCACGAAGAAATCCGGAGTATGCATCACTCCCAGGGCTTTGCCGCTTTTAGATCGGTAGTTCAATTTGATGGCGGGCGGTTGATCATAATATTCATGGATCGTGTGGCTGTGCTCGAACTCGAGGATCGCCGCCAATTCATTGCGATGAGACTCGAATTGAATCGTGCAGCCCATTTTTCGGCTGGGGTAACGTCCTGAGACATTGCCGGCGGCGCTTTTCACTCGGCGCGAAGGTTCCGACGCTCGAATCCTGGACACCAAGACTCTCGTCTCCGGCGAGAATTTGAGGCGTTCGCACCAAAGTTCGAACTCGTTCTGAGTCAGCATATGATGCCCGAGTCAGATTGTGGTTGCGCTAATATGACTTTGGGAGAGGTGGATTATATACTGGGCGAGCCTGAAAGTAACAATTATGTATTGAACACAACGACACTTTATGGGTGCATTTTTGAACAACGCGACAGGATATCTATCCGCGAGAAAAAAGTCGGCGACGAGAGATCAACGAGTTAGCAGATCTAATGCGACAAGTTATGCGGCCGAAAACGACAGTTTATGAGTCCTGTGACAGGTATGGCAACAAAAGAACCTCAAAACGCCTAGCAAAATTTGCAAAAGGTCAGGAAAGTGAAAAGGGAGCCGTCAAGCGGCTCCCTTTTCACTGCCTGTGTTTGGCCAGGACTTTTTTGATCCTCAATGCCCCAACTTCTTTCCCAGGGGGCTAGATGGTGACGAGGATTTCCCCAGCGGAATGCGAGCGCGGCTTGCGCTTCACTACTATTTCGACATCCTGATCGAGCTTGGTTAAAAAGCCCATCAATGTATCAATGGAAAAATCCTTGAGCTTGCGCCCGCTGTTCAAGGACGACACGCGCGCCTGAGTGACGCCTAAAATCTCCGCCGCTTCTTTTTGTTTCAGATTGCGTTGCTTAATGATGCCGTTGATTTTTATCGCCAGGACTGCTTTAACTTGCAGGTCCTTTGCATCGGGCAGGCCCAAATCCGCAAACACGTTGCCGCTGCTTTTTTCGACCCCGATCGCATTCTTCTTCATAACTATTACCTCTTTTTGCTCAGCTCGACCGCTTTCTTATGCCGGGCTTTTATCAGCTCTATTTCTTCCTTCGGCGTGCTGATGCCGCTTTTGGATTTCTTCTGAAACGCATGGAGCACATAAATCACATCGCCGATATTCACCGTATAAATGGCGCGATAGGTGTTGGTGTCGTAATCGCTCACGATTTCCATTACGCCTGAGCCTAAACCCTTCCACGGCTTCGCCGACTCATGCTTGCCGCCGAACTGTGCCACCGTCAGCGCAAAGCCTATGTCATGTTGCACCTCATCGGGAAAGCTCATCAAATCTTTCTTGCTGGGACCGATCCATTCAACCCGCTTCTTAGGCTTTGGCAACCGCACATTCTTGCCTTCCCCATTACTCAATTTCTACTCTCCATTTATACGAGTTGATATATATAACGCAAGAGGCAAATATGCAAGTTTTTGTATATTGACTCTTTGTAATCTTTCTGAGGCTCACTCAGACAAAGATTATTTTCTGTGCTGAGCGCAGGTTTCGTCGTAGTGGAGGAAATTGATGGCATTCTCCTCTAGGTTGCCGCGCTCATGGTCGTATCTGACAACCATGCGGATGTCTTTGTGCCCGGTCATGCTCTGCACCTGGCGGTAGGTGAAGCCCAGGCTTAACGCGCGGGTGACGGCCGTGCGCCTTAAATCATGGGGCGAGAGCCTCAACCTCGGCTTTGGCTTCTTCCTCAATCCCGGGCGGTCTGGGTCGCCTTTGTCCGGATTCTGATTGAGTCCGGCGAAGTCCGCCCACCGGTTGACGATCTGGCAAATGTGCCGGGCCGAGAGCGCCTTGTCGAATTCGAGCGTGCGGTAGTTGACGATCGGCTGGAAGATGAAGGCGTCGTCGCCGTCGCTGTGAAGGTTCTGCCGGCGCCCGGCGTCCAGCTTCAGGTAATGGTCGATGGCTTGCTTGACGTCCTTCGGCAAGGGGATCGTTCTTTCGCGCCCTCCCTTGGCCTTAACCCGCGCCGTCCAGCGCCCGTGACTCCAGCCGATCGAGGAAGCGCGCAGGTTTCTGACCTCGCTCACCCGCAGGCTGGTCCGCGCCAGGACGAGCAGCAGCGCGTGATCCCGCGCGCCTTCCGGCTTGCTTCGATCCGGGGCGTTGAGCAGGCGAACGACTTCCTCGGGCGTCAGGACGCGTCCGGCCATATCTTCCGGCGGCGCCGGCACGCTCACCAGGCTGGTGTCGGCGGGGTTGATCTCGATATCTCCTGCGGCCTTCAGGTAGGACACTTGGCGAAACATCGCGTCTTGCGATGCAGCGGCACGACATGCTGCCGAATCGTCCCGTTGAGGCGTTCCAAAAGCGAAGTCGAGATTTGTTTGAGCGGGATCAACTCCGCTACGCCGAAGACTACTCGTCGGGTCACTGATACCAGCCGCCGCCCCTCACGCTGTTTGATAACCTGCCCGTAACGGATTCGCGGATCAGGCACGACCTGTGACTCTTTCGGACGGCCTGGTCCCTTGCCCTTGATGAAGTGGATCAGGACGGCGAAGACGAGTGTCAGCGCAAACAAGTATGGCTCCCACCCATCGCTTGACCACAAGGGCCAGCAATCAGGGGCGAGCCGCTTGGCTGCGCCTTCGACCAATTTCGTCGCCGACTCTTGTGTGCGCCGGCCAACGACGACTTCGAGTATCAGACGTGATTCACGCGCCATGGCGACGAGACTGCTAAAAAGCCGGGGCACACCGTAAAATTAGAGAATCAATAGCTGGTTCGTGGGGAGATCTCCGCTACAGCTATTGAGCCAAATTTAAATTGGGGGTGTCCTATGCCTGACCTAGCTTCTTTCCAGCGCTTTA
>WNFZ01000798.1_pt1 | contig 30409 bp, 31 predicted proteins | sample 5400081 | NCBI WGS metagenome assembly WNFZ01 (sample SAMN13153365, study PRJNA577476) | soil metagenome | isolation source: 80 cm soil or saprolite under grassland replicate 1 | place: USA:California | collected 2016-06-15 | reverse complement strand
CCATCGCGGTCGGCGCGCAGGGCGAGCGCGGCTGCGTCCGAGCCGGCTTGCGGTTCGGTCAGCGCGAAGGCGGCGACGGCGTCGCCCCCGGCGAGCCGGGGGATCCACGCCTCGCGGATCTCGAGGCGCGCCGCGCGGAGGATCGGGTAGCCGCCGAGCCCCTGGAGCGCGAGCGCTGTCTCGGCCTCGGTGCATCCGTACGCGAGGCCCTCACGTAAGAGGCAGAGGTCGACGGCCGAGCCCTCCCCCTCGTTCGGGAGCACCCGTTCGAGCAGTCCCTGCTCGCCGAGAGCGCGCACGAGCGGCCGGTTGATCCGGCCGGGCTCGCCCTTCTCCGCGAAGGGCTGCAACACCTCGCGCCCGAGCTCCCGGGCGCGCCCGAGCAGCTCGCGCTGGGTCTCGGACAGATGGCTGTGCTCAGTCATCCGGAACGACCGCAACGCCCATCATTTCGACCCGAGCATGCGGGGCGAGAAGCCCGGAAACCCCGACGAGCGCCATCGCCGGGTAGCGGCGCCCGAAATGGTGGCGCCACACCTCTCCGAGATCGCTCAGCGACGCGCGGTACTCGTCGAGATCGGTCGTGTAGACGACCAGGGACACGAGGTCGTCCGGCTCTCCGCCCGCGGCGCGGAGCGCCGCGACGAGATTCGCCGCCGCGGCGTCGAATTGCTCGAGGATGGTCTCGCCGCCGCCGATCTGCCCGCCCAGATACACAGTCCGTCCCGGCGCGGCGACGACCGCGTGCGCGTAGCCGACCGGCTCGGGCAGCCCCGGCACGTCGACGATCCGATGTTCGGCCGTCATCGTCCAGTCCAGGCGGGCGGGCGGCCGCCCAGCCAGGCGGCGTAGAACTCGCGGTGATCCTCGCTCTGCATCATCAGAGCCTGGCCGAGGGCCTCAAGCTCGATCGCGCCGGCGAGGTCGAGGTCGAGCTCCCGCGTGAGCAGGACCTTCGTCGTCGAGTAGGCGAACGCTGGGCCGTCGGCGAGGCGGTGGGCGAGCGCCTCGGCGGCGGCCGGAAGCTCGTCGTCCTCGACGACCTGTGTCGCCAGGCCGATCTCGAGGGCGCGTTCCGCTGAAACATCGTCGCCGAGGGCCAGCAGCTCCATTGCGCGGCCGAAGCCGACGAGGCGCGGCAGGAGATACGCGGAGCCCATATCGGCCCCGGCGAGCCCGACCCTCGTGAAGAGAAACGCGAACGACGCCGAGCGCGCCAGCAACCGGAAGTCGCTCGCGAGCGCGAGCACGGAACCGGCTCCAGCAGCGATGCCGTTGACGGCGGCGACGATCGGGAGCGGGCAGTCGCGCATCGCCTTGACGACGCCGCCGCTCATCCGGGTGAAGGCAAGCACGTCGGCCGCCGGCATGCGCTGGAGCTCGCCGATGATCGCGTCCACGTCGCCGCCGGAGCAGAAGCCTCGCCCCTGTCCGGTGAGGACGAGCACGCGCGCGTCTCCGCGGTGGGGTAACTCGCCAAGCAGATCGCGCAGGTCCGCGTAGACCTCGAAGGTCAGCGCATTCAGCCTTTCCGGTCTCGAGAGCGTCACCGTCGCCACGCCGTCCGCGACGGCGAAGTCGAAGTTGTCCCAACGCTCGGTGAAACCCGTCGATCCCCGGAACGGACTCATGACTGGATCCCTCCGCCGTCGAGCACGAGCGTCTGCCCGTTGATCGCGCCCGCCGCGGGGTCGGCGAGGAACGCGACCGCGAAGGCGACCTCTTCCGGCTCGAGCAGCCGACCCAGCGGCGACGTGGCCACGAGCGCAGCCTCGGCCTCCTCCTCACTGCGATCCGTGGCGGCGACGATGCGGGCGATAGAGCGGCGGGTCATGTCCGTCCGCACGTATGCCGGGCAGACGGCGTTCGCGGTGACTCCCGTGCCGGCGACCTCGGCGGCGACTGCGCGCATCAGACCCACCGCGGCATGCTTCGACGCGCTGTAGGCAGCCGTGTAGCGAGCGCCGGCGAGACCGGCGGTCGAGGCGACGGTCACGATGCGTCCATTCCCGCGCGCGATCATGCCGCCGACCGCCGCCCGTGTGCAAAGGAACGCGCCTGTCGCGTTGACGTCCAGGTGCGTGCGCCAGTCGTCGAGTGTTGTGCGCTCGAGGGGAGCGCTCGTCGCAACGCCGGCGTTGTTGACCAGCACGTCGATCGGGCCCAGGCGCTCGAAGAGCGTTGCCACCTCGGCTTCGTCCGTCACGTCGCAGACCTCGGCCTCCGCGGCCCCAGCCGTCTCGAGCGCCTCACGGTCGCGGCCGACCGCGACGACGTGATCGCCCGCCGCGGCGAAGCGCGCGACGACCGCCCTGCCGATGCCCTTCCCGCCGCCCGTGACGACGACAGCGCGAGGCTGGGTCATGCAACCGCCTCGAGCTCGGCGCGTAACGCCCGGCGGTCGATCTTGCCCGAGGGCGTTTTCGGGAGCTCCGCTACGAAGCGGACGTCGCGCGGGTACTTGTGGGGAGAGAGGTGGGTTCGAACGTGATCTTGCAGCGCACGAGCTAGATCCTCGGATCCGGCGACGCCGGCGCGCAGGACGACGTGAGCCCGACTCAGGGTCAGCCCCTCCTCTTCGTAGCCGACGACCGCACACTCGACGACGTCCGCATGCGTGATCAGGCAGTGCTCGATCTCGGCCGGGGCGACCCAGATCCCGCCCACCTTGATCAGCTCGTCGCTCCGCCCTCGATACCAGTAGAACCCCTCGGAGTCACGGACGAAGAGATCGCCCGTGTTCACGAGGTCGCCCTGGAACGTTTGCTTCGTCTTCTCGTGCTCGTTCCAGTACAGAAGCGCAGTCGTGTCTCCCTCGATCCACAGCGTTCCGACCTCGCCGTCGGGCACCTCTTGCCCCTGCTCGCCGAGGACGCGGGCGCTATAGCCAGGCACGACCTGGCCGACGCTCCCCGGGCGAACGCGTCCGGGACGATTCGAGATGTAGATGTGGTACGCCTCCGACGAGCCGATGCCGTCGAGAACCTCGACGCCGAACGTCGCTCGCCAGCGCTCGTAGAGCTCACGTGGGAGCGCCTCGCCGGCCGACGTGCAGAGGCGCAGGCAGGAAAGATCCCGGCGCGCGGCTTCGGGGTGAGCCGTCATGGCTGCCATCATCGTCGGTACCTGGACGAGGATGCTCGGACGGTGTTGCGCGACGAGCTCGAAGATCCGCTCAGGTGTCGTCCGCTCGGGGAAGACGATCCCCGCGGCTCCGACGCCGAACGGGTACAGGGCGGTCAGATCGCGGGCGTAGCCGAAGAAGAGCTTCGGGACCGGGAGCACAACGTCGTCCTCCTGGAGGTCCAGCACGCCCCGGGCGTACCAGTCGAAGCTGAGCAGCGCGCTGTGCGCAGGGTGAACCGCCGCCTTCGGGAGCCCGGTGCTGCCCGTCGTGAACTTCCAGATCGCGATGTCGTCGCGAGTGGTCGGAGCCGGCTCGAGCTGGTTCGGCGCGTCCGCGGCGAGAGCGTCGAAGGATGCCTCTCCGGCTTGGAGCTCCACGTTCGCGCCGACGACGAGCACTCGACGCAGCCACCGGCTCGAGGCCGCCCCTTCGCGCACCCGCTCGAGCGTCGTCGCATCGGCGACCACGACGCTCGCGCGCGTGTAGTCCAGGTAGTAGGCATAGTCCTTCGGCTGGAGGAACGTGTACGCCTCCGCCGTCACGGCGCCGATCTTCTGCGTCCCGTACCAGAGAGCAACGAACTCAGCGCTGTCCGCCAGAACGAGGAGGACACGCTCCTCGGCGCGAACGCCGACCTCCGCGAGGACGTTGCCACTCCGGTTCGTCAGCGTCGCAAGTTCAACGTACGTGGTTGCGCCGCCCGGCCCGATGAGCGCGGTGCGGCCCCCGCGGCCCTCCTCGACGTTGCGGTCGACGAAGTAGCTCGCCAGGTTGAATCCGCGTGGGACGTCGTCGTACGTCAGCACGCTGCCACCTCGCGGACGAGATCGACGAGGAGCACCGTGAGAATCTCGAACGTCCGCTCGCCCTCCTCCGCGGTCGCCTCGGCGGGCGACCCGCAGTACGCGCGGTCCATTCCCATCGCTGTGAAGTCCGTCTGCCCCGCGGCGATCGCCGCCGGCATGTCGATCATCTTCGATTCGAGGCCCTCCATACGCTCGCGGTGGACGAGCGACGGCTCGTCTGCGAGGACGAGCGACGTCTCGTAGCTGCCGGCGTGGCCCGAACCGGAGCGGAATTCGTCCGTCAGATGCGCTGCGGTCTCCTTTCGCGTCACGTCGAACAGGCGGACGGCGGCGCCCAGCTCCTCGGCGGCTTTTCGCAGCGTCTGCACGTGCTCGGGCTCGAGGTGGTTGTTCACGAGCACGACCCGCGGGAAGCCCTGCGCGGCGAGCGAGCCGCAGATCTCGACGACGAGCGCGCGCAGCGCCGCCTCCCCGATCGACACGGCGCCCGGGAACGCGGCGCCGTAACGGGTCACGCCGTAGGCAAGCGGCGGCAAGACGAGCGCGCGGACATTCGGATCTTTCTCGAGTCGTGCCGCGGCCCGCCTGCAGATGCCCAGCGAGATGAGCGTGTCCGTCTTGAGCGGGGCGTGCGGCCCGTGCGGCTCCGTCGCGCCGAGCGGGAAAAGGAGCACGGTCGCCCGCTCGTCCTCCCGCAGAGTCTCGACGTCGAGATAGGTGAGGTCTGCGAATTCGGTCACGACGGGACGACAGCGCGCTCGGCGGGTCTCGACGCCTGAGCGAGCTCGCTCTCGAGATCGGATGGAGGAAAGTCGAGGATGCACAGGTCGGCTCGACCGGCGCCGACGATCGTGTTCACGTCATCCAGAGTCGTCAAGTGGCCGCCGACGAGCGTCGGGACTCGCGCCTCCGTGCGGACGCGGTCGCTTAGCGCGGTCAGAAACCCGCGACGGTACTCGGGTCGGTCCTCGGCGATTGTCTGTCCGGCGACCGTGTGCACGAGGTCGCAGCCGTGCTCGACCACCGCGCGGGCGATCGCGATGCCCTCATCCACCGACACTCCGTCGCGGCCCCAGTCGGTGACGGACAGGCGAACGGCCAGGACGCCGCCCCATACCCGGCGGATGTCGTCCAGGACCTCGAGCGGGAAGCGCAGCCCGTCGTGGCCGTAGGCGTCGGTCCGGCGGTTGCTGAGCGGCGAGAGGAAGCTCGCGAGCAGGTAACCGTGGGCGAAATCGAGCTCGAGGATGTCGACGCCGAGCGCCGCCGCCCGCGCCGCCGCTGCAACGAAATCGGCACGCACAGCAGCCATGCCTTCCTCGTCCAGCTCTCGGGGGACGGAGCTGAACGGGCCGTAGGGAAGAGACGACGCCGACACGAGCTCCCACCCTTCGTGCAGCGGGACGTCCACGCCGACCGACCGAGAGAAGCAGGCCCCTCGCCGGCCCGCGTGCCCAAGCTGCAGGGCGACGGGACGAGCTGCCGGCGTCCAGGCGTCGATCGTCGGCGTCTCGGGCGTGATCCGACCCTCCTGCGAGACGGCGACGAAACCGCTCAGCACGAGCCCGGCTCCGGCGGAGGGTGTGTCCGGTCCAACGACGGCGCGGTTTTCCAGCGTGAGCCCCCGCAGCTCGAGGGGCGCGAACATGGGCGGCGGCGCCACGACAGCCGCCGTACGTGCGAACCAGCTGTCGAGAGTCCGTGTGAAGGCCGGGTCGCGAACGGTCAGGCTTGCGTGGCTGATGCGGCCGCTCCGTGTGAGGAGGTTGAAGGCAAATTGAATCGGCTCGAGCTCCCGGTAGCCGGCGACACGCGCGAAGTAGGCCGCGCTTTCGCTCGCCGCCTGCTGCGTCCGCTCGACGACCGGTTGGCGCTCGAGCTCGTAGTCGACGAGCGCGGCCTCGACGTCCCAGGCTCGGCGCACGAGCGCGTCCCTGAGCGCGATCGCGTCGTCCATGGCGAGCTTGGTTCCGGAGCCGATCGAAAAATGTGCGGTGTGGGCGGCGTCGCCCAGGAGCACGGTCCGGCCGTGGTGCCAGACCTTGTTCGTGACCTTCGGAAAGTCGAGCCAGAGTGAACGGTTCGAGTAGAGCTCGCGGCCCCTCAGGTCGCGCGCGAAGAGCTGCTCGCAGAAGGCCAGGCTTTCCTCCTCGCTCAGCTCGTGGAGACCGGCGTGGCGCCAGGTCTGCTCCGGGCATTCGACGATGAACGTGCTCGTGTGCTCGTCGAACGGGTAGGCGTGCACTTGGAAGAGCCCATGCTCGGTCTCGCGGAAGATGAACGTGAACGCATCGAAGACCAGGTCGGTGCCGAACCAGACGTACTTGCAGCCTTCAGGCACGACGGACGTGCCGAACTGCGCCTCGTAAGCGCGACGGACGAAGCTGTTCGCGCCGTCCGCTCCGACGACGAGATCGGCGCCCGCGGGAACGGCGTCGACCTCGACGCCGAACGCAAGGTCGACGCCGAGCGAGAAGCACCGGCGCTGGAGAATCTCCAGCAGCCGCTTCCGCGCGATGGCCGAGAAGGAGTGGCCGCGCGACCTGAGGATGCGCCCGCGGTAGTGGATGTCGACCCGGTCCCAGCGGGCGAACGTGTCCGTGATCTCGAGGTACGTCTCGTGGTCTGCGTCGCGAAGGGCGCCGAGCGTCTCCTCACTGAAGACGACGCCCCACCCGAAAGTGGCATCCGGAGAGTTGCGCTCGACGAGGCGCACGTCGATGGCAGCGTCCGCCTTCTTGAGGAGGATCGCGAGATAGAGCCCGGCCGGCCCTCCGCCGATGATCGAGACGGTCATGCGGCGACGACCTCGGCCAGACGATCGAGTTCTGCGGCGTCCGCGCTCGTGGGAAAGAGCACGAGCTCGTCGCAGCCCGCCTCCTCGTAGCCTCGGAGGAAGTCCTTGATCGCCCTCGCGCTCGTCAGGTTGGCGGCCACGACCCGCTCGGCGAACGGGCCGGTGAAGGCGTAGTAGTCCCGGAGGTAGGCGTTGCCGCGCTCCACGTCTCCGAGGGCGAAATAGCCCTGGCCCCAAAGGCGCGGCCGGCCGGGACGCCCGAGATCACGCCAAGCCGCATGCGCCCGGGATGCCGCACCGGCGAAGGCTCGCGGCGGCCCGCCACCGTGCGCATAGCCGTCGGCATAGCGAGCCATCCTGGAAAAGGCCTGACCGCTTGCACCACCGACGAGCAGCTCGATCCCCTCGCGTGCCGGGCCGACCCGGTCTTCGTCGATTCCGCCACGCAGGTACGCGAGCTGCTCGGAAAGCCGCCCTCCCCGGTCGCGGTGGTCGATGCCCGCCGCCTCGTAGTCCTCGATGCGGGCGCCGATAGCGAGGCCGAGCGTGAGCCGCCTGCCCGAGAGCGCGTGGACTGAAGCCGCTTGCTTCGCGAGGAGCGCCGTGGCCCGTAGGGGGCCGATGGCGATCATCGTGGCGAGCCGAACGCGAGCAGTCACGGCCGCGGCGGCGGCGAGCGCTGCGAACGGGTCGAGGCAGTCGTACACCACGCGGTCGAGCACGGCCAGGCTCGAGAAGGGCCCCGCATCCGCGCGACGCGCCCACTCGAGCACCATCGCGCCGTCTGTGCCCGGCGTCGTCGTGGGGAGCCCGACGCCGACGTTCATGGGTTCGCCTGGGTCCGCGTGGCGAAAGGTTTACACTTCACCGAGGTGATGTGTCAAACAATCTTGACGCTTCGCGACGATGGGTAACTCGGACGCTGCGCCTGCGCATCTGCTCGAGGTCTCGCCCTTCGACCGCCACTACGGGCTCGAGATCTTAGACTCGAGCGACGAGCTCGTGCGGGGCCGGGTACCGGTGCGCGAGCACCTGACACAACCGATCGGCGTCGTCCACGGCGGCGTCTACGCCGCGATCGCAGAGGGGCTCGCGTCGCTGGGCACGAACCACGGGGTGGCCGCCGAGGGCAAGCTTGGGCTCGGGATGTCGAACCAGTCTTCGTTCCTGCGCCCCGTGGGGAACGGGACGATTCACGCTATTGCCCGGCGGCGCCACCGTGGCCGGACCACCTGGGTCTGGGACGTCGAGCTGACCAACGACGAGGGTCAGCTGTGCGCGCTCAGCCGCGTCACCGTTGCGGTTCGCGCGGTCCCTTGACCGACGAGCACGCGATGTCCCTCGAACGCCGGCCGCAGAGCCTCGTGATCACCCTCCTCGGCTCGTATGTCCACCCGGAGGAGCGCACCGTCTGGTCGGGCGGCCTCGTGAAGCTTCTCGCCGAGCTCGGCTTCTCGGCGGGCGCTGCCCGCGCGGCGTTGGTGCGGCTGACACGACGCGATCTGCTCGAACGCGTACGGGACGGCCGGCTCGTCCATTACCGGCTAACCGGCCGCGCGGCGGCGCTCCTCGACGAGGGCGATCGGCGAATTTGCTCGCTCGGCCGCGATGAGCGAGCCGCGGAGGCGTGGACGATTCTCTGGCACGCTGCTCCTGAGGAGCGGCGCCTCGAGCGCGGACGGCTTGCGCGACGCCTGCGCTTCCTCGGTTTTGGGTCCGTGCAGGACGGCGTCTGGGTCTCGCCCCACGACCACGAGCGCGAGGCGGCCGGGCTGCTCGAGGAGCTGGGCTTGGCGCCCTACGCGGCCGTTCTCGTCGGGCGCCCAGCAAGCGGGAGCGATTTCGCCGCTTTCGTCGACCGCGCGTGGGACGTCGAGGAGCTGACGAAGCGTTACCGAGCCTTCGTTACCGCTTTCGGACGTTACGCACCCTCCAGGCGCAACGGCCTTGACGACCGCAAGGCCTTTCTCGTCAGGACACGTCTCGTGCACGACTTCCGGCAGTTTCCGTTCCTCGACCCGGGACTGCCCGAGGACCTCGTCCCGACCCACGGTCAGCGAGCGCGGGCAGTCGACCTCTTCCATGAGCTCTACGGGTCGCTCGCCGAGCCGGCCCATCGGCACTTCGACGCGACCATCGTTCCGCCCCGGCGACCTTCGGCCTAGACCAAGAGGGCCAGGTGGTCCACGTGGCGAATGTATACATTCGAGGACGATGAGGCGCGTACGCATCGAGGTCGAGGGCCGACCGCTCTGGGGAACTCCCGCAGGCGCAGCGATCGAGCTCGAGGATGGGACGACGGTGTCCGAGGCGGAAGCGCGCTACTTGCCGCCTGTCGAGCCGCGGACGATCTTCGCGACGCACCTCAGCTACCGGAGCCGGGCGGAGGAATACCGGATGGAGCGGCTTCCATCCGTCCCCTCGTACTTCCTCAAGCCGCTGAGCTCGCTCTCGGCCCACCGCGTCCCGGTCGCTCGCCCCGCGGGCTGCCGCTTCCTCAACTACGAGGGAGAGATCGCCGTCGTCATCGGGGAGCGCTGTCTCGGCGCCTCGCTGGAGGATGCCCTTAGTTACGTCCGCGGCTACACGGTCGCCAACGACTGGGGCGTGCACGACTTTCGCCACGCGGATCGCGGCTCGATGCTCCGCGTCAAAGGGCAGGACGGCTTCTGCCCGCTCGGCCCCGCGCTCGTCGACGCCGACGACGTGGACCCGGACGACCTGACGATCCGCACGTACGTGAACGGTGACCTCGTCCAGGAAGGACACACGGGCCGTGATCTCCTCTTCTCGTTCGCGTACCAGATCGCCGATCTCTCCCGGCTGATCACGCTCGAGCCGGACGACGTCCTGCTCACCGGCACCCCTGCCAACTCCCGCCCGGTCGAGCCGGGCGACGTCGTCGCCGTCGAGGTGGGCGGGATCGGCCGCCTCGAAAATACCGTCGTCGAGCTCGAGCGCGAGCTCGAGCCGGTCGGGGAGCAGCCCGTCGTGACCGGAAACACGCTCCACGTGGCTCTGGCAATCCCAGAGGGCGAGGCCGAGCGCCGCGCAGGCGAGGAATGAGGACGGAGCCCCAAATCGAGATCCGAAGCGTCGTGGATCAGGTCCACGGCGCGCTCCTGGAGCGGATCGTCGCGGGCGAGCTTCCGCCGGGCTCGCGCCTCCGCCAGGAAGCTCTGGCCGACGAGCTCGGCGTGTCGCGCACGCCGCTCCGAGAGGCGCTCGTGCGCCTGGCGAGCGAGGGCCTGGTCGAGTTCACGCCGAACCGGGGCGCGACGGTCGCAGCGCGCGACTTCACCGACATGGAGCAGGCGTGGGGCGCGCGGCTCGTGATCGAGCCGGGTGCCGCGCGCCTCGCGGCCGAGCGCCGCGATCCCGACGCCGTCGAGCGTCTGCGCGAGTGCGTCCGGCGCCAGCGCGCCGTCGCCGGGGACGTCACGACGAGCTTTGCGCTCAACCGTGAGTTCCACCTCACGCTCGTCCATGCCTCGGGCAATGTCCACCTCGGGCAGTTCGCCGAGCTCCTCTGGCTCACGCGCATCGGCGTTCCGATCTTCGCGCGGCAGGCTCGCAGCCGGGAGCAGATCCTTCTCTGGGCAAACGAGCACGCCACGATCGTGGAGGCCGTTGCGAGCGGCAAGGCTGCGCTGGCCGAGCGCCTGACCCGCGACCACATCGCCGCCTACCCGCCGCCTCCCTCGTAGCTAGAGCGGCACGGAACTTCTTCGCGTCGGTCGGAAAGGTCATGTGCCGCTCAGCCATCGCGTCGGGGTCAGACCCCACCACGTCCAAAAACAACAAGTGTGGATCCAGTTTGCAGGGGCTTTTCAGCATGCCCGTCGTGTGCAGACAGGGCTGAAGCGGCCACGGGAGGGGTCAGACCCCGGTGTCTGAAGCGGCCATCGGAGGGGTCAGACCCCGGTGTCTCGAAAGGTCAACCGTCAGGCCTCCCGGTCGTAGTCGATCGAGTCGTCGGCCGAGATGTTCGCCGTCGCGGGGCGAGAGCTAGCTGAGGGCTTGGCGAAACCTCAGGAGTTAACCTGCTTCGCTCTGCAGCCTGTCCGAGAACGTATGAGTTTCTTCGTCCTCGTGTTCGACCGCCACACCCGCGAACTTCGCGCGAGCGAGCGATACGAGGACATGGAGAGCGCCGGCGACCGCATGACTGAACTCGACGCGAACCCTTCGACATGCGTCTGAGCAGTCGAGGCCGACGAGGAGCAGAGCTTGCGAGCCCAGTACGGCGAGGGGCTGACGGAGATCGCAGAGCGCGCTCTCTACGTGAAGGAAAGCGCTGAGGCCTCTGAGGAGGCGATGAGGGAGGCCGTCGCCACGTTTCCCCAGCCCGAGCGCAGGGTCATCAGCCTCTCCCTTTGGGGTCGCGACGGCACGCCGTTGACGCGTAAGGAAATCGCGTCTGAGATTGGTTGCAGCGTTCGGACCGTGAAGAAACTCAAGAAGCGAGCGTTCACCAAGCTGCTGGACTACCGCCTCCGCCTTTAAGTTGCCGATGGCCAACGTCGGCCATCACTTCACCGGACGAAGCTGAATCCCCCCGAGTGCTTGCCAGAACCATTGCTAGCGCGTGTCACGATCTCACGCCCCTCGTTCAGCGCCCACTCAAAGATCTCCTCCAGCATCCAAACCGGCCCCATGCTCAGACGCTGCCGGGGCTGTGGCATCTGCTCAGCCCTGACCAGCTGCGAGATTTGGGCCGGGGTCAACCCCAAGAGCAAAGAGATCTCAGAATCGCCCGCCAACAATGGGAGGTCTTCTGGCGGTTCGGGTCTCGCCAAAACAGACATCTACGACTCCTAACGCTTGCGTTCCGCGCGACCAATAGGGTCGGCGCGCTACGCCGGCCAAGTGTCGGAGCCGGAGGCGCCCCGCCAAGGGCTGGGGCAAGGGCATTTGCACTCTAACCGAGTCGAGCCGCCGAGGCATCGGGATTCGATACGAGGGCTCCCTGCCTCCTCGTCTCGGAACGACCATCGCGTCCCGACGACGAGCGACGTTCCACCAAGCTCTCCTAGGGCCGTTCGCGGCGCACCGGATTTCGCAGCGTCCCCACTCCCTCGACCCAGACCTCGACGATGTCGCCCTCCTCGAGGTAGCGAGGGGGCGTTCGCGAGTCGCCGACTCCTCCCGGTGTCCCTGTCGCGATCACGTCACCGGCCTCGAGCGTGAGACCTTTCGAGAGGTAGACGATCAGATCGATGAGCCCGAAGACGAGATCGCTCGTCCACGCTTCCTGCATGACCTCGCCGGACACCGTGGTCCTGAGGCCGATCCGCTCGAGGTCGACGCTGTCCGGGGACGCAATCGCGGGACCGAGAGGCGCGAAGGTATCGAAGCTCTTCCCGAGCGTGAACTGGCGCAGCGGAGTCTCGAGCTGAGCGCGCCGTCCGGAGACGTCGTGGATGGCGGTGATGCCGCCGATCGCGCTCCTCGCCTCGTCGTCGGTGGCGCGATAGACCCCTTTCCCGAGCACCACGGCTACCTCTCCCTCGAAATCGGGGCGCGTCTCCTCGAGCGGCACCACGATGTCCTCGTCGGGTCCGATGAGGGCAGAAGACCACTTCGCGAACACGACCGGCATTTGCGGGACGTCGAGCTCGGACTCGTCGGCGTGCGAGCGGTAGTTGACGCCGATCGCGAGGATCTTCTCGGGCACGACCGGGTGCAGGAGCCTGATGTCCGCGAGGTCGTATTCGGGGCCCGCGGCCGTGGCGAGCGCCGCCCAGGCCTCGGAGGTCGGGACGAACCCCTGGGGGCCGGCCGGGCCGGCATCGCGCACCCGCGTGTCCTCCAGTGCTCCGATGCGCACCTCGCCGCGCGAATCCACGAATCGGACGGCCTTCATGCGGGTGCCTCCTGCTCCTCGCGCAGCACTTTGAGGGCGTTAATGGCGCGCGGGAAACCGGCATACGGCACCGTTTGCAGGATCGCCTCCTCGATCTCGGCGAACGATACGTCGATCGCGCGGAGCGCACGAACGTGAGCCCGAACCTGTGGGTCCGCGCTCCCCAGCGTGGTTAGCACGGCCACGATGATGAGCTCGCGCTCGCGCGCGCCCAGGGCGGGCCGGGCATGGACGTCGCCGAAGACGAAGTCGACGATCCACTCACCCAGGTCGCCCATCCGGGCGAGAAACTCTTCGCCGCCCGGCTCGTCGCCGAGCTCCGCGAGGCGGGCCAGCCCGCGCTTTCGCCGCTCCAGGTCGCTCAACCGTCCTCCTTGCACTCGGAGACGAAAACGGGATATTGTATGCAACTTATGGCGCCGACGCGCGAATGGCGCTCGCCTGGGACGAGCGGGTGCTAGCTCTCCGCCGGATCGACCATGTCTGTCTCCGGGTGGCAGATCTCGAGGAGGCAGTCGCGCGGTGGTGCATCCAGTTCGGCTTCACCGAGAGCAGGCGCGAGGAGGGCCGAGCCTTCCTCCGTTGCGGCTATGAGCCGTATTCGCTCGAGCTCGTCGAGCGCGATGTCCCCGGCTTCGACCACCACGGATGGGAGCTCGCTCGGGGTCTGTCCATCGAGGAGGCGGCTGCCCACCTCGAGCGGTCGGAGGTGACCTTCGAGGCCCGCGAAGGGTCCCTTCACTTCGAAGACCCGGAGGGCAACGGCGTCGAGGTGGTTCCGTACCGCCCGGCCGACGATCCGCGGCCCGACGTCGGGCGCTTCACGACCGAGTTGCCGGGCTTTCGCCCCCGCAAGCTCGGACACACCAACTTTCTGACGGCCGAACTCGAGGAGCAGACCGCGTTCTATACCGAGTTACTCGGCATGCGCGTCGCCGACCGCCTCGGCCGGGCCGGGATCTGGCTGCACGTCAACGCCGACCACCATGCGCTCGCCTTCGTGGACAAGGGTTACCCGCATCTGCACCATTTCGCCCTCGAGCTCGTCGACTGGGGAGAGCTCAGGGTTGCCTTCGACCACCTCGCGCAGCACGGCCGCTGGCTCGCCTGGGGCCCGCTCCGCCATGGCCTCGGCCGCAACCTGAGCGGGTACGTACGTGTGCCGGAGGAGGACTGCTTCGTGGAGGTCTTCTGCGATGTCGAGCAACTGGAGCCCGATCACGAGCCGCGCGAGTGGCCCGACGATACGCATTCATCCAATGTCTGGGGCATCCTGCCCCCGCGTTCGTACTTCCGCTTCGACGCCGAGGCGATTGAGTCCGAGCGGCAGGGACTGGAAGCCCTCGGGATTCCGCTCACAGAGAGAGAGGCTTGATGGCCGCGGTGCCAACCGAAGAGAGACGTACAGGTCCCGAGATCGCGGCGCGCACAGGGGAGGAATTCCTCGAGGGCCTGCGCAGCGACGCGCGCGAGATCTGGCTGAACGGCGAGAAGATCAGCCACCCGCTCGAGCACGCCGAGCTGCGCTCGGCTGCGGAGTCGATGGCGAGCGTTTTCGACCTCCAGCACGAGCACGCGGACGAAATGCTCGCTCCCTCGCCCGACGACGGTCGCCTCGTCAACGTGACACACCTGATCCCGCGCTCGCAGGGCGACCTCGAGCGCCGCAGGCACGCGATCGAGCTGACCGCATCTCTTTCGGCTGGGATGATGGGCCGAACGCCCGACTACCTCAATGTCACATTCGCCTGCTTCGCCGGTCGTGCAGACGTCTGGGCGCGGCGGGGGAACGAGCAGGGCGCCGAGAACTTGGTCGCCTACCAGAAGCTCATGCGCGACGGCGACCTCTCGACGACGCACGCGCTCATGAATCCGCAGGTCGACCGCTCGAAGCCCGAGGCGGAGCAGGCCGCCGGCGAGATCGCCCTGCACAAGATCGGAGAGTCGGACGACGCGATCGTGGTTCGCGGCGCCCGGATGCTCGCGACGCTCGCGCCCTTCGCCGACGAGCTCCTCATCTACCCGGGCTCCGACATTCGGCCGCAGGACGGGCGCTACGCGCTCTCGTTCGCGATTCCGATCGCGACCCCGGGCCTCAAGCTCATCTGCCGGGACAGCTACTCGAAGCAGCGTCCCGCCTTCGACTATCCGCTCTCGTCGCGCTTCGACGAGATGGATTGCGTGGTCATCTTCGACGACGTCGAGGTGCCGAAGGAGCGAGTCTTTCTCGACGGGGACACGGTGGGCTACTCCGAGGTCATCACGGACACGGGCTGGCGCGGCCACATCATGCACCAGGCGTTCACCCGGGCCTACATCAAGCTCTGCTTCGCGTTCGGGCTCGGACACTTGATCGCGAACACGATCGGCGTCGTCCGCTTCGACCACATCCAGGAGAAGCTCGGCCAGATCTGGAACATGTGCGAGCTGACGCGGTCGGCGATCGTCTCCGGGGAGGCGGGCTCCTACCTGGACGAGGGCGGCGTCTGGTACCCGGACGACAGGCCGTTCCTCGCGCTTCGCGGGGAGATGCCGAAATGGCTCCCGCGGGCGAATGAGCTCCTCCAGCTGATCGGCGGCGGCGGCTACATGGCCACGCCGTCGCAGGCGGACCTGGACGGTCCGTTGCGCCCGCTGATCGACCGCTTTTACCAGGCTGCCGGAGCGGATGCCGAGCGGCGAATCCGACTCTTCCGTCTCGCCTGGGACTATCTGGGCTCCGACCTCGGCGGGCGCGGCGAGCTCTACGAGCGCTTCTACCTGTCCGATTCCTGGCGGATGACGGCGCTCGCCTACACGATCGCCGACAAGTCGTTCGCGGAGTCCCTCGTCGAGCAGTTCCTCCACGACTGATGCTCCGCGGCTATTCAGTCCCCCGTTCGCCCGCGGGCCGCTCCTCCCTCGTGCCCGCTCCGCCGTGGCACTACGTGGGCGATTTCCTCGTGATCGAGTACTGGGCGGAGCCCGCGGCCGTCGAGGCGCTCCTTCCGCCGGGGCTCGAACCGCACCCCGACCCGGGACGGTGTGCGGCGCTGTTCATCGACTGGCAATCGTGCTCCGACTCGCGCGAGGAGCTCGACGACCCCGTCCGGAGTCAGTACCGCGAATTTTTCGTCATCGTCAACGCGCTTCTCGACGGCGAGCCCGTGACGACCTGCCCGTACATCTGGGTCGACCGTGACTTCGCCCTGGCGCGCGGTTGGGTGCAGGGATTTCCGAAGAAGCTGGGGTCGATCCACATGACGCGCCATTTCCCCCTCGGCTCGAACGCTGCGCCAGATCTGGCGGCCGGCGCCCGTTTCGCCGGAACGCTCGCGGCCGGCGATCGCCGTCTCGCTTTCGGGGCCGTGACGCTCGAGGGCGAGAGCGCCGAGGGCCCGACGCACAACGACCCTCCTCTCGTCAACGTGCGCCACTTCCCCCGCCTCGCCGCCGGGCGGCACGACGAGCCAGCCGTCCACGAGCTCGTGCGCGCGCGAAGCCGCGACCGCACTATCTCTCCAATCTGGGAAGGAACAAGCGAGCTCGAGCTCTATCCGGCGCCGAACGAGGAGCTTGCCGCCCTCGCGCCGGTCCGTACCGGCAAGGGATTCCGCTTCACCTTCGGGTACACGGTCGACGATCTCGAGATCGTGCGTGACTACACGCGCACCGAGGTTGCAGCAGCCAGGGAGCCGTGACCCGCGGAGCCATCGTCACCGGAGGCGGGACCGGTATCGGGGCCGCGATCGCGCGCCGTCTCGCCGCGGACGGATTCGCCGTCGCCGTCACGGGCCGGCGCCGGGAACCGCTCGACGTGGTCGCCGCGGAGACAGGCGCGCTTCCGGTCGTCGCGGACACGGGTGACCCCACTGACGCCCAGAAGGCTGTCGAGGCCGCGAAGAGCGCCTTCGGCCGGCTCGACCTCCTCGTCTGCAACGCAGGCATCGGCCTGGGCGGGACGGTTGAGGAACAGTCGCCAGAGGACTGGGACGCGGTGCTGCGCACCAACGTCACCGGGGCGTTCCTGGCCTGCCGGGCGGCGCTGCCCGGGCTCGTGCAGACGAAGGGGTCGATCGTGACCATCTCCTCGGACGCCGGCCTCCGGGCAGGACCCCGCTCGGCCGCCTATTGCACCGCCAAGGCGGGGCTCATCATGTTGACCCAGTGCATCGCGCTCGACTACGGGCCGCAAGGGGTGCGCGCGAACTGCATCTGCCCCGGATGGGTTCGGACTCCGATGGCCGACGGAGCGATGGACGAGCTGGGCGAGCTCCGGGGCGCGGATCGCGAGGTTGCTTACGAGCTCGTCTCTTCCCGCGTGCCGCTTCGTCGTCCCGGCAGTCCGGAGGAGATCGCCGCGGCCGTCGCGTGGCTTGCGTCCGAGGGGGCGGGCTTCACGACCGGCGCCGTGATTGCGATCGACGGGGGCAACAGCGTCGTCGACTCGAGCTCGATGGAGTTCGCCGTATGAGCGTCGCCGGTGTCGCCGTTTCGCCGGACCATTTCATCGGCGGGAGGCGCGTGGCGAGCGACGCCCGCTTCGAGGATCGCTCCCCGATCGACGAGCAGGTACTCGCCGAGGTCGCGCGGGGAGGCGCCCGCGAGGTGGAGCTTGCCGTTGAGGCAGCGTGCGCGGCTTTCCCGGACTGGGCCGCTTTCGGAGTCGCCGTTCGCGCCGAGCACCTCCGCCGCCTCGCCGATTTGATCGATGCCAACATCGACCGGATCGCGGCGGTCGAGTGCCTCGACATGGCCATGCTCGAGCGCTCGCTCCGCGGCCGCGTCATCCCGCGGGGAGCCCGGAACTTTCGAGCCTATGCCGAGCTCGCCGAGAGCTACCAGGAGCGAATCTGGGACTCGAACGGGACGTCGAACCGCGTGGTGCGCATGCCGGCGGGCCCTGTCGGTGTGATCACCCCGTGGAACGCGCCCTTCATGCTCTCGACGTGGAAGACCGCACCGGCGCTCGCCGCAGGGTGCACAGTCGTCCTCAAGCCGCCCGAGTGGGCGCCCCTTTCCTGCTCGCTCCTGGCCGACTTGACAGAAGAGGCGGGCATCCTTCCCGGCGTCTTCAATGTCGTTCAGGGCATCGGCGAGGAGGCCGGCGCAGACCTTGTCGCCAACGGGCGCCTGCGACGCGTGAGCTTCACGGGCTCGTCGCAGACGGGTCAGCTGGTGGCAACCGCGGCCGCGCGGAACCTCGTGCCCTTCACGGCAGAGCTCGGCGGCAAGGGTCCGCTCGTCGTCTTCGCCGACGCCGACCTCGACGCGGCCGCCCAGAAGGCGGCCCTTCAGTACGACGACTCCGGCCAGAACTGCATGGCGGGTACTCGTCTCCTCGTCGAGGAGCCCGCCGCGGGCGAGTTTCTCGAGCGCTTTCACCGCGCTGTCGACGCCCACGTGCTCGGCGACCCCAGAGAGGAGGCGACGACGATCTCGCCGCTCATCCATCGCGACCACCTCGCGCGCGTCGAGGGGTTCGTCGACCGGGCGCTTGCGAACGGCGACCGCATCGTGCGGGGGGGCCGCGTGGCGGAGATCGGCGGGCTCTGGTACGAGCCGACGCTCGTCGAACCGCGCTCGAACGACTCTGAGATCGTCCAACAGGAAGTGTTCGGACCGGTCCTGACCTTCCAGACCTTCGGTACCGAGGACGAGGCGGTCGCGCTCGCCAACTCGACGCGGTATGGCCTCGCGGCGACCGTTTACACGTCGTCGGCGGAGCGGGCCGAGCGTGTCGGACGGTCGATCCGCGCCGGGACGGTATGGGTCAACTGCTTTCTCGTCCGCGACCTGTCGGCCCCGTTCGGCGGGATCGGCATCTCGGGAATCGGCCGCGAGGGCGGCGACTACGCGCTCGACTTCTACTCCGACTTAAAGACGCTGCAAATTCTGGAGGACTCGACGCGATGACTGTGCTCGACGGCGGCCCGCGGCTCGAGGACGTCAGCCTCGAGAACGACGATTTCGCCGAGCGCGTCCCCCACGAGACCTTCGCCCTCCTTCGGCGGGAGGCCCCGGTCTGGTGGTACGACTGGCCGCTCGGCCGGGGCTACTGGTGCGTGACGAAACATACGGACGTGGTCGCCGTCTCCCGCGACACGAAGACATTCACCTCCGAGCAGGGAGCGAACCTCGAGGACCTCGACGAGGAGCAGCGCATCGTTCGCCAATCCATGCTGGAAACGGACCCTCCGAGGCATACGCGCCTGCGTGGACTAGTGGGCCCGCCGTTCACGCCTCGCGCGATCAAGGCGTACGAGCTTGCGCTCCGTGAGCTGACCGCGGCGGTGCTCGACCACGCTCTGCCGCTGCGGGAGTTCGACTTCATCGAGGAGATCGCGAAGCAGCTGCCCATCCGCGTTCTTGCCCGCCTCCTCGGCGCACCCGACGAGGACACGGATCGGCTGATCGACTGGGGCGACCGGATGATCGGCAACACCGACCCGGAGCTCGCCGACGTGCTCTCCGATAGCCCCGAGAGCGAGCAGTACCGCATGCTCCCGTTCCGGAGCCCTGCCTCGCTCGAGCTCTTCGAGTACGCACACCAGATCGCATCTGCGCGCCGCCGCGCGCCGGAAGAAGACCTCGTGAGCAAGCTGGTCCAGTCCGAGATCGACGGGGAGCGTCTCACCGAGCAGGAATTCGACACGATGTTCCTGCTCCTCGTCGTGGCCGGAAACGAAACGACGCGCCAGGCGATCGCGCACGGCATGCTCGCGCTGGCCGAGCATCGCCACGAGTGGGAGCGCCTCGCCGACGATCCGAAGCTCGTCTTGACCGCGGGAGCGGACGAGATCCTGCGCTGGTCGTCTCCCGTCCTGCACTTCCGGCGTACCGCAACCCGCGACGTCGACCTCGGCAGCCAGACGATCAGGGCCGGCGACAAGGTCGTCGTCTGGTACGTGTCTGCGAACTTCGACGAGGAGGTGTTCGCCGACCCGCTTCGCTTCGATGTAGGGCGGCGGCCTAACCCTCACATCACCTTTGGGGGCGGCGGCCCCCACTACTGCCTCGGCGCGCACCTGGCAAAGCTCGAGGTGCAGGTGATGTTCGACGAGCTCCTTCCGCGGCTCGCCGACATCGAGCTGCTCGGGCCCGCCGAGCGGATGCGAACAAACTTCACCAACGCGCTCAAGCGGATGCCCGTGCGCGTAACGGAGGCGTAGGAAAGCGCGTCGATGTCGGAGGCGCTCGTCAGCGCGTTCCGCGGCTGCGTCGGCGAGTTCGCCACGGGGGTTACCGTCGTCACGGCCGAGCATGAAGGGCTCCCGGCCGGTATGACCCTCAACTCGTTCACGTCCGTCTCGCTCGAGCCGCTGCTCGTCCTCGTCTCCCTCGGAAGCGGCTCGCGCACCCTCCACGCCACGAGCGCGAGCGGACGATTCGCGGTCAGCATCCTCAGCCGCGGGCAGCGGGACGTCGCGCTCGACTTCTCGGAGGCCGGCGCGCCGTTCCCCGCCGGGCACGTGGCTCGCGACCGCGAAGGGTTCCTGCCGGTCTCGGGTGCGGCTGCGGTCCTGCGCTGCCACGTCGAGCGGATCGAGCGCGCGGGCGACCACGCTCTCGTGATCGGCGAGGTCGTCTCGATCGCCCACGGAGGCGGCGAGCCCTTGATCTTCCACCGGGGCCGGTTCGGAGGCATCGAGCTCGACGCCCTCGTGCCGGCGGGGCACCCGATCGCGATCGACGAGGGAGCGGGCTGGTGAGCTTCGAGAGCAATGTCCGCCCGTTGTTTCGGCCGGACGACGCCGAATCGATGTCGTGGGCATTCGATCTGGCGTCCTACGAAGACGTCAAGGAGAACGCCGAGGCCATCTACGAGCGTCTCGCCGACGGCTCGATGCCCTGCGACGAGCCGTGGCCGGACGAGCGCGTGCAGGTCTTCCGGGACTGGATCGACGCCGGAATGCCGCCCTAGGAGCTAGCCGCTCGCGGCGGCGAACGCATCCAGAGCCGCCAGCGTGGCCTCGACCTGCTCGGGTATGAGAGGAATCTGTCTCACGAGCGGCGGGAAGAGGACCCACACCACCGAGCCGCCCATGTGGCGAATGACCGCCCGTCCGTCCGGGTCGACCCGAATCCGCTCGAAGTGAACGAGGCCCAGCCGCTCGGCGAGGCGAGCGTCCGAGCCGAGACGTTCCGCGAGCCGCCTGCCCGCCGCATCCTGGCGCTTCGCCCGAAAGCGCACGCCCTGCATTCGGAGGAGGCCTTTCCCGCGTGCGGACAGCCCTCGAGTCCGGGGAAGCACGGGGTCGTCGGTCGAGATCTCGAGCGCGTAATTGCCGCCCAGGATCTTCCCTTCCTGCGACATCTGGAGGCGTACGGGCGACCGGCCGGTCGCCGAGCCAAGCCGGGCCCGGAGCGGGCTCAGCCGCTCGGCTTCGGAGTACCCGGCCCTGCCGAAACGATCGATCGCGTCATCGAGTACGGAGACCGCGCGCTGGCGCGCCGGTCCCTGGAACTGCGTCCACCGGCTACTCATCAGACGATGCTCCAGTTAGAGAGCGTCGGCGTACTCGCGCAGCTCCCAGTCGGTCACGGCAAGCCGGAAGCGCCGCCACTCGTTGCGCTTGATCGTGACGAAGGCCTGCACGAACTGCTCCCCGACCGCCGCGCGCGTGAATGAATCGGCCTCGAATACATCGAGGGCCTCACCCAGCGAGAGCGGCACTGTCTCCCGCTCGACCGGCGGCTCGTACACGCGCTCGGTGGGGGGGCCTGGATCGAGCCGCCTCTCCACTCCGTCGACGCCCGCGAAGATGTGGACGGCCGACGCGAGGTACGCGCTCGCGCTGCCGTCGGCGAGGCGCGACTCCAGCCGCGCCGCCTCGCCGCGCTCGGCAGGAATTCGCACGCAGACCGAGCGGTTGTCCGTACCCCAATCCACAAAGTAGGGCCCGAGCTCCTGCGCCACGAAACGCTTGTATGCGTTCACGGTGGGGGCGCAGACGGCCGTCATGCCGCGCGCGTGCGCGAGGAGGCCGCCGAGGAACGCATGGGCGTCGTCGGAGAGGCCGAGCTTGCCTTGCGGATCGTCGAAGACGTTCCTGCCTCCGTCCCAGGCGGAGAAGTGGAGGTGGTAGCCCGAGGTCCCACCTCCCTCCGTCGGGCGGCCGATGAAGGTCGCGACGAGGCCGTGGATCGCAGCGGTCTCCTTGATTGCGAGTTTCAGCAGGTGAGCCTCGTCGGCCGCTGTCAGTGCCTCCGCAAAACGTGTGTTGATCTCCCACTGCGAGGGGTCGTACTCATGGTTCACGCAGACGAACGGGAGCCCGAGCCCGCGGACGTTGTCCTCCATCTGACGGACGACACCGCCGGGATCGGCCTGCGCGTCCATCCGATAGACGAGCCCGGGAGTCGGCTGGTAGGGCTCCAGCCGGCCTTCCGGAGTCCAACGCAGGAGGAAGAACTCGAGCTCGTGGCCGACGGAGATTCGAAGGCCCTTGTCCTCGGCGGCGGCGATCGCTCTGCGCAGGATGTTGCGGGGGTCGGTTTCGAGGGGTTTCCCGTCGAGACGGCAATCGGCGAGGCAGATGGCCGTCTCTCGCTCCCACGGAACGATCCGGAGAGTCTCCAGGTCGGGAATGACCTGCATGTCGCGGAAGTTGACCTCGTCGCGAATCCCGGTCCCGTCGGGCATGACCCCCGCATGGTCGATGGCGAAGACCGATACGCAGAAGTTGAGCCCTTCCTCACACGCTCGCTCGAGCACGTCCAGCGGAATGACCTTGGCCCGCGTCGTGCCGATCAGATCGGCGTAGTGGACGCGGACGCGAGTGACGCCCGCCTTCGCGAGTTCGCGAAGCCGGTCGTCGGCCATCAGCGCAGGTCGTGGGGTAGGTGCGGCCCGCCGGGCTCGACCGGCGGCGGGAGCTCCTCCTCGATCTTCTCCGTCTCACGCTGGATCTCGGCGAGCGACACCGGCCTGAAGATCGCGCCGAGGCTCTTGTATGCGTAGAGGTTGTAGACGAGCGAGAACGCCGCGGCGACCACCAGGAAGATCAGCCACCGGTAGTAGATCGAGTTGGACTCGACGCCGGGCGGAGCGATCTTGTACGCCGCCAGGGCGAGCAGGCCGGCACCCAGGATTTGCGGGATCGGCACGAACGGCGACCGGTAAGGCCGATGCGCGTTCGGCTCGCGCCAGCGCAGCATCAGCAACGAGACGTGGATCAGGAAGTACGCGGTCACCCAGCCGAGCACGCCGGCGAGGATAAGCTTGAGGAAGCCGGCTCCTTCGGCGGCGCCGAACGCGTTCATCAGGATCGGGATCAGCGTGATGACGACGATCCCGACCCACGGGGCGCGGGTCGCGGGGATCAGCCAGCCGAAGGGGGACGGGAGCTGCCTCGTCAGAGCCATGCCGTAGAGGATCCGCGGAACCCCTGCGACCACGGCGTTGAGCGTCCCGACGGACGCTCCGATCACCACCAGACCGAGCCACCATTTGCCTGCCTCTCCGAAGATGGCGGTGCCGACGTCGACCGGGATGGTCGGGGCAAGCGTCCCGAGCACATCTCCCGGCACGTAGCGCGCCGCGCCGAGGCCGTAGAGCACGACCGGTACTGCGATCAGCCCAAGGCCGATGAAGATGCCGAACGGGATGTCCCGGGCCGGGTTCCTCAGCTCCTCGGCGAGCGGGCAGGTGTACTCGACGCCGACGAACGTGAAGATCGCGATGCCGAGCAGGGCCGACAGCAGGCTCCAAGTGAGGTCGAAGTCCGGCAGCGCACTGCCGATCGGGTCGGTTGTGCCATCTCCGGCGAGCCCGACGACGCCGACCACGAGGAGCGAAGCCGCCACGGCGAAGGTAAGAAAGATCTCGACGGCTGCGAACGGCCTGATCCCGAGCAGGTTGATGCCCGCGATGAAGACCATGAAGATCGCCGCCCAGAGCTTGTAGTCCCCGGGCGCCCCCAGAATGTCTGCTGTTACGAGGCTGGAGACGAAGTTCTCTGCGGTTCCGGGAAAGAGCTGGACCGCGACGTACCCGACTCCGACCGTGATCGTGGCGAAGAAGGGCCCGAGCCCGGCCCGGACGTACTCGTTCATCGAGCCCGCCTTCGGGATCATGGTCGCGAGCTCGGAGAAGCTCATGCTCGCGAAGATCATCGTGATGAAGCCGATCGCGAGCGCGATCAGCCAGACCCAGCTCGCGAAGAACCCGCCGGCAACAGTCGCCAGCACACTCGACGCGACAATCAGGCTGAACGTCGTCCCAACCGCGGTCGGTAGACCGACAGCCCGACGTTCCAGCGTGATCTCAGGTGCCCGCGCTGCCATGTGGCCTCCAGTGTCCGTTGGACCGACCCACCGTTTCTGCCGACCCCTGCCGCCTCATTTCGGGTACGAGGTAGAGAATCCGCACGTCCAAGCGCAGATCGTCGCCATTTGCGCCACAGGCCTTCTTGTATTCAAAATGCAGATCGCCAGTATGAGGCCACGGACCCGGAGATTTCAAGCGACGTGCACCCGCGGGCGCGAGTGAGAAGCCACGGCCTCAGGCTCTAAGGCGACGGGTGGACGCGCTGCTTCCACTCGCCGGCCAAACGGCGCTCGTGACCGGCGCCGCACAAGGTCTCGGCTATGCCGCCGCCGCCCGCCTCGCCGCCGAGGGGGCCAGCGTCGCTCTTCTCGACCGCGAGGGAGAGAGGCTCGGGGCCGCAGCCGACGCGCTCGGCGCCCAGGGTTTGACCGTTCTTCCTCATACGGTCGACCTCACGGACGAGGACGGGATCCGGGCGACGGTCGCGGCCGTCCTCTCCGCCGAGGGCCGGATCGACGTGCTCGTGAACAACGTCGGCATCTATCCGCACCGCCCGTTCGAGGAGCTGACGTACGCCGAATGGCGCCACGTCTTCGCGGTCAACCTCGACAGCGTCTTCCTCTGCACGCACGCCGTCTATCCAGCCATGCGCGAGCGCGGCTACGGGCGCATCGTCAACGTCTCTTCGTCGACGTTCTTCATCGGCTATCCCGGGTTGGCGGCCTATATCGCGAGCAAGGGCGGCATCATCGGCTTCACGCGGGCTCTCGCGAGCGAGGCAGGGCCCCACGGCATTACGGTCAACGCTGTGACTCCGGGACTGATCGCAACCGAGGGCGTCCTCGGCGGAGAGGAAGCCGGCCTCTTCGACGAGATCGTTCCCCAGCAGGCGCTCCCGCGCCGGGGCGAGCCCGGGGACATCGCCGAGTGCATCGCGTACCTCGCCAGCCCGGCGGCAGGCTTCATCACGGGACAGACGATCAATGTCGACGGCGGACACCGCTTTCACTAGACGAGCTTTCACTAGACGAGGAGAGACGTGAACGAGAACCAGAAACCAGTCGCCCCCTACATCGCGGTCGGGCTGTCGACCGTCGTCCACGGGGTCGGCGAGCGCAAGCACATCAAGCGCAACCTGGCCGTGATCGAGGACGGGATCCACGCGGCGATGTCCGTGATCGGGATCAACATGCCGGTGCGGGTGATCGCGCTCGCCGAGGGAGCCCTGACCGGCTTCACGGACGAGGCCTTCGACGTTCCTCACGTCACGGCCGCGCGAGACCTCTTCATCGACATTCCAGGGGAGGAGACGGAGGTGCTCGCCGGGCTCGCCAGCCGGTACGACGTCTATCTCCTCGTCCAGTGCAAGGCGCGCTGGCCCGAGGTGATGGCGGACCGCTATTTCAACATGCTCTTCGTCATCTCGCCGCAAGGCGAGGTCGTGCACCGCGCGGCCAAGAACCACCTCTGGTGCCGCGAGCGCTCCTGCACGCCGCACGACATCTACGACCGCTGGGTCGAGCTCTTCGGCGACGGGATCGACGCCTTCTACCCGGTCCTGCGAACCGACGACATCGGCAACCTCGGAACGATCTGCTGCTCGGACGGCGAGTACCCCGAGGCCGTGCGGGCGCTCGCCATGAACGGTGCCGAGGTCGTCTACCGCCCGAGTGAGGCGGTGCCGATGACCGGCGTCGGGTATCCGGGCGGCGGGACCTGGATGCTCCAAAACCGCGCCCACGCACACTTCAACAGCGTCTACATGCTCTGCCCCAATGTTGGCCCCGTCTATCTCCACCCGCGCATGGAGCACCCGTACGACATCGGCGGCGGCAACTCGCACATCGTCGACTACCTGGGCAACGTCGTCGCCTACAGCGCCTCCGGCTACAACACCTTCGTCTCGGCGATCGTCGACATCGAGGCGCTGCGCCAGTTCCGCGTCATGAACCTGAACTCGAACTGGCTCAAGGACCTTCGCACCGAGGTCTTCCGGCGCATGTACGAGGAGCCGATCCACCCGGCGAACCTCTGGCTCGAGCAGGACCCGCTTCCGCACGCCGAGGTGGACGAGATCTACCGCGCGAACATCCGTGGCCTCGTCGAGCGCGGTGTCTACACGCGCCCGGCCCAGTCGTTTCCCGGCGCCCACTACATCCCCGCAGGCGACGAGCCGCCGGCCGAGGCCTGGGAGAACGCTCGTCATCTGTGGGACGAGGCCGACTGATGGCCGAGGGCTACGACGTCGTCGTCGTCGGCGGAGGGCACAACGGCCTCGCCTGCGCCGGCTATCTCGCGAAGGCGGGTAAGCGTGTCCTCGTGCTCGAGGCTCGCGGCGTCGCGGGCGGCGGCTGTGCGACCGAGGAGGTCGCAGCGCCTGGCTTTCGGCACAACTTCCACTCGAACTTCCACGGGATCATCCATATGGGTCCCGTCTACCGCGACCTCGAGCTCGAGCGGTATGGGGCCCGCTACGTCTGGCCGGAAAACCAGTTCGCTCACGTCTTCCCGGATGGACGGGCGATCGTCTGCAGCCGGAGCGTCGAGCGAACGGCGGCGAGCATCGCGCGCTTCTCGCGGGCAGACGCCAAGACCTTTCGAGACCTCGCCCAGGTCTACCGCGACGTGCTCGAGCAGGCCTTCATCCCGGCGATGTTCTCCCCGCCGGAAGCGCCCTCGCGGGAAACCGCGCCGCTCGAGGAGACGACGGAGGGGCTCACGCTTCTGCGTCAATTTCTCTCGAGCCCGAACCACGTCGCGCGCGACCTCTTCGAGTCGCCCGAGGTACAGACTTGGCTCGGCTTCTGGGTCGCCCAGCTCGCCGGGACGGGGGACGTCTTCGGGCTCGGTGCCAACTACCCGGTCATGCTCGCCGGCTCGGTCGAGCCCTACGGCTGGGCGATCTGCGTCGGCGGCTCGAACGTCCTCGCGCAGGCAATGGTGCGCTTCCTCGAAGACCACGGCGGCGAGGTTCGCGTGGGCGCGCCCGTCGTGCGCATCGAGGTCGAGCATGGACTCGCACGGGCGGTCGAGCTCGCGGACGGCACGCGCATCCCGGTGCCGGGGATCCTCGTCTCGAATCTCGACCCGAAGCACACCTTTCTCGAGCTCGTCGGCGAGGAGGAGCTCGCGGAGGACTTCGCCCGCGCCTGCCGGCGCTGGCGCTATGACGAGCTTTCGATGTTCTGTGTCTATCTCGCCCTCGAGACACCCGTCCACTGGAACGCGGCCGAGTGGGACGAAGGCGTCGACCAGTGCTTCGCTGTCTCGCTCTGCGAATCGCTCGACGTCCTCGACGACAACGCATCCGACTGCCGCCTGGGGGTTCCCCCCCGTCAGCCCGGCCTCTTCACCGTTCATCCCTCGCTCTTCGAGCCGAGCCTCTGCCCGCCGGGAAAGGCGGCCTCCTTCTGCGAGCAGATTGCGCCCTACGAGCTACGCGACGGCGGCCCCGGGGCGTGGGAGGAGGAAAAGGGAGCGTACGCCGACACGGTCCTAGAACGCTGGCGCGAGTACCTCGTCTCCGGGCTGGAGGCCGAGCGCGTAGTCGGGCGCTACGTTGCAAGCCCGCTCGACATCGAGTTGCGGATGCCGAGCATGAAGCACGGCGACTGGAACCACGGTGAGATGACGCAGGATCAGCTCGGCGTCTTCCGTCCCTTCCACGAGTACCCGCCCTATCGCACGGCCTTCGAGAACGTCTACCTGTGCGGCTCGTCCACGCACCCGGGCGGGTCGATTGGCGGTGCCTGCGGGCACAACGCAGCCGGCGCGATCGCCGAGGACCTCGAGCTTGACGCCTGGTGGCGCCGCACGGAGGCCGCGGTTGGCTGAGACCCTGGATCTCGTTCCGCAGGTCGAGCTCGCGGAAGCCGAGGAGGAGAAGCGGCGGGCGCGGTTTCCCGCCGGCGCGGCGCTCGAGTTTGCGGATCTCGAGGAGCAGGGGCGTGCCGGGGCGCTCGACCGGCTGCGCAAGGTAGAGCCGGTCTCCTGGGTGCCGGCACTCGGGGGCTGGCTCGTGACCTCGTATCCGCTGGGACGGAACGTTCTCGCGAGGACGGACGACTTCACCGTCTGGGCGCAGCCGAACCTTGTCCGGGCCTCGCTCGGCGTGATGATGCTCACGACCGACCCGCCGGAGCACGAGCGCCAACGACAGCCGTTCGACAAGCCGTTCCGGATGCGCTCGGTGCGGGAGCGCTTCGAGGGACGGGTGTCGGCTCGGGTGGAGCGACTGCTCGACGAGATCGAGCCGCGCAGGTCGTGCGAGCTCGTCGTCGATTTCGCCGCGCCGTTCGCCATCGGGGTGGCCGGCGACATCCTTGGCCTCTCACTCGACGACGTGCCGAAGATCCAGGGCTTCTACGAGGCCTTCGCGGGCGCGATGACCTATGACGGCGATCCCGAGCCGCAGCGCCGCGCCGATGCCGCGCGTGAGGCCTTCAGCCAGATTCTCCTCGGTGAAGTGGCCCGGGTCCGTGAGCGGCCGGACGATTCGATCACCTCGGCGGTCGCGAACGATCGGGCGACGCAGCTGACGGACGAGGCGATCGTCGCGCAGCTTCGGGTGATCCTCTTCGGGGCGATTGAGACGGTCGAGTCGATGGTGGTGAACGCCGTCCTGCTCCTGCTCGAGCATCCGGCGGAGCTCGGCGCCGTAAAAGCCGACCCCGGACTCGTTCCGAACGCCGTCGAGGAGGCGATGCGGCTGATCCCGCCTGTCGCCTTCATCGAGCGCTGGACGGCGGCGCCGACGAAGCTGGGGGACGTGGAGCTCGGCGAGGGAGAGTTCGTCGGCGTCTCCACGCTCGCCGCCAACCGCGATCCAGAGGTCTTCGAGGACCCGCTCCGGTTCGACGTGCGCCGCGAGAACGCGAGGCACCATCTCGCTTTCAGCTTCGGCGTCCACCACTGCCTGGGGTTCAACATGGCCCGCCTCCAGGGGCCGATCGCCGTGCAGGCGATCCTCGACCGGCTCTCGGGCCTCGAGATCGTGGAAGCGCCCGAGCCCCGAGGCTTCGCGTTCCGGCGGCCGCCCGAGCTCCGCCTTCGCTGGGCGAGCTAGCTCTGCCAGACGCGATCCGCGACTCGCGCGACGAGCTCGAGCTTGCGCCACTGCGTCTGCTCGTCGATCTCGTTCCCCTCGATGACCGAGGCGAAGCCGCACTGCGTCGACAGCCCGAGCTGGTCAAGCGGCAAATACCGCGAGGCCTCGTCGAGCTTGCGCAAAACCTCGTCCTCGCTCTCGAGCTCGCGGCGCTTCGAGCTGACGAGGCCCATGACGACGACTCGGCCCGACGAGGTGAAGCGGATCGACTCGTAGCCGCCGTCGCGACCGACGTCGTCCCACTCTACGAGGAAGACGTCGTAGGGGAGCTCGCTGAACAGGCGCTCGGCGATGGGTTCGAGGGAGCCGGCGCAGATCCAGCGCGAGCGGTAGTTGCCGCGGCAGACGTGTAGTCCCGTGGTCACTCCTTCCGGGATCCCTTCCAGGATCGCCTTGTCGGCGGAGACGGCCTTCTCGAGGAGCTCCGAGACGGTGTGGCCCGCCGCCTCGAAGCGTGCGCTCCAGTCGGCGTCGACGAGGTACGGGTAGAGGGGGAAGTCGAACTGGACGTAGCGGCAGCCGGCTTCGACAGCGTCGGCGATGAGTTCCCGCTCGATCGCGATCGCATGCTCGACGAACTCGTCCAGGGTCGGGTACGCGCCGGCCGAGACCCCGAAGGGATGGACGAAGATTGAGGCCGCCGGGAAGGTGACCTTGAACGGATGATCGGTGAGGCGCGTCATGAAGGCGGCCTCCCGGGCAGCCGGGCTGTCCACCTTCACGAGCGGCGCCTCGATCGAGGGCACGGTCAGGACGACCGTCTCGCCCTGTTCGTTCCTGAACTCGACCGCGCTCCGGTCGGTCGCGATGCCTTTGACGGCGTCGTAGAAGGAGTTGAGGAACATCCAGCGGCGGAACTCTCCGTCAGAGACCACATCGAGGCCGAGCTCGATCTGCCGTTTGACGACGCGCTCGATCGCGGCGTCCGCGACGGCGCCGAGATGTGCGGGGTCGGAGCGCTCCGCGACCGCGGCCTGCAGCTCCGGTGGCCGCAGCAGGCTGCCGACGACCTCGGCGCGCGCTGGACGGCGGGGGGTCATCTACGGGGATGGTAGGCGCCTCGCGTCGGCCCTCGCGGGCGAGCTCCATCCGCTGGCGGCGGTCCGATCCTTATTGCTCGAGCAAGCAAACGCGATCGCGGCGGAGGCGCGGCCACGGGAACGCGCAGAGGCGTAGCTAGTCGTCGCCGTAGCCGTGCCCGAGCACCGGGTGCGGCCGATACGGCTCCTCGAGGCGCGCGATCTCGTCCGGCCCCAGAGCGAGCTCTGCCGCCGCCATCGCGTCCTCGAGGTGGGCGAGCTTCGTCGCGCCGACGATCGGCGCAGTCACCCCCGGCTTGTGCAGGAGCCACGCGAGCGCGACCTGCGCGGGTGGAACATCCCGCTCGCTTGCGACCTCGGCGACCCGCTCGGCGACGTCGAAGTCTTCGGGACGCCCGTAGAGCCGGTCCGCGAA
>WNFZ01001685.1_pt1 | contig 30413 bp, 25 predicted proteins | sample 5400081 | NCBI WGS metagenome assembly WNFZ01 (sample SAMN13153365, study PRJNA577476) | soil metagenome | isolation source: 80 cm soil or saprolite under grassland replicate 1 | place: USA:California | collected 2016-06-15 | reverse complement strand
GAGCAACACCACCGGCGTCCAAAACACGGCAACCGGTGGTAGCGCGCTCGCGAACAGCACCACTGGCCACAGCAACACGGCCACCGGTACTGCTGCGCTCATTAATAACATTACCGGCGTCCAAAACACCGCCAACGGTATCTTAGCGCTCCCTAACAACACCATCGGCAGCAACAACACGGCCTTGGGCGCTGTAGCCGGCTTCGGCGTTAGCACGGCCAATAACGTTATCTGTATCGGTGCTTTCGGTCCCGGTGAGAACGTGGACAACAGCTGCTTTATCGGCAACATTCGTGAAGTTACAACCGCAAACCCAGATGCCATACCAGTCCTGATAGACTCAGCTGGCCAGCTCGGCACGGCCAGCTCTTCGCGGCGATACAAGAAAGAGATTAAAGCGATGGAGCAAGCCAGCGAAGCCATTCTCTCGCTTAAGCCGGTGACCTTTCATTACAAAAGCGACACAAAAGACACGCCGCAATTTGGTTTAATCGCCGAAGAAGTGGCCGAGGTGAACCCGGACTTGGTGGTGCGCGATGCCGATGGTGAGATTTACACCGTGCGCTACGATGCGGTCTATGCGATGCTGCTCAACGAATTCCTCAAAGAGCACCGCAAAGTAGAGGAACAGCAAGGGGCAATTACCGAGTTAAGGTCAACCGTCGCGCAGCAACGAAAGGACTTCGAGGCGATTACCGCACAGCAGCAGAAGGAAATTCAAGCTCTCACAGCAAGCCTGACGGAGCAGGCCGCGCAAATTCAGAAAGTGAACGCCCAGCTTGAAGTGGGCAAACCAGCGCCGCGAAGAGTCGTCGAGAATCGCTAAGAGCACACCAGCAAATATCTCGCGACGCACACTGGATTCTGGGGAGCACAGGCTGCTAGCCTGTCCTTTTCGGCAGCTTGCCGAAAAGGCTCTTCGACCGTTCGACCTCACACGCTGTCGCCACGCTGGGGACGTCGTCGGCAGGCTGCCGACGACAGCAGGCTAGCAGCCTGCGCTCCCCAGAGTGTGGCGGGTGTTTGGTGGGTGATCAGAGCTTGAGGCTGTGAGCGAGCCAGAAGGTATTTGATCCTTATCTTGGCCAGCTGGCGAGATTTTCGCAGTACACGACACATTTAACCACGAATGGATATTCGGCCTTCGTAATTTTGCTCATCCCTCCAAATTTCTGCCTTGACCCATGGGCGAGAATTTTCAAAGCTCGGCCTAACAAAAATACTCAACTCTGCCAAACAAAGAAAGAATACAACTCCTATGAAACCGATAATTCAGTTCAAAACAACTCCTCCACTTCTCATCTCGCTCCTGGTTGTTTGTTTTGGGCTTGCACCGATGGCGCAAGCGGTGGGTCCCGACACGGACGGTGCCATACCCGGCTCCAACAATGGCGAAGGTATTGGGGTGCTCGTTAGCCGCACCACAGGGGTCTGGAACACCGGCACAGGTTTCGAGGCGCTAAGCCAGCTCACCGCCGGCAACCAAAATACGGCGACGGGTCTTCGCGCCTTGAATAACGATATCAATGGCGGTTACAACACCGGCACTGGCGTTTATTCGCTCTTTAGCAACACCAGCGGGTTTTTCAATAGTGCCACTGGCGCGTATTCGCTCGCGAACAACACGGATGGCTTCGGCAACACGGCCAACGGTTATTCTGCGCTCTATTACAACACCGAAGGCGGAGTCAACACGGCCAATGGTTATGCTGCGCTCTACCGCAACACCACCGGCAACGGCAACACGGCCAATGGTTATCTAGCGCTCTATTACAACACCGAAGGCGTCGGCAACACGGCCAATGGTTTTCAAGCGCTCTATCACAACACCACCGGCTTCTATAACACGGCCAACGGTATTACGGCGCTTGCTTTCAATACCACCGGCGAGGGCAACACAGCCTTAGGCTATTCCGCCGGGCTTAATATCACGGGCGATGGCAATGTTTGTATTGGCGCCGGGGTCGAAGGTGTTGCTGGCGTGGACGACACCACCTGGATCAGAAATATTAACACGACGAATCTTCCTTTCGTTGCCGGTACTAACAATTATGTCACTGTCAGGATGAGCGATGGCGCGCTTGGATGGACCGCCGTCGTTTCCTCGCGACGCTACAAAGAGGACATCAAGCCGATGGACAAGGCCAGCGAAGCGCTCCTGGCGCTCGAACCGGTCACCTTCCGCTTAAAAGGCGAGCTTGATCCAAGCCACCGCCCGCAGTGGGGGCTCATCGCCGAGGAGGTGGAAAAAGTGAATCCCGATCTGGTGGACCGTAATAACAAAGGCGAGGTCGAAAGCGTACGCTACGACGCAGTGAACGCAATGTTGCTCAACGAATTCCTCAAAGCGCACCGCAAAGTCGAGGAATTGGAAGGCGCCGTCGCGAGTCTCGCGGCAATGGTGAAAGAGCAGGCAGCGCAAATCCAAAAGGTGAGCGCCGAGCTGGAACTGAATAAAGCAGCGCCGCTAACAGTCGTCGAGAATCACTAAATTCCGTAGCCGCGCGGGGCGCCGTCTTCTATAGCGGCACTCTGTGAGCGTCGCACTAGTCATCAGCGCCGCTATGCTTCACCCGAGCGCAGCAGGCCGCGCCCTTGCCGAGGCTCTAGGGCGGGAAACCGTGACACCCGGTAAGAGCATTCGTACGCAATTCTGCGTATTGCTAAAAAAATGGGAAATGTGGCAAAATCCGCCGATGTCTCGCGATGTCGCGAGACTGCAAAATCCAAAATCAAATCATCAGAATTAACGTTTATGAAAAAGATGACCCCAAACACAATCGCAACGTTTTACACACCCATTAGAAATTTAATGAGTCCCGCGACTGCGGGATTTCTCATCCCGCTCGTGCTTGTCTGTTTTGGCCTTGCACCGACGGCGCAAGCGGTGGGTCCCGACACCGACGGTTCCATACCCGGCTCCAACAATGGCGAAGGGATTGGGGTACTCATCAGCCGCACCACTGGGGTCTGGAACACCGGCACTGGTTTCGAGGCGCTAAGCCAGCTCACTGGCGGCAACCAAAATACGGCGACGGGTCTTCGAGCCCTGTCTAGCGATGTCAATGGCGGCTTTAACACCGCCACTGGCGTTTATTCGCTTTTTAGCAACACCACCGGGTTTTTCAATAGTGCCACTGGCGCTTATTCGCTCGCGAATAACACGGACGGCAACGACAACACGGCCAACGGTTATGGAGCGCTCTATTACAACACCGAAGGCGAGCAAAACACAGCCACTGGTTTTGCTGCGCTCTATCGCAACACTACCGGCGTCTTGAACATGGCCAACGGTTTTAATGCGCTCAATCACAACACCACCGGCGCCGCCAACACGGCCAACGGGGCTGGCGCCCTCTTTAGCAATACCACCGGCGGCGGCAATACGGCCAACGGTCTTAACGCACTCTTGAACAACACAGGCGGCAGCCAAAATACGGCTGTCGGTATGCAGGCGCTGAATAACAACAACGTCTCGGGGAACACAGCCCTTGGTTTTCAAGCGGCTTTTAGCAACACCTCAGGCTCCTTAAACACAGCCGCCGGCTTTCAAGCGCTCTTGAGCAACGATACCGGAGGCCAGAACTGCGCTTTTGGCTATCGCGCGCTCAAGAGCAACAACACTTCTTTTAACACCGGTTTAGGCACGTTTGCGTTGGAGAACGCCACGAATGGCTTTAACACCGGCATCGGCGCTGGGGCCCTCCAGACCACCACCACGGGAAGCGGCAACACGGCCGTGGGCAGCGGCGCGCTCATCAATAATACACAGGGCTCCGATAATGTGGCCTTGGGCGCTGGCGCCGGTTCCAGCGTCACGATGGCCAATAACGTTATTGCTATCGGCGTCCCCGGTGCGAACCTGAGCAACACCTGCTATATCGGCAACATTTGGGGCCAGCCGGGGGGAACCCAAGCCGTTTATGTCAGTTCAGTTGGGACGCTCGGCTTTGTGGTCTCTTCGCGACGTTTCAAGGACGAGATCAAGCCAATGGATAAGGTCAGCGAAGCGATTTACGCACTCAAACCGGTGAGCTTCCGTTACAAGGCGGAGATTGAGCCAACGCGTCCGCTGAGTTTTGGCCTCATCGCCGAGGAGGTGCAAAAAGTAAGCCCCGACCTTGTGTTGCGCGATGCGGACGGGAAGACCGGATCCGTGCGCTACGATGCGGTGAACGCGATGTTGCTCAACGAGTTTCTCAAAGACCACCGCAAAATGGAAGAACAGGCCCGTGAGATGCAGAAACAGAAAGCGGCAATCAGCCAATTAAAGTCAACGGCTGCAAAACAGGAAGCGACCGTCGCGGAATTGAAATCCACGGTGGCGCAGCAGCGGAAGGGGATGGAGGCCCTCACTGCAAGCCTCAAAGATTGTGCAGCGCAAATCCAGAATGTGAGCGCGCAGCTGGAACTGAGGAAACCCGTGCCGCAAGTGGTGCTGAACGATCAATAAATATTGTAGGGCGTCAATCGCCCCCACCAATCAGTCGCAGGTAAATATCTTCCAAACAGCGCGCTTTTACGCGCAGATCGAACTTTTCGCGAACGACTTCTGCGCCACTCTGCGCGATGCGCGAGAGAAAATCTCGATCTTGCACCGCACTAAGCAATGCTTGTGCGAGCGCTTCCTGATCGCGCTCCGGTACGAGCACACCGCTCACGCCGGTCTCGATCGCCTCGGGAATTCCGCCATGCTGGGTTGCAAAAACTGGCAGGCCACTCGCCATTGCTTCCAGCATGGAATTTGGAATCCCCTCCTGATTTCCGTCAGGACCTGTTTCACTCGGGTGCAGGAAAATGTGCGACGCATAATAAATGTCGCGCAGCTGCTCCTGTGAAATGAAACCGGTGAACAAAATATGACCATCGATCTTCAGCCCGCGCGCCAAATTTTGAAGTTGACTGAGCAATGGCCCCTCTCCGGCGATGGTTAGCGTCGCGTTTGGATATTGCCTCAAGAAACTCGCGAAGGCGCGGAGCGTGACCGGCAGCCCTTTTTTATCGATCAAACGACACGCTTGCACGAATCGCCATTCGGTCGTCGCGGCAGCGAAATTCCGTTCGCGAAACGGAAATTCGTAGCGTGGAATCCCGGTTCGCTGAACTTCGATCTTTTTTTCGTCGCAACCAAGATCGACAACCGCGCGCCGCAACGATTCGGAGCGAACGAGAACGAGCTTTACCGCGTCGAGCATCTGCCTGGTGGTCTCTCGATACGCAGGCTTGTTCATGTCCACCATCACATCCGCGCCGTGAAAGGAAACAATCGAAGGGTTTTCCCATGCCCGAATTAGCGGAAGGAGATGCACCGCGATTTGGCCAAAGTAAATGTGCAAAAGCTGCGCATTCCTTTTTTCCAGAACCTTCATTAGCACGCGTAATTCGCTGGCCGAAATCTTCCACGGCTTGTCGCTCACCTGGCGAAACCAGAAGCGGCGCAGAAAATGCAGCGCGGGTTTTGGGACGATGTCGATCTTATCGAATGGAAAGCGGCCCGAATTTTCGCGTTTTTGAGTGATGACAACAGGCGAGACGCGCTCGAGCGCGATTATTTGCCGGTAGATGTGCAGCATCTCCGGTTTCAGGAACGTGGCGCAATAACAGGCGACGACCGGGTCGGGATCAGAGGATGGAACGTCCAATGTTTCGACGCTCAACCTTCAACGCTGAACGTTCAACGAAATAAACGCGAGAATCGACAGGCTGGGAAGCCTGTCCGCCGAGACAGCCAGGATGGATATCTTCCAAAGTCAAAAGAGGATTTCGAAGAGCTTAATACCCTTCCATTTTCCCGGGATGTTCGGGTCGAACGACGTGCTTTCCACCCAGGTGCCGTATCGCGCGGGCGCCCACGGATTGAGCATCTGGAGCGGGTTACGGCCGTCGCGAAATGCTCGCGGAACCACCCCCTGCACCGCACGGCGTTCTGAAATCGGCGGCGGCGTGGGCATTGCTCTCACCGGTTTTTGTGGGCCGATCGGCGCCCTGAAGGTCTGGGCCGACGCGGTTGTTACCAGCGCGGCGAGGATTGCGATTATTAATGTTTTCATGTTTTTCCTTTCTTGCGAGTAACGTGCAAGTTCTTGCCCGATACTTCGCCTGCCCACATTATACACTTCGATGGACTACCTTGAAAAGGCCGCACGTGTATTGGATATAGAAATTTTTGAGCTCAAGCGGCTCCGCGACCGTTTGAGCCAAAATTTTTCCCGTGCCGTCGAGCTTATCAAAGACGCGATCGATGCGCGAGCCAAAGTGGTCGTGGTCGGAGTGGGCAAGTCCGGGCACATCGGCGCAAAAATTGCCGCCACCCTCACCAGCACAGGATCGCCGGCCGTCGTGCTCGATTCCTCAAACGCTTTGCATGGCGATCTTGGCATGATTGCCGATGGCGACGTCGTGCTTGCCTTGAGCGCGAGTGGCGAGACCGAGGAATTGCTCCGGATCCTGCCCGCAATCGCCCGGTTCCAGGTCAGGATCATCGCTATGTGCGGCGATCCGAAATCGACCCTCGCCCAAAACGCGCATCTGCTTCTCGATGTAAACATCGAACAGGAAGCTTGTCCGCTGAATCTCGCTCCGACTTCGAGCACCACGGTAATGCTGGCCCTAGGCGACGCGCTGGCAATGGTGTTGCTAGAGGCGCGTGGGTTTAACAAGGAAGATTTTGCGAAGTTTCATCCCGCCGGGCTGATCGGCCGAAGTCTCCTCATGCGTGTCCATCAAATCATGCGACCGCCGGAAGCGATGGCCATCGTTTCAACCGATACGCCGATACGTGACGTGCTCAAAGCAATGACCAGTGTCCGGGCCGGCGCTGCTCTCGTGGCCGGCGAAGATCGACAGTTACAGGGAATTTTCACACACGGAGATTTCGTGCGGCATTTTCAATCCGATTCAAAGATCGGCGAACGGTTGGTAGCAGATTTGATGACGCTGAACCCGGTCACGGTGCACAAAGACAAACTCGCAGTTGAAGTTCTGAATCTGCTCGAACGCCATCGCATTGACGACCTGGTTGTGATCGATGACAACAACGTACCGGTGGGCATCGTCGATTCGCAAGACCTCACGCGCTTGAAGTTGTTATAGCCCGATGCAGCAGCGATTTTGGTAGCGCCGCTGCCTGCCGGCCCGTGCGCGGGCGTCTCGCCCCGCGCCTGTGGGGGCGATGGTATCGCCATCGCGAACTTTTTTAACCGCACCAACGGTAGCCGTAATAGCGCATGACAAAAGATTGTTACAGCAAGACACTCCCATCGGCTGCGCTCATGGCAGCCTCTCCCAACATCAAATGGCGCTTGGAAACTCGACTGCTTAAAGCAGTCGAGTTCTGACGCGGTGCAAACTTGTGAATAATCGACTGCAGTCTGCTGGTGATTTTCACGCGCGGCGATTTGGTGCAGCATTTTCAATCCGGTTCAAAGATCAGCGAACGGCCGCTGGCAGATCTGATGACGTTGAATCAGGTGACCGTGCATGAGGGCCGAACCTGCTCGAGCGCCATCGGATCGACGATTGGGTCGTGATCGATGAGAGCGACGTCGCCGCGCCAGCCGCACGACAAGATCGTTGCAACAACCCCCCTTCGGCTGCCCACACGGCAGGCTCCATCAGCATCGAATGGCGCCTGGAAACTTGACTGCTTAAAGCAGTCGAGTTCTAGAGCCAGTGCAACTGATTCATTACTACACGCCGCGATGCGTTCCGTGCGGTTCGCCGCGGGTTGGATTCGTCCGAAAGTGAATTGGCCGACGCGACGCCCGTTCGACTATCGCTCTCCCGCTTTTGCTGGCTTCGGCGCGGCAGGCTGGACGGTCAGTGCGCAACCGACACAGTTGCGTTAGCCCCATACGCGTGTAACAGTCCGCCTCTTTTCACTAATCACTTATCCACCCATCACCTTTCTTCCCACATGCCCGCGGCAAACGATCTTCGCAAAGGAATGGCGATCAAATATAACGGCAACCCAGCCATTGTGCTGGAGGTCCATCATCGCACGCCCGGAAATTTGCGTGCGTTCGTCCAGGCGATCATCCGCTACATCAACACCGGCAAGAGCGCTGATGTCCGCTTCGGCTCGACGGACAAGGTGGAGCTGGTCGAAATCGAGCGAAAGAACCTTGAGTTCAGTTACAAGGATCGCAACGGATATCATTTCATGGACCCGGAGACGTATGACACGATCACGTTGCAGGAAAATCTGATTGGCGACGCCAAAAATTATCTGGTGGAAAATCTTTCTGTGCAGGTTCTCTACGCAGAGGGCAAACCAGTGGAGGTTGAGTTGCCTGCCTCGGTCAGTTTGAAAGTCGTTGAATCACCGGAAGGTCTGCGCGGCGACACCGCCAGCAACGTCACGAAACCGGCCTTGCTCGAGACGGGAAAAAGAATCAACGTCCCGCTCTTCATCAAAGAAGGCGAAAACATCAAGATCGACACGCGCAGCGGCGGTTACATGGGCCGCGCGTGATTCCGCAATATTGACGAGCGCAGGCCGCTTGGCCCGTTGGTTTCGGCGGCCCCGCCGAAACAATCTTTATTCCGCGTGCGAAATGATGTTATGAGCAGCGTCATGCTCGTCGCCCGAACAATCCGCGCCCTTTGCGTAATCCGCGCGGTTCCGTCTTGCTATTCTCCACGTACATGGATTCGACTTTCACTCACCACGGTGTCTGCGTAATCTCCGGATAATTTGGCTGCGACCAAGCGAAAACCGACAAACAAAAAGCGTAAGCCGAACGGCGGCAGAAAGGTCGTCCGAAGTGTTGCGCGGGCGACACGATTCGTTCCTACGTCCGATCCGCTCGTGGTCCCCACACGCTGGGTGAAGTTTGTTTTTGCGATTTTTCTGCTGCCGGTCTGCGCGATTCTTAGTCAGACATTTTTCACCGTCTTTGCGCGCGCGACCGTGACGCAACAGCTTTGGGCTGGCGAAGAGTTTTGGTTCTTCTCGTTGGGCGCAGTTCTCTGGTTGATCGCATTCCTCGGCTTGCCTCGCCCAATCGTAATCTATGTCTTCGGACATGAACTCACCCACGCCCTCTGGGTTCTGCTAATGGGCGGGCGTATCAGCCGGTTTCGTGTTGGGCGCGACGGCGGACACATCGTCACGAACAAGACAAATTTCTGGATTGCGCTGGCGCCTTATTTTTTTCCACTCTACAGCATTCTGGCGATCGCCGCGTATGGCGCGCTCAGCCAACTTCGCGCAGTGGGTTGTCGATCTCTTGCAGCGAGTGTGAGTGTAGCGTGAGCCTCTGGCTCGCGCGTCTCAAGCAAAGCGCAAGCGGGACGATCGCGCCACGTTACAGGTTGGTAATCACTGCGAATGGCAAAATGGACATCGCATCGCTTATCAAAACTTTTCGGCCGCGGTGATGAATCGGACGACAGGTAAAGAGATCGTGCGCGCCATCGAGCGAAAGCGTTTCGGGAAATTCGAGCGTTGTGTCTTTCCACCGTTCACCGGTCGGCGGAAAACCGATGCGCGAGGACAGACGCGGTACGACGACAACGATCCATTTGCCTGCCAATTCGCGGACGAAGCTGACACAGCACTCTGCAAATGTTCCGTTCGCGCCAAGCGGTAAATATTTCCCACGGTGGAAAAGGTCGGCATGTTTGCGTCGGAATTGCAGAACTCGCTGGGTTAAAAACATTTTGATGCGGCCATCCGGCCAGCTGCGTATCAGTTCGTCGGGAGTCGCCGCTGGCAGTGCTTCGAGCAGTTCGCGACGCCGTTTGTAATCGACCGGACGCCGATTGTCAGGATCGACCAGACTGTAATCCCAAATCTCGTTGCCTTGATAAATGTCGGGCACGCCCGGCGATGTCAGCTTGAGCAGCGTTTGCGTGAGCGAATTGATCGCTCCCAGACGCGCAATCTCCTGCGCAACCGGAAGGAAAACCGGAAGGAATTTATTTCGCGGCGACGAATCTAGGATTTTTGCGACAAAATCGTGCATCGCCGCGTCCCATTCTTCGTTTGGTTGGATCCAGCTCGTATTGAGCTTCGCTTCATGGAGCGCTTTGGCCATGTAAACTTGAATCCGCCCGATGTACTCCGCTGTTGCCGCTGCTTCGGGCTCGCCCGAATCCTGGATTGGCCAGGTTCCAAGCAACGTTTGGTAGAGTAGGTATTCCTCATTCGCGTCCGGTGCTTCTGCGTCGTTAATAGTCCGCTTCCAGCGGCGATTGGTCGCTCGCCAGCGTCGCAACGATTGTCGCCAAAGCTCCGGGATTTCGGAGATGGCAACAATCCGCGCGCGCGCATCTTCGCTGCGTTTAGTGTCGTGTGTCGAGGTCGCGAGCAAGGTCGCGGGCCAATTGCGTTGTCGATCGAGATTACGTTCGTGAAAGGCGTCAATGCTCAATCCGAACTGCTGCGGCTCGCCACCAACTTCATTTAGTGCGGCCAGCCGGTTGTAAATGTAAAATACAGTGTCCTCCAGCCCTTTGGCCATGATCGGTCCCGTCGTTTGCTGAAACTTGAGAACGAAATGTGTGTGCGCGGCGCGTGCTTCGGCACCGAGGTTTTCCGGAAACCGGAAAAGCAAGACGTCACGGAGAAAATTGAAAATCGATTCTTCGATTGCCGGGTTCCGGCGCTTGGCTGCGGCGATTGCACGCTCGACTACTTGCCGATCTTCGTCGCTCACCGGCCGGCCGGGGGCGAGATAAGTCCGATAAACGGGAAAACAAGCAATCGTCTCGCGGACAGCGCGAGCAAGCGCTTCTAGTGTGAAGTCGCGATACCATCGGTTTTGCTCGGAAAGCCGATCGACCATGTTGCCCAGGACATCGACATCATTGGCGAGCGCCAGTTTCATTACTTGCAGCTTTTTCGCATACAGCAGATGCCCAAAAGGCATGGAGTGACCGATGAACCGGTGGAACGTTTTTGTGATCGCTGTCTCGGCAGACGAATCGACCAGCAGCTGCGCGACTTGATTCCCAAAATCGTAGCCGGTGGTGCCGTGTGCCAGCCAATCCTTCCGCAGCGTTTCGGCGCCGGTGAGAATTTTTTCTGCGATCATGTAAATGGCACGTCCATCCTGCGGCAGCGGGATCGCCAGCGCTTTCGCGCAGCGCTGCTGAAGCTTTTCGAAATACTCGCGCGGCAAATAAAGACCATCCGGATGATCAATGCGGAGACCCGTCACCGCGCGATTACGCACCAAATCGAGAGTCAGCCGGTGAACGGCATCGAAAACCTTCGGCAATTCCACGTGGATCGCTGCCAGATCGTTCACATCGAAAAAGCGGCGATAATTAATTTCTTCGGCCGCGACCCGCCAGTAAGCGAGCCGGTACGACTGCGCATTGAGCAATTCATCGAGCGCGTCGAAGCTGCGTGCATCTCCCGGCTCGCCGTTGATCTGGGCCAATGCCTTTTCAATTGCCCGTTGAACCTGCGGCGCTTCTGCGCAACGTCGTTCGAGGCGTCGCTTGATAATTTCTTTTTCGCGAATGCGCTCCGCGATGCGTTTCGGGTCGGTTTCAGTGCGCTTCGGTAAATATTCGAGCGCGGTCAAAATGCTTTGCAATTCTGCGTAGAAATCTTCCTCTCTATGTTCGGCAAGGTTTTGTAACGCGATTTGCAGAACGAAACGATACGTGCCCGGCGCGATGGGCAGTCTGCGACTGCCATAGAACAAATAAAACGTGCCCTCCTCGAAACACACTTGCAGCTCACCGCGCTCAAGGACACGTCCATATTGGTCGCTGAGGATGGGCAACAGGACTTTGTCGTGCAGATCCGATTTCAGCGGATGCCAGTCGATATCGAAATAGGGCGCGTATCTGGAGCTGGGCCCGTTTTCGAGCACATCCATCCACCATTCATTGAGCGGCTCCGCGATCCCGACATGGTTCGGTACGAAATCGAGCACCTGGCCCATTGAGTGCGCTTGCAGATTCGCAATCCAGGAGTCGTAATCCTCCCGCGAGCCGATCGCAGGGTTGAGTTTATTGTGATCGGTAATGTCGTAGCCATGGAGGCTCTCCGCGCTCGCCTGGAAATAAGGCGAGGCATAAGCATCGGTCACGCCCAGCGCGTGCAGATACGGCACAATCTCGCGCGCCTGGGCAAAGGTGAACCAGCGATTGAACTGCAATCGGTAAGTCGAACTGGGAATGCGCGGATGTTCTGTTTTCACGGCAGAGAAGAAAACGTCCAACGCTCAACGCCCAACGTCCAATGTCGAAATGCAGAGCCCACTTCGGCGTTCGGAGTTCGGCGTTGAGCGTTCGGCGTTATCTTCTACATTTTCTCTGGCACTTTGATCCCCAAAAGATTGAGACCGCGCTGCAAAACCCGAGCATTGAGATCGCACAATGCCAGGCGCGAACTGCGCGCAGGCTCTGGCGATTTCAAGACCGGACAGGCTTCATAAAATGTGTGAAAGCTGTTCGCCAACCCAAACAGATAATTTGCCAGAATGTTTGGGCGAAAATCGTTCAATACTTGTGGGACGATTTCCGCGAACTGGCAGAGACGTTTTGCGAGATTAATTTCGGCGGGATCATCGAGGGCTAACCGGTCGACTTTCGGCGCGGATTCGCCTGCTCTACGAAAAATGGAACGAATTCGCACGTAAGCATTCTGCAGATATGGCGCTGTGTTTCCTTGCAGAGAGAGCATCTTTTCCCAGGAAAAAACATAATCCGTCATCCGATATTGCGAGAGATCGAAGTACTTGACCGCGCCGATTCCGATCTTCTCTGCAATGTCGGTCTTGTCGTCCTTACTCAAATCCGGATTTTTTTCCTCGATGATATTTCGCGCACGCTTGCACGCTTCCTCGAGAAGATCGCGCAACGGCACGTTCTCACCGGAGCGCGTCTTCATCAGTTTGCGGTCCTCACCCAGGATGCTGCCAAAGCTGATATGGCGGAGATCGGCCGTGTAACCTTCACGCCGCGCAATCTCGAAAATTTGTTTAAAATGCAAAATCTGCGGCGCGCCGACAACGTACCAAATCGCATCGGCTTTCAAATCGTTGATGCGATAGTCAACTGTTGCGAGATCTGTCGTTGCGTAATTAAATCCGCCGTCTCGCTTGCGAATGATGCATGGTTTATCAGCCAGTTCCGGAATGTCGCGAAAGAAAACGCAGACCGCGCCTTCGCTGATTTCCGCAATGCAGGACTTGAGAAGGCGCTCGACTACGCCGGGCAAACGATCGTGATAAAAGCTTTCACCGCATTGGATGTCGTAATGGACATCAAGCAATTTGTAGACGTGCTCGAAATCCTGCATTGAGAACGCGACGCATTCGTTCCAGATGTCGATGTTTTCCTTGTCACCGGCTTGCAGCTTGACCAACTCCTGACGACACACTTCACGAACCTGCGGATCGGCTGCTGCTCTTTCGTTTGTCTCCTTGTAAATGCGAACGATCTCGGCGAGCGGATTGCGCTGGAGAGCTTGTCGATCCAGTAGATTTTTCCAGCCGTAAATCACCATGCCAAACTGCGTGCCCCAGTCGCCAATGTGATTGTCCCGGATCACTTCGTGCCCGAGAAACTGCGCGATGCGCGCCAGCGCGTCCCCAAGGACCGCGCTGCGGATGTGACCGACGTGCATCGGCTTGGCTACGTTAGGCGATCCGAAATCGATCACGATCCTTCTCGTCGATTTTGCCGGCCCAACGCCGAGACGTTTGTCTCGCAGGACTTCCCCTGCTTTTTTCGCAACTGCGTCGGGACGCAATGTGAAGTTGATGAAACCTGCACCCGCAATTACTGGCGGTTCGCAAAGATCGCCAACATCAAGCTGAGCGAGAATTTTCTCCGCAACATTCCTTGGATTGTCATCGCGTTGTTTGCCGAGCACGAGAGCGGCGTTGGTCTGATAATCGCCGAAACGGGGATCGGTCGCCGGCGTGAGTTCGCCCGCATTCAGCAGTCCGGCCTTTGCCAGCGCCTCAGAAAGCTTCGTTGCGAGAATTGATTGGAACGTTTCCATGGCAGGCACGCCGCGCTGTTGTAGCCGCCTCGCTCTGCGAGGCGCGGCGCTGAGGTATTTAACACGCGCGCGCCGCGTCGCCCAGAGGTCGACGACTACAAGTTACGAGCGATTCCGAAAGATCGACAAAATCTCGTCGGCCGAATTCGCTTGGGCCAGGCTCTCACGGACGCTGCGATCATTCAAAAATTTGGCGATCGAGGCAAGGGTGCGCAGGTGTGTCTGAAACTGATTTTTTGGCACAATAAAAAGAACAACGAACTTCACCGGCGCGTTGTCCAGCGCATCGAATTCAATTCCACCAGAGGATCTTCCAAATGCGGCAACGACTTCCTCAAGGCGGTCAGAGGAGCAGTGCGGAATGGCGATTCCGAATCCGATACCAGTGCTCATGGTTTCCTCGCGTTGTTTGAGCGAAGCCAGAATGCTGTCGCGATCCGCGGGTTTGATTTTACCCAGGCTGACGAGCAGATCGATCAATTCGACGATCGCCGGCCAACGCTCAGTTGCCTTCATCTCCGGAACGATTTGCTCGGCAGAAAGTAGATTGGCCAAGGACATGATTTCCCTTTGTACGGGAGCGCAAGCTTAGCGGGAGCGCTTGGGTTGACAAGTGCGTTTTGGGTTAGCGGATCAAGAACGCACGTTGCTACATGCGCTTCGTTCTGCCAAGTTGTGTCCAATTGGCAAGGAACGGTGAATTTTGAATCAATTTCGGAAAACGCGCCCACCTCAGGCAGAGGCTTTCGCAATCTATTTTTCCAATCCATCTTTTCGGGCACTGAGCCCTGCCCTTAAAAGCAGATCCGTCGCATTACTTTGTCTCAAGCCGCGCGCCATCAACTCTCTCAGTACCGTAGGCGTTAGAACCATCGGCCAGTTGATAGACCAAGCTAAGCGCGGGATCGTATCGCTACACGCTGCGGGCGTTCTGACGCGCCGCGAGATCATCAGCGCCCTCGATGCTCTATCAAAGAGCATTCGGACCGACGATATCGATTGGGTTGCTTACGCAAAGCGACGGGGATTTGTTATCCTGCCTGAAAAGCAGCGCGTGCATTGGTCGCCCCAGGCATTTCTGGAAGAATTACCTCGCGTTGCCGCCGCGGCCGTAGGTTTGGAGGGCGGCACAAAGTCCCTGGTAGTATTGCGCAAGCGATTGTTGTGTCCCGCCAGAAATGTCCTCACGTTAGAGAAAATAGGAAGACAGATTGGAACAACTCGAGAGTTTGTCAGGCAACTGGAGGACGACATTGCAGGAATGCTTCGCGAAGTCTTTTGGCCCGACCAGCAGCCTTGGGGTGGCGCAGGATCGCGGCGGCAGCCGTCCGATTATCCGCGCTGGGTCTGCCGCCGCAGCAGGTTCCAGTTGCGCCCAGAGTTTCTCCAACCGCTGCGGGAATTCGCCGCAGCACTCACACCCGAGGATAAACAGCGTGCACTTTCTCCTTCCGATTGGGAACGCATTCTCAGAAAAGTCTGGGGAGTGCGGCCCGATCAATTGGAAGCGGCTGAAAACCTTATCCTTAATCTTCTTGGTTTGCGCCTAGCCAAACGGACAAAGAGTATGTTCCGAGGAGCGCAAAAAAAGATCAATCGGCTTCTCGCTCAGGACTATCCAGAAGGGCTTTCGCCGCGAGAACTTGCGACGATCCTCCAAAAGAAACTAGGCCCGATAGCGCCGACTATGGCTGAGTTGCCCGCGCTGCTTCGATTGGATCCTGCTCTAGAACTGTTCCACGGCCGCTATCGCTCAAGAGCGGGCGTTCTTTCACGGACCGCCGATCGATTCGAAAGAATCCTGCGACGGGCAGGTAAGCCAATGCACTTTCGAAAGCTTGCTACCAGCCAGACTCTTGAAGGTGGAAGGACTACTCAACCGGCTGTCGTCAGCAAGCTGTACCGGGATCCACGCTTTGTGCCGATCGCCAGGACTGGCCTTTGGGCAATGAAGGCTTGGAATTTGGACACTCGAAGTGTCACGGAAATCGCAGCAGAATTTTGGCGCAAAAATCACTGGACGAGGAAAAACTCTTCCGGTTGATTTCGCCGCTAGCTGTCGCGAATTTTGTAGTTCAATCGGCGCGAGAGTAGCCATCGCACGCCAAACATGTCGATGGTGGCGCGAAGGGCACGATTGCCCAGGCCATACTTACTTTGGCCAAATCGACGCGGACGATGGCTTACTGGAATTTCGACGAGCCGATACCCTGCGCCCTTGATGAGTGCGGGAATGAAGCGGTGCATCCCTTTGAACGGAACCAGCGCGCTTACGCATTCGCGCCGTATCGCTTTCAGTGTGCACCCCGTGTCGCGCACACCATCTTTCGTGAAACGGCTGCGCACGGCGTTGGCGATCCAGCTCGTCAGCCGCTTCACCACAGTATCCTGGCGCTTAATCCTATAGCCGCATACGAGATCGGCACCGCGCTCGATCTCCGCGAGAAGCGTCGGAATATCTGCAGGATCATTTTGCAAATCGCCATCGATGAGGACCGCAGTTGCGCCGCGCGCGGCCTGAAGTCCGGCATAAATGGCAGCGCTTTGGCCTGTATTTTTCTCGAAACGAATCAGTCGAACATTGGGGGCCGTTTCAATCCGCTCGACTGTGCAATCGACCGATCCATCATCCACAAAAACGATTTCATAATCGAGTCCATCCAGAGCTGCGCGTAGCTCGGATTGTAAGATCGAGATGTTCTCTTCCTCATTAAAAAGAGGCACAATCACCGAGACTGCCGGCGCGCTTGTCACCTCCGTCATAACGGGAGCGTGCGATAGTTTCGGCAAAGAAACACCTGCCAGGTCCGCAGCACTTCGCCGTAACGCCGCACTTCAATGGTCCCAGCCGGTTCGGTCGATTGAAAGGCCGCTCGAATATTGTGAGGCACGTTTTGTTTTTCACCTTCTCGAATGAAGAGCGCATCGCGTCCAAGAAAGGGATTGATGCCGTTCTCCTCGGTGTAAACTTCGCCTTCCGGCCGTGGCGCGCCAGGTTTTAGTTCGACAAATTCATCGTAGCGCGGCCAAAAGGAGAACTGATTCACCAGGTCCTGCGATTCGGTGATGTAAACGGGCGGATGCCCCGGACCCTCGATTTGTTTGTCGTGCAGATAAAATGAAATTTCCGATGCGCGATCGCGTGCGTCGGCGATGAGAAACAGTTTTTCTCCCAGTTGCGCTTCTAGATCGGTGCGCAGTTTTTCGACCGCGCCGGTCGCGCTTTTCCATCCGCGCATCCTGTCGCTCGGGTCGCTTCGCGGCAATTGGTAACCTGCCGTGCGCAACAAATCTGTATCCAGCGCGATTACGCTCATTACTAATCCGATCAGTAGCGCCACGCCTGCGCAGAGCCGCAGCATCACGCTCGTTTCGAGGCGTTCCCACCAAAAATAAACTGCCAGCAAACCGAAGCCGAGGAAGGCAAGCGCGTCCCAATTTGGCGCAGCGCTCTTGTTGATCGATAAGAGGAAGTAAAAGACGAACACCGGCAATCCAAACCACATCAGGAACAACACCTTGAATTGCTGATTCACACGTCGCCAGCTTCCAATGACGCCCCAGGCCAACGCGAGAAAGAGAAACGGCGAATAGGCCAGAAAATGTTCGCCGAGAAATAAAAGAACCTCACCAGGATGAAAGCCAAATCCCTGCTCAACGCCTCCGCGCGAGCGCAAGTGCGTGAGAGTAATCCAGGCGTGTTGGTGGTTCCACATAATCGGCGGGACCGTGCAGAGCGCAAAGAAACCGAGCAATAAATACAAACCGGGTCGCGCAAATTCCTGCCTGAGCCGCGGCGCGAGTGCAAGCACAAACAAGACTGAAACTAGCTCAAGCGCATTTGTGTATTTGGAGAGAAACCCAAGCCCAATCAGCAATCCAGTAAGTGGCCAATGCCACGAGAAATCCGGGCTCTTTTCCACCGCAAGCCAGAATGTAAACATCGCTGCCAGCCAGAAAAAAACCGATAGAGAATCAATCGTCATCAGGAACGCGCCGATATTGAAGATCGGCGTGACATTCAAGGCGATGACTGCCCACAACCCGGCGGTCGCGCTGAACAGCCGGCGTGCAAAATAAAACAGTAGCAGGCCCGTGCCCGCAGCGAGTATCGGACTAAAAAAGCGCACACCGAATTCATTCGCGCCGAAGACCGCAGTGCTGGCGCGCATGGCAAAAGCAATGCCCGGGCCTTTGCTGAAGTACGCCGGCGCCAGGCGCTGCGACCACATCCAGTAATGCGCCTCGTCAAATTCGAGATCGGTTATCGCCAGCATCGACAGTCGAATCGCCGTCAGCGCGATGATGAAAAACCAGACCGCGCGAGTGGTGCTCATCGAGGGTAGCGCGAGCCTCCAGCTTGCAAGTTTAGAGATAGCAAGTTGGAAGCATGCGCCGCAATCAAACTCGGATGGCGCGCATAAAGATTCGGCGCCCATTTTCGCACCGATCTCCTCCAGATCAGCTCGAACAATCCCAGCATGAGCAATGCCTCACCAGCGGCTAGGAACAACGTCGCGACGATGTCGCTGGGCCAATGCGCACCGAGATAAATTCGCGAGTAACCGATGGCTGCGGCAATGATCCAGTAAAGCCAGCCTCGCCGGCGATAAAACAGTGTGCAGTACACGGCGATTATCGTGTTGTTTGTCATGTGTCCCGATGGAAACGACGGCCCCGAACGATTGCGATCGGTTTGGTCGGAAAAACGGATGGCACGTTTCTTAAACAAGCTCATGAATTTCGGACGCGCCTTTTGCAATTCGACCATCCGCACGCTTTCTACTTGTTTGGGCCGATGACGATCAACCGCAGACTTTAATACGCCGGTAAACAGTTCGGCTATCAGTAAAGACAAGGCTAAACATACAACGAACGCGCGGGCTTTGAATCCGCCAAAAAAGAGAGCGCCAAGCCCGATCGCAATGAGAAACGGTTTCCAAATCTCGCTATCGCTAAGCGCCGCCATGAACAAATCCATGGCCGGATTCGTCCATTGTTCGTTAATGAGATGAAACAGGGTCTGGTCCATTCGCGATCGAAACAAAGCGGCGCTTAAGCTTTAATCGCTACTTTCTAATAGACAAATGCGGTACAATGACGAAGCACGAATGACGAATGACAAAACAAGCTCGAATGCTCAAATGACGAATGTTCGATCCGGGCCTTTCCTTTTGTCATTTCGGCTTCGTCATTCCTTCGTCATTCGTCATTCGTCATTCGTCATTTGGTTCGCGTTTGCGACGATGTCGGTCTTCGGACAGCCTGCGCCGTCCGCGCAGCAGATTCTGGCTTCCGTCCGAATGATTGAGGCGCGACAGCAAATCGATCTTCAGGGTCAGCTCCGCGAAAACGATGTCGTTGTTCCGTTTCATCTTATACAAAACGGGCCGTTGATCCGGTATTCGTTCACTAACCCCGATGAAGTCTTGCAATTGCGCCTGGGCCAAAACAGTTCACGGCTTGATCTGATTACTGATGCAGGGACTCAGAAATTTTCCGCATCGAACCTCGAAGAAAAAATCCGGGGCACCAGCGTGACCTACGAAGACCTCGCATTCAAATTTCTCTATTGGCAAACCGCGCGCGTCCTGGGCGAAGAAAATGTCCGCACTCGCAATTGCTGGAAGCTCCAACTGCGTGCCCCCTCGCGTGAGTCGCAGTACTCCAATGTTCTCTTATGGATCGACAAGGCGAGCGGCGCGCTCATGCGGATGGAGGGCTACGACTGGAACGCCCAGCTGGCGAAGCGCTTCGAAGTGGTCTCCGCACAAAAGATCGATAACCGCTGGTTCTTAAAGCAAATGCGCGTCGAAGAGTTACAGCCGGGCACCAATCACGTGCAGTCGCGCACGTACCTGGAGATTAAGAAGTGATGTGGCACAGCCATCTTGGCTGTGGGTCGACGGGCATCTTGTCCGCCACCGGACGGACTCGCTGCGGCGAGCCTGCCGGCTAAACAACAACCAGGCGAGACGCCCGGTTCCCCACAGGCTGGAAGCCTGTGCTACTCTTCTCGCGCAGCCTTCACAATTTGAGCGAAGCTGCGCGGATCGAGGCTGGCGCCGCCGACGAGGGCGCCATCTATATCTGGCTGGCTCATCAATTCGCGCGCGTTCTCCGGTTTGACACTCCCGCCGTACTGAATGCGCACCCGCTCGGCCGTCGCGTCATTGGCCATTTCGCGCAAGGTATGACGAATGAACATATGCGCTTCCTGCGCTTGATCTGGCGTAGCGTTGCGGCCAGTGCCGATCGCCCAGACAGGTTCATAGGCGATCACTGTTTCCTGAAGTTCCTTTTCGGTCAGATCCTTGAGACTGCCGCGCAATTGAATCGATAATATTTTTTCGACATTGCCCTTGTCGCGCTGCTCCAGCGTTTCCCCGATGCAAACGATCGGACGCAGTGTCGCTTCGTGCGCGGCGCGCACCTTGCGGTTCACAATTTCGTCGGTCTCACCAAACAACATGCGGCGTTCGCTATGTCCGAGCACGACGTAGTGCACAAATAAATCGCGCAACAGCGCCGCGCTAATCTCGCCCGTAAAAGCGCCGCTCCGCTCCCAATGCATGTTTTGCGCGCCAACCTTGATGTTTTGCGCGTTGCCGAGAGCTTCCATCACTTTCGCAATCGCGGTGAACGGCGGCACAATTACGACATCGATACCGATAATGTCGCCAAGATCGAGCAACAACGACTCGATAAATCGCGCAGACTCGGCCTGCGTCATGTTCATTTTCCAATTGGCGGCTACGATTTTTTTGCGCATGTCATTCAACTGTCATTCCGAGCGAAGCGAGGAACCTCCCGATTTATCGAGGACGTGGCAAATCTCTCGTCACTTGTGAGATCCCTCGTTAAACTCGGGATGACAAAGTAGCGCGGCACCGATTTTCTTTCTCATGGTCGGCTGTGTGAATGAGACGGATGGTACATATGGGACCATTACTCTTTTTCGGAGAGCGCCGCGACGCCCGGCAGTTCCTTGCCTTCGAGCAATTCCAGGGAAGCGCCGCCGCCAGTAGAGATGAAGGTCATTTTGTCGGCAAGTCCGGCTTGTTTTACCGCGGTCACGGAATCGCCGCCGCCGATAATTGTCGTCGCGCCTGATTGCGCGAGCGCTTCCGCGATCGCCATGGTCCCCTCCGCGAAATCGGGAATCTCAAAAATGCCGACAGGCCCGTTCCACAAGACGGTTTCTCCCTGCGCGATTTCCTCCTGATAAAGCGCAATCGTCGCTGCGCCGATATCGACGGCCTGCCATCCATCGCTGATCCCGTGCTGTGGCGAGAGCCGACTGGTGTTTCGAATTGTCGCGCCGACGCGAATTTCCTTCGCTTCCACGGTGTCGATCGGAACCAAAAATTTCACGCCGCGTTTCTCCGCCAGATCGAGAATTTCACGCGCAAGATCGAGTTTATCCGATTCCACACGGCTTGCGCCGACCGGGATTCCCTGCGCCTTGAGGAATGTATTTGCCATGGCGCCGCCGATCAAAATCGTGTCGGCCTTTTCCATCAGCGCCTTCAAAACGCCGATTTTGTCGGAAACCTTCGCTCCGCCCAAAATAACGACGAACGGCTTGGCCGGTCTATCGAGCCCTTCGCGCAAATGTTTCAACTCTTTCTCCATCAGGAGACCCATCGCCGATTTTGCCACGAATTTTGTAATGCCCGCGGTCGACGCATGGGCGCGATGCGCTGCGCCGAACGCATCGTTTACATAAAGATCGCCGAGTTTCGCCAATGCTTCCGCGAATTTCGGATCGTTCGCTTCTTCCTCCGGCTGGAAGCGGACATTTTGGAGCAGAGCGACATCGCCGTTCTCCATGTGATTAATGATTTTTTTTGGCACTTCACCAATTGTGTCGTGGCTGAAAATGACCGGCTGATGGATAAGCGAATGCAAATAATCGCCGATGGGACGAAGGGAATATTTTTGGACGCGCTTTCCTTTGGGCCGTCCAAAATGTGACATCAAAATCGTTTTCGCGCCGTGCTCGCGCAGATAATTGATGGTAGGCAGGCTCGCGCGAATGCGCGTGTCGTCAGTGATGCGGACATTCTTACCGCGCATTTCAGTCGGCACGTTAAAATCCACCCGCACCAGGACGCGTTTGCCGCGTACATCGAGATCGCGAAGCGCGAGTTTCGACATCTTACTCGTGCTCCTGCTCGTGATCGTAATCGTGCTCGACGAGATATGCTGCTTCGTCCTCCCGCAACATGTCAGCCCGCTCAGAAAACTTGCGAAGCAATCCAATGAGCATCTGCACAATTCTCGTAAGCTTTTCCTTTTGTCCGGCGACTTGTTGCTCGCTGGCGAGTTTTCGCACGAACAAAACATCCAGACAAGCCGCGCATTCCAGCGCAGAGCCGCGCGCCATTTCCAAAAACCGCGCGCGATCTCTCGCTGAAAACTTGCCGTTCCCTTCCGCTATGTTGAGTGGGATGCTGGTCGAGGCGCGATCGAGTTGATCTTTCGCAGCCGCTTTTGCGGCGGTTGCACCTAAGAAGGCGCCTACCCAGCCGCAAAAATCGATTGCTTCTTGATAAACGTCGAGCTTTTCGTGGTTGAAATAGATTTTCATCGCCTAATGGAAAACGATCACGAGCAAGAGCACGAGCACGAAGCCCTTATTCCCCCAGCAGCTCCAGCAATTCGACGCAGCGATTGCTGTAGCCCCATTCGTTGTCATACCAACCGACGATCTTCACGAAGCGGTTGCCAAGCATAAGCGTCAGCTGGCTGTCAAAAATGCAGGAATGCGGATTTCCCACGATGTCCTGGGAAACGAGCGCTTCGTCACTGTATTCGACCACGCCTTTGTAGTTTTTATCGGACGCAGCTTCTTTGAAGGCGGCGTTGATGGTATCGACCGTCGCATCCTTCTCGATCACGGCGGTAAAATCGGTGACCGAACCATCCGGAGTCGGCACGCGGAAGGCGCCACCGTTCAATTTCCCTTTTAATTCTGGAATCACTTCACCGATTGCCTTTGCCGCGCCGGTGGTGGACGGGATGATGTTGATCGCCGCTGCCCGCGCGCGCCTCAAATCTTTATGCGGAAAATCGAGAATGCGCTGGTCGTTGGTGTAGCTGTGGATGGTGCTCATGAATGCATGCGCGATGCCGAATTTGTCATTCAAGACCTTCGCCATTGGCGCGAGACAATTCGTTGTGCAACTCGCATTTGAGACAATTTTATCCTTCTGGGGATTAAAGAGATTGTCGTTCACGCCCATGCAAATCGTTACGTCCGGATCTTTCGCTGGCGCGCTGATCAGAACTCGTTTCGCGCCCGCCTTGGTCAAATGCAGCTCGGCTTTATCGCGGCTGGTGAAAAAACCGGTCGATTCGAGCACAACATCGATATCCAACTTCTTCCACGGCAGATTCGCCGGATCGCGCTCCTTCAAAATCTTAATTTTGTGGCCGCGCACGATTATGTTTTCCTCGTCATAACCGATCTCGCCGTCGAATTTGCCGTGCACCGAATCCCATTTGAGCAGATGAGCGAGTGTGTGCGTATCAGTGAGATCGTTAATCGCGCGAACCTGCTCCACTTGTTTTTGCGTCATGGCGCGAAGGACGTTGCGCCCGATGCGACCGAAGCCGTTGATAGCGTAATTTGCCATAGAAAGGATGTTAAAGGTTGAAGGGTTAAACCGTTACGCGGAAAACGCCCAACGTCCAACTCCCAACGCTGAATACCGAATTCCGAATCTGAATTCGAGATTGGACGTTCGGCGCCTGTCGCGCCGTAAGCTTGCGGAGGCGGATTGAGCGTTGGACGTTTTCTAAATGCACCGCGCCATCGCATTGTCCCTCGCGATCTCGTCGTTTCTGTTCGCGCAATCGGCTTCTGCTGCCGAGATGAAGACCATCCTCGTCTTCGGCGACAGTTTATCTGAGGGATTCATGCTGAAACGGAGCGAAGCTTATCCAGCTCTCTTGGCAAAGAAGTTGCACGTCGCAGGGCTGAAGTTTCAATTGACTAACGCCAGCCAGACTGGCGGCACGACCGAGGGCGGCCTGGAACGGCTCCCGGCTCATTTGAAACGCAAGATCGACATCTTCATTCTGGAACTCGGAATCAATGACGCCTTTCGCGGCGTGCCGGTCTATCAAATCGAAAACAATCTCCAGCAGATGATCGATAAAGTGAAAGCGCGAAATCCAGATGTGCGCGTGGTGGTCGCGGGAATGCAGCTTCCAAGTTATGCAGCCGACGACTACGTTTCCACCTTCGGCAAAATGTTCGCTGAACTCGCGGCCAAGAATGGCGCGTCTCTGGTGCCGTACGTCCTTGATGGTGTGGCCGGCAATCCGTCATTAAATTTGCCGGACGGCATTCATCCAAATGCCGCCGGGCAAAAGATTCTTGCTGAGAACGTGTGGCGTGTTCTCGAACCGATTGCGCGCGAAGTCGCTACGCTGTCATCCCGAACGGAGCGAGGAACCTCACGGTCGGAGTCTGGATCACACTGAGTGCAGTGAACCTCCAAAACACGTTTTGTGAGATCCTTCACTTCGTTCAGGATGACAGCCCGAAAAACTTTTGGCGCGTGCTCAAACCCATAGCGCGCGGGTTTTAGCAACATTGTGATCCCGAGCGAAGCGAGGGACCTCGCCCGCGATCGTGGGTGGCAATTGAGTTTGTGTGATCCATAACGGACCGTGAGATCTTTCGCTTCGCTTCAGGATGACAACGCGCGAGAGAGACGACCACACCGCCATTCTCGCACGTTAGATAAAGAAAAACGATGGACCCTGCACGACCAAACGATCCCGACCCGAGCGATCCGTTTAATCCCGAGCGGGCTGATCACGCGATCTTGGAAACGATCGAGATCGCAACCGAAGGCGAAGATTGTGACGAATGCGTGCGAAAGTTGCGGGCGCCACTCATGAAAATCAAAGGGGTGAAGAACGTGAAAGTTGATCTTAAACACGAGCGCGTCGTCGTCACATTCGATGCGCGCAAAACGCATCCGCCCGATCTTCATGACGCAATTCTAAAAAGCGGTTATAAGCCAGGATCGACGGCGGATTGAAGAGCAGAAAACGTCGAACGCCCAACGCTCAGCACAGAATGTAGAATTGCAGATTCTGAATTCGAGATTGGGCGTTGGACGTCGAGCGTTGGGCGTTCTCTTATTTCACTGCCGGCTGCTGCTGGGTAAGGCAGTGAAATGTGCCCAGTCCCCAGATTAATTCACGGCAATCAATGCCGATAACGCGCCGCTCCGGAAAAAGTTCTTCGAAAATCGATAGCGCAGCTTGGTCATTTGAATCGGTAAACGTCGGGACGAGAACGCAATTGTTTGCGATATAGAAATTGGCGTAGCTCGCGGGCAGGCGCAGCCCTTCGCGCACGATCTTCTTTGGCATCGGCAAGGTAATGATGTCCAGCTTGCGATTATCGATCTTCATCTCTCGCAAGCGCGCGAGATTTTGCCGGAGCGGCTTGTAATTTTCGTCGTCGCGATTTTCTTCTACAACGGTGACGACGGTGCGCTCCGAAACAAAACGCGCGAGATCGTCGATGTGCCCATCGGTGTCATCGCCGGCGATGCCGTCACCGAGCCAGAAAATCTCGCGAACACTCAAATAATTACGCAGGCGTTGTTCGATTTCGCCGCGACTCAGTTGCGGATTGCGATTTGGATTTAAGAGACACGATTCGGTGGTAAGAAGAACGCCTGCGCCGTTCGGGTCGATCGAGCCCCCTTCCAGAATCATGCGAGGATAAAAAACTGGTAGATCGAGAAATTGCGCGATGCGCGTCGGCACAACCTCGTCGAGATCGAACGGCGGATATTTGTTTCCCCAGGCGTTGTAATCCCAATCGACAATCGCGAGTTTTGGATCGACATCGCGCGTCAAGAAAATCGGCCCGTGATCGCGGCACCACGGCTCGTTTGTGGGAATCCGATAAAACGAGATCCGTTCCATCGGCAATCCATCCAAAACTGCGCGCGCCTCGGCTTCATGCGCGCCATTGCAAACGTTAATGCAAACTGGCTCCGATTCGATGAGCGCGTTCACCATCGCTCGCAAAGCTGGCAAAACGCAATCGAATGAATCGGGAAAACTGATTCCCTCCCGACGCGGCCAGGAAAGCCAGGTGGCGGCGTGCGGTTCCCATTCCGCCGGCATGCGATACCCAAGTGCGGCTGGAGTTTGCTTCGGTGGAACCATTGAACGGCAAACGTTCAACAGCCTGTCGTGAGCGCAAGCCTAATGCGTGCGACGTCAATCTGCGATGGTAGGGCACGACTGCCCGGCGCGCCACAGCCAATGCCGGCAGCCCGGCCGGGTTGGGCCTTTGTGCATGGCGCGGCAAACTGAAGGGCTACGAAATTGTTCGCGTCGCTCCCGGTTTGTAAATCGCACCGATAATCGCTCCTGCGATGGCGAACATGATTAAGCCGCCGACGACCCAACCGCCGAGGATTTTCGTCGTCAACGGCTGTACCGCGAACGTGATCAGGTCGTTGCCAATAAACACCAGCGCTACCAAGATTCCCAACATCGCGCCCGCACCCGCGCCGCCCGCGGGAACGAAGCGGGCGTAAAGCAGCGTGAGGAAAAATGCCATCACGACGTGCCCGAAAATGAGCCATGAGAAGTGACTCCCAAAATCTGCTTCGGTTCGCCAAAGCACTGGCACTTCGTTATGGATGTCGTGCATAAACTTCCCGTACCAGAGGAATCCAAACACGAAGATGAAAACAAACGCTGCGATGAATGCGATAAAGAATTTTTTCCAGTTCATAATTTTTTCTGTTGAGGTTTCGCTAACTCCCAAAACGCCCTGGAACGTTCTTGCAAAATGGCGGGGCGGTGTCGATCTAAATTTTGGTTACTGCCCTTTCGAACTCGAACTGTTACGACATCGGAACTGCTGCAACTGATTCGGGCGCTATGGATTCAACGTGGAGCCCAAGTTCGCGCAATAGCGCCACATCGACATCGGCGGTGGGATTTTTTGCCGTGAGCAGTTTGTCGCCGTAAAAAATGGAATTTGCGCCCACGAAGAAGCAGAGCGCCTGGCCTTCGCGTGAAATCCGGGTGCGACCCGCCGCGAGGCGCACACGCGCTTTCGGCAGCGCGATCCGCGTGACGGCGATCAGCCTGATGAGCTCAAAGATATCGACCGGTGGTTGATCGGCCAGCGGTGTGCCCGGCATCGCCATCAAACAATTAATCGGGACACTATCAGGAGGCGGATCGAAATTGCTCAATACTTCAATCATTCGCAGACGATCGGTCTCGGATTCGCCCATGCCGATAATCCCACCACAGCACACTGACATCCCGCTCCCTTGCACGGCGGCAATCGTGTTGAGACGATGCTGAAACGTGTGTGAGCTCACAATTTCAGGATAAAATTCCGGCGAAGTGTCGATGTTATGATTGTATGCGGTTACCCCGGCCTCCTTGAGTTTTCGCGCTTCCGCGGGGCCGATCTCGCCTAGCGTGACGCACACTTCCATGCCAAGCCGGCTTACCTCGCGTACGATCTCGAGCACGCGTTCAAATTTTGTCGAGCCATCGCGCACGCCGCGCCAGGCTGCGCCCATGCAAAACCGGGTCGCGCCTTGTGAACATGCCCGCCTGGCGGCGTTCAGAACATTTTCCAGCGATAACAACCCTTCGCGCTCGACCCCGGTGGAATAGTGAGAAGATTGCGCGCAATAAGCGCAATCTTCGCTGCAGCCGCCGGTCTTGATGCTGAGCAAACTGCAGCGCTGCACTTCCTGGCCACGCCAATGTCGGAGATGAACCGCGCGGCTCTGCGAAATCAAATCGAAGAGCGGCTGATGATACAGCGCCTGGAGCTGATCAAACTTCATCGCGTGGCCGCGATGTTAGATCGAAAATCGAAAATCGAAAATCGAAAATCGAAAATTAATTCACCCACTTGCCACCCTCGGAAATGAGGATCGGGAGTTCTTCCATCATGAACTGCGTTTTCCCTATGGCGCCAATCATGTGAGTGCCGGTGGCGCGATACCATTTCTTCGACATTTCCTCCCCTGTATGACAGCCCCAGCTTTTGACATAAGCGCCACGGGCAAAGATACCGCGGTTGATTTTTGTGAAGTCGGAATCGTGCAACCAGGATTTACAAGCGCTATCGATGTTATTGCTGTAGTCGAACATGAAACAGGCCCGGTTCGAGTGCCCAAAATATTCAAAGTCGGCGATTTTCACCTGATTCCGCGGCTGGCCGGTGTTTAAATAATTGATCACCTCGGAACCTGCGTTAAACCAAACGAGGTTTAGATCAAATTTTTCGCGGACCGAACCGATTAAGCTAATCAGGTCCTGTTTTTCCTGTTTTGCGCGGTCCACATAACCTTGCTTGTAAATGAGCCAGGTAATCTTCGCGTCCGGGCCGAGTTGGGTGCGCAACTGCTCGGTGCGCAGTCGCGCGGCGCGAACAAAATTCGCCCACCAATGATCGTGCGGATAAGCCTTATACTTCTCCCACTGATACATCGAGGGTCCGCCAACGAGGATGATGCATTCACCAGACGCCGGCGACGCTGCTTTCGCGCCAAGCGCCAAAATCGACAATAAGCAGACGAGTAAGAGGCGTTTCATCATGGTTGGCGAGAGCACTATTTATGCGGGGCGCGAAATTGCGCAAGTGGTAGAGCCGATCGCCGATCGCGCCGGGGGCTCACGTCACATCTTCGGACAGCCTCCCGCCACTGCGGGATCCCTACTATTTTGCAACCACTTCGTCGCGGACGAGGTCCTCCCATATCTGTCGTTTCCGGATCAATGCGAAGCTGTCACCGCGGACCAGCGCTTCCGGGGGCAAAGGTCGCGAATTATAATTCGACGCCATCACAAATCCGTAGGCGCCAGCGCTCATGATGGCGAGCAGATCGCCCTCGCGCACGTCCGGCATTTCGCGGTCGAGCGCAAAAAAATCGCCGCTCTCACAAACCGGCCCGACAACATCAATCTTTTCAAACCTCTTACTCTTGCTCGCTTGCCCCGCCGTAGCTTGGCGAAGGCGGGTGCTCTTCCTTGCCGGGAAGCTGACAGCTTCCCCTAAAGACCGTGGTTCTTCGACCGGCACGATCTCGTGATAGCTGTGATAGAGTGCTGGCCGAATCAGATCGTTCATTCCCGCGTCGACAATCGCAAATTTTTTCTCGCCGGTTTGCTTAATATAACGAACTCGCGTGAGCAAAACGCCAGCGTTGCCGACCAGCAATCGGCCCGGCTCAAGCAGAATCCGCAGATTTAATTCCCGCAGCGGCGGCAAAATCGCATCGACATATTGCTGGATCGATAAATTCTTACTCTCAATCCTGCTCGTGCTCCTGATCGGTTTCGAATCCCACCATTCTTTGGCGCCGCTTTCAAATGAGGATTCGTAAACGATTCCCAGCCCGCCGCCGATGCTAAAAAACTCGATCCCATATTTGGATTTTAAGTCGCGCACGATTGGCGCGACTTTCTTGATCGCTTCCGCGAACGGCTGGGCGTCGGTGATTTGCGAGCCGATGTGCATCTGCACGCCGACAATGTCGATGTTGCGCATTTTCGCCGCGCGCTCGTAAACTGCGGCGAGCCGGTCGAGCGCAATGCCGAACTTGTTCTCATGCGAGCCGGTTGAGATATATTCGTGGGTGCGCGGATCGACATCGGGATTCGCGCGCAACGCAATCGGTGCCCGCGATCTTTTTGTCCCTGCAATGCGATCAATGTACTCCAATTCCGCTTCACTCTCGACATTGAAGCTGTAAACACGCCGCTGAAGCGCGTATTCGATTTCCTCACGCGATTTACCCACGCCGGCGAACGTGCAGTTGGCCGGGTCGCCACCTGCCGCGAGCACGCGATAAAGTTCGCCGCCGGAAACGATGTCAAAGCCCGCGCCTTCGCCACCGAGCAATTTCAGAATCGAGCGATTCGAGTTCGCTTTGACCGCGTAACAAATCAGGTGATCGAGAGGCGTGAGCGCAGCGTCAAGGCGGCGATAATGATCCAGAATCGTGCCCGCGCTGTAGACATAAAGCGGCGTTCCAAACTGTTCAGCGACGCGCCCAAGATCGACATCTTCGCAATGAAGCTGGCCGTCGCGGTAATGGAACGAATGCACTAACAAAAGCTAGCCACGAATGAAGAGCGTGGCTACACCACGTGCGCGGACTCCTGAGGACATAAGCTATCCGGGCCGCCACATTCCAGTTGAATGGTCATATGCCCGATGCCGAAGCGATCGTGCAATTGATCTTGGATCCGAACCAACAGCGGATCGTCGATCTTTCCATCTGGCTTTACGAGATGCGCCGTAAGCGCGATCTCCGTCGTGCTCATGGCCCAAATGTGGAGATCGTGGACTTTGGCAACCCCGGGCAGTTTGGAGAGATAATTTTCGACGGCAGCGGAATCAATACCCGTGGGT
>WNFZ01000927.1_pt1 | contig 30481 bp, 15 predicted proteins | sample 5400081 | NCBI WGS metagenome assembly WNFZ01 (sample SAMN13153365, study PRJNA577476) | soil metagenome | isolation source: 80 cm soil or saprolite under grassland replicate 1 | place: USA:California | collected 2016-06-15 | reverse complement strand
ATCGGACGCGACACCACGGCTACGCTTTGTATCGCCGACGCGTCTGTTTCTCGCCGCCATTCACAGATTGAAAAAGAAGATGAGCAATTTGTAATTCTCGATCTCGAAAGTCTCAACGGTACGTTTATCAATGACGTGCCGGTGAAACGGCGCCGCCTGGAACATGGCGATCGAGTTCGCATTGGGGATTCGCAGTTTCTCTTCCTGCTGCATGACGGGGACGTTCATTCGAAGTCCAGCGAAGTTCGCTTTGACGACGGACAGATGGTCAGTGGATCTACGTTGCAGTTCAGATTCAATGATGCGCTTTACCTGATGGCCCGCGACTTGAGCGCGCTGATGAAAGTGAGTACGACAATCAATGCTATTCGCGGGGTTGAAGAACTTCAGAAGACGTTGCTGGAATTGCTATTCGAAGTGGTGCCCGCTGAGCGCGGAGCAATCCTCCTCACCGATCCCGGACCTCAGGGAGATCCATTGGAGTTTGCTTCCGTTTTTGGATTGGACCGCCGGCGAGGACAAGACGAATCGATCAAGGTCAGCCGCTCGGTGACAAAGGGGGTTTTACAGCATGGCGAATCACTGCTGATCAATAACCAGACGGAAAGCACGGACTTTGAGTCAGCGGATAGTTTGATTGCCGATCGTCCCGGATCAATTCTGTGCGTCCCGCTCATCATGTTGGAACGCACGCTGGGAGTCATCTATCTCGACACGAAAGAACCGGAGGTCGTTTTTGATAAGGACCACCTGCAACTCGTATCGGCCATCTCCGCTATCACGGCCGTGGCGATCGAAAACGCGCGTCACATCGAGTGGCTCGTTAGCGAAAACCAAAGGCTGATTGCCGACTTTAATATCGAGCACAACATGGTCGGCGAAAGCCAGGCCATGCGCAACGTCCTGCAATTCGTTTCCAAAGTCGCGCCCACCCATTCGACCGTTTTGCTCTCCGGCGAGAGCGGCACGGGGAAGGAGTTGGTGGCGCGCGCCATCCATCAGAACAGCAAACGTGCAGATAGACCTTTCATGGCGGTCAACTGCGCCGCCCTTGCCGAGTCGCTACTCGAAAGTGAGCTCTTTGGTCACGAGAAGGGATCATTTACCGGCGCCCTGGCAATGAAGAAAGGTCGCCTCGAGATTGCCGATGGCGGCACGGTGTTTCTCGATGAAATCGGCGAGCTCTCGCTTGCCCTGCAAGTGAAACTGTTGCGGGTGTTGCAGGAGCGCGATTTTGAGCGCGTCGGCGGCACCCGCACCATCAAAGTCGACATTCGGCTCATTACCGCTACCAATAAGAATCTGGAGGATGCGGCGGCAGCAGGCACATTTCGCCAGGATCTTTACTACCGTCTGAATGTGGTCGGTTTGGAAATGCCACCGCTAAGGGAGCGGCAGGAAGATATTCCGCTGCTGGCGAATTATTTCGCCGCGAAGTATGGCGAGAAATGCAATCGACGCATCACCGGAATCTCTGCAGAAGCGCAGGCTCGTTTGCTTGGTTACGACTGGCCCGGAAATGTACGCGAACTGGAAAATGCGATCGAGCGCGCGGTGGTGTTAGGTAATACCGATCGTATTTTGCTCGAAGACTTGCCCGAATCAATAATTGAATCGGAGCCGGCTGCAACCGCGCCCGGAACCAAATATCACGAAGCAGTAGCGCAAACAAAGAAGCAGATCATTCTCAATGCGATGCAGCAGGCGAAGGGTAGTTATACTGACGCCGCGAAACTTCTCGGCGTGCATCCAAATTATCTGCACCGCTTGATCCGCAATCTAAATCTGAAAGACCAATTGAAAAAGTAGCTTTCTCGCTCGGACTCCTGAAAAGGTTTTCATCGAATCTGCGTGGTCTGCCATCATGGGTCGACGAATACGAAACCGGGAGCGGATAACGTCCGGTGTGCCTTACAGAACCGAGCGCGGTAGCGCCGGATGTCACATTCAACTTCAGTATTAAGCAGTATGCCGCCGCCCGCTTATCTGAAGATGACTCTCACACTCGAGACTTTCATACTTGAGTGATTACACAATGGTGTTGGGCGCTAAACGTTGTCGAAAATGCTGTGTGAGCAGCTTTCAAGTCTTTGCGCAACTCGATCAAGTTTGAAAGTCTCGAGGTCGGGAAGGGTGGCTTGCCTGCGCTCTTCTTTCGATGCTGATCAACTTTTAGTTTTCAAACAGCCTCGGTAGCGAATGGGTCTCAAGATCAACTTGGATAACCGAACCGAGTTTGTTCCTAATCTAATCGCTACGAGAAAGTCCAACTTGAGTGCCAGGACCCGGTCGCTACACGCTCCCGGTTCTGATTTTGTGCGACTGCCACAGCTCGCTTCGCTGAAGGTTCTGAAGTGCATGCTCGAGCAAACATGCGCGCCACAAGCTAGCCGCGTAGTAGGTAGCTCAAACCCGGATTCTCTCGTGAGTTTCATTCATAACTCGGCTTCAGCCCAGTGTCGCAACTTTGGGACTTGGTTTTAGAAGCTGACTAATAGCGTCGTCGGCAAGTCGGCGGAAGTCTCTGTACCACATACCCGCGTTAGCGAACGGTTCAGGGGCCGCCAAATAGATGAACTCATCTGCGAGTGCCTCGATTACCCGGCGGCCATCCAGGGACGTGACTGGAACCGCCGCTGTGATGCGTGCAGGATTAAGAGTGCGCACGGCGTCGATCGCCGCTTGCATGGTCAGACCCGTGCGAATTCCGCAGTCGACAATTAGGACTGGCTTTCCTGCGAGGTCGGTCGGAGGACATTCGCCGCGGCAAACTTGTGTCCGTCGCCTGAGCTGGTTAAGAGCATCTTCCATAAAATAATCGAAGGGCGTCTGAGGCTTTGCAGGACGTGGTCCTACTTCGTCGTCGACTACGAGAGTGCCGGCCGCGTTCACCGCCACTGCCTGCGATCCGGGTCCACGTGGCGCAAGCAGACGTCGAATAATAACCAGGTCAAGCGACGCTTCAAGATGCTTCGCTACTTCTACGGCGACTGGTACGCCCGCCGATACGATTCCCAGCACAATCACGTCGTGACTAATGCCGACGCGCGGAAACATCGCGGCGAGTTCTGCGCCGGCGCTGCTTAGGTTTGGAAATGGCGCGATCTTACCAGTCACGTCGATTTTTCTTAGTGGCGGCTTGCTAACGACCCACTTCCTAAAAGCCGGCGGCTCCCCTTTGCCTTAACACAAGAATTCTTGCATCGAGTATAGCGTTACACGACGGTTTGAGTGTATAAGACTCCTACCACGTTCACCCTGGAGAGGGCGGTGCCGAATCATTGAGGCGGTGGCGCCCTTTCCGCTTTGGGCATCTGATTAATCATCAAACATTTGAGTAATGCAAAAACACGATGGTGATGAAGAAACTTTCCGTGCTCTTAGGTTGCGTCCAGCGACATCAGAGGACGCACCGTTTCTGCGGAACCTCTTCGCTACCACGCGCGCGGATGAACTTGCCCTCATGAACTGGGACGAGAATCAAAAACAGGCTTTTATCGCGATGCAGTTCAATGCGCAAAGTCGGCAATATGTTATGAGCTATCCGCGCGCCCAGAACAGCATCGTTTTGTGGAATGATGATCCTATTGGCAGGCTGCTGCTTGACCGAGGTGAGCGCGAATTCACGTTGGTTGACATCGCTTTGCTTCCCACTCACCGCGGCGCCGGAATTGGAACACATTTGATCGAAGATCTTTTAATCGAAGCGGCGGCGGCGGGGAAACCAGTCAAGCTTAACGTTTGGCACTCGAATCCCGCGAAGAAGTTATACCAGCGCATGGGATTTTCGGCAGCGAACAATGATGATGATGTGTATTGCGAGATGTGGTGGAATCCAGGCTCAATGAACCATGCCAATGCTCAGATAAGAAGGAATGAATGATAATGGCTGCTACCCTTGAGCATGAGACATTTTCCAGGTATCTGAATACGAACTTCCGCATTTCCCTGAGTGAGTCCAATAGCGTTGAGGCAGAGTTGAGCGCGGTCAACGACCTTCAGCTTTCGCCTCAGCAGGAGCGCTTCGCGATTGTTTTTCGCGGGCCCAGGGAACCGCTTCTAAATCAGGGAATTTACCATTTCGAACACGACGAGATGGGAGAGTTTAACCTTTTCATAGTCCCGCTTCGTCAGAATGATGACGGCACATTTTACGAAGCAGTCTTCAACCGCATCCGCAAAGCCGACTAGTTGCCTCCTTCTATGCCGATAACATTGCGCGACGTTGTTCCGGAAGACGAACCGTTTCTCTTTGAAGTTTATGCCAGTACGCGAGCGCAAGAAATGGCTCTCGTGCCGTGGGATGATGAGCAACGAAAATCATTTCTCACAATGCAGTTCGTCGCTCAGCATTCACACTATCGAGAACAGTTTCCGGAGGCGAGCTACAGCGTTATATTGCGCGACGATTCAGCCGTTGGCAGGTTTTATATCCTGAGAGAGGAGCGTGAGATTCGCATTCTGGACATCACCGTACTTCCCGAATACCGAAACGGCGGGGTTGGTACAACACTGCTGCGGGACTTACTTAACGAGGCTGAACAGTCGGGAAAAAGAGTGCTGATCTATGTCGAGACTTTCAATCCGTCGCTGCGCTTATTCGAACGCCTGGGCTTCAAGAGTATCGCGGAGGAAGGCCTCAACTTCCTGTTAGAGTGGCGTGCCGACGCTTAACTCTATCCAGTGGAAGATCATCCTCAATGCCAAAAGCAGAAAGCGTCTGAGTACTTCTCAGACGCTTTCGCGAAATACGGATCTTAAGAAACGACAACCCTCAGCTGCCGCAGTCCGGCGAGGCATCATTCGTGATTGTCCACGTCGAACTCTGTCCGCAAGACACCACCTGGTAAAGGAAGCAGCCGTTCTGATCCTCGGTGATCACCTTAGTGTTCGCCTGGTCACACGAGATATTGCTAAGCGTGTACGAGCCGCCTCCCGAACTGATCGCGGCGCCATAGAGCTGGTCCGGTCCCCAGTTATCCTGATTTGCTGGTGAAAGATAAACGTGCCGGATGACGCGGCTCGAATTATTTACGATAGTGATGCTCGTTGCCGCCGGCGTGTGTGCGCCCGAGAGTAGTGGTACCGCTGCGAGAAGGCTAATCACGAACAGCACGATTGCGAAACGCCGGGTCGAGCTGCTATTTGAGTTAGCAAAAGGACTTTTCATATCTATCACCTTTCCTCTCTAGAGGACGAGTTTGGCGTCGGGGGCCTGGCTCAATTCGTTCATACCTAAAAAGTTACTGCAGTTGTGAGAATGCAGGCGGAGGCTCACCGATTATGCGGGGAGGACATCCCCGCCTAGCCTGCTTCCGTATTATTACCTTCATGGGCAAGCGCTGATCACTGTGTAACCCGCGCCTGGTCCATCATCCACTGCGGCAGGGCCACTCTGGTTAACCGGTATGGTCACCGTGGCTGTTACCGTGGTGGTGTTGCCCTGAGAATCCCTGACCCTGAACGTGATCGTGTAGACCCTTCCGTTGAGATTACCGTCACGCTCCGAGCGGAGTTGCACCGACTTGCAGTCGGGAGCAATCACGATGTCGTTCAGCGTCGTACCATCGGCGCCCAGCAGATTGTCCTCAGGCTCGTCGCTGCTGACGCTGGCAATCACCACGCTGCCGGTAAGATCGCCATCACATCCGGAAGCGCTCGCGACAAAGTCTGTAACGTTGAACGTGTGGTAATCGTGGTTGGGCGGCCACATGGATATTGTGGTAGTGCTAAGTGTGATCACCGGCGGCCCGCCGACTGTCAGTGTCGCGCTCTGCATTGCGCTGCCACAGGTGCCCGACGTTGTTACCATAACTGTGTGTGTCCCCGCGCTAAGCGCACCGGTCGGCACATTGATGCTTGGGCTGTCGCCATTAAACGGCAAGCCGTCCAGGGTCCATGCATAGTGGAACGGACCAGTGCCCGAAGCCGTTGTCGAGAAGCTCGCTGTCGCCCCCATACAAACAGACACATCGGCCGGGTCGGTAGTCGCAGTGGGCGCCTGCACCGTCAGTGTTGCGTTCTTCACTACGCTGCCGCAGGTGCCGCTGACAGTTACCGAGACCGGATGAGTCCCAACGCTGAGTGAACCAGTCGGCACATTGATGCTCGACGTATCACCGCCAAAAGGTGAGCCGTCAACCGTCCACGCATAGTGGAATGGTCCAGTACCGCTCGCGGTGGTTGAGAAGCTGGCTGTCGCTCCCTGACAGACTGTCTGATCCGCGGGAGTTGTGGCTGATGTGCTGGCATTCACTGTCAACGTAGCGGCTGTTGTTGTTGCAGTGCCGCAGGTGTTGGTGAACACCGCCCGATATTGTTTGCCGTTATCCGCGGTAGTGGCTGTAAACATGAGCGTCGTGCTGGTTGCGCCCGGAATATCGGAGAAAGGGCCACCGCTGCTGACTTGCCATTGCACGGTCGGGGCCGGGCTGCCGCTGGCTGCGGCGGTGAACGTTGCCGTGGCACCGTCACAAACGGTCGTATCTACGGGATTGGTAGTCACAGCAGGCGCTGTGTTTACAGTTAGTGTTGCCGCTGTGGTTGTTGCCGTGCCGGAGCTGTTTGTGAACACCGCTCGATACTGATTGCCGTTATCCGCGGCGGTCGCGATAAACATGAGCGTCGTACTGGTTGCGCCCGGAATATCGGTGAAAGGACCACCAATGCTCACTTGCCATTGCACAGTCGGCGTTGGGAAGCCGCTGGATGATGCGGTAAAGGTCGCAGTACCGCCATCGCAGACACTTTGGTCAGTGGGGTTGGTGACGACGACTGCCGGCTGGTTGATGAGAATCAAAGCGGTTACGGTCGCGCTATCGACCGTCGCGTCGGCGCTGCCATTCCCTCCAGTCGCTCCAGCCGTGAATGTCGCGTTGGCTTTTCCAGCATTGATCGTTGGATCGGCGGCCGAGATTGTTCCCAGAACTGCATTATTGAATATTACTGCCCTGCCGTTTAGAGCTACGAGATCACTGGCTGCGATTCCCGTATTCGAGCTGTTCGTAAAGAAGTCTGCCTGTAACGTCGTCGATTGATTTACCAAGATCGTGTTGGGCGAAGCTGTGTGACTCAACGTGAGCCACGAAGCAATCCCAGATGGGAACGGCGAGACGCGGTCGCACGGGCTAGAGTTCGGACCCTGATTGCATCCCCACCAGTTATTGTCGGCATTGACTGAACCGGCGTTGTTACGGAAGCCTGAGCTAGCCGGGTTACCACTGGCAGTGTTGCCGACGATAACGTTGAAATTCAACGTCAAGTCGCCGCTATTATTGACTACCCCGCCGCCTTGTCCTGCCGCTGCGTTGTTAGTCATCACGGTATGGTCAATCGTCTTGTTCGCGTTTCCCCCTGCGAACACGCCGCCACCGTTGCCGAAGGTGCCGTTATTCGCGTGGTTGCCGGAGATTCTGCTTGTTGTTATTTGCAGCGTCCGCAACCCGGCTGAAGAACTGCCGTCATAGCTGATGCCGCCGCCGGCCGCATTTACGCTGCTGTTTCCTGAAACCTCACTTCCGTTCATGATCAATGAGCCGAATATTGCGAGTATGCCTCCGCCCTGGCCCGCTGCTGTATTACCCGTAATGTTGCAGTTGTTTATTGTGAGCGTTCCGGCTGGAACGAAGGTTTGGTTATTAAAGCCATCGAATTGAATACCGCCGCCTGACTCATTGAATCCCGACGAGACGGGGGCATTTCCATTTCTGATGGTCAAGCCCGTCAGCGTCACATTCACGGAAGAACCGAAGGCGGCAAAATTATTGATGTCGAGGACGCGGTCGATACCGCCGCCATCGATAATAGTCACGCCGGCGCCCGCGCCATTAATAGTTACCGAGGTGAGTGTAGGGAGACTAAACGCGCTAAGGTCAACGATGTCCAGGTCGCCGCTCTCCATAGTAGCCCCGGCGGCATTGAACTCGTCATCAAACGGTCCGAGTGTGAGTGCGTAGGTACCGCTGGGAACAGTAATGACATTCGCGCCGCCTACAAAGTTGGACTCGGTAATCGCCGCCCGCAACGTACAGTTCCCCGACACGTCAGCGCACATTCCGTCGCCCGGGCTGGCATCCGGCGCGTCGACGGTGCTGTTAACCGTAAAGCTGGCCAGCGTAGCCGCGGATTGCGGCACCGTCATAAAATACCCCACGATGGCAATCGCAAAAATACCGGCGAGAATAAAGGATGTAGAGGTGCGGAGTGAGTGACGGATCAATCGCTTCATGACGTCTCCTTCTGAAGAAAACCGGAGTGATTACGCGCTCCGATTCGGCAAGGGATCAGGCGGATGTGCGGAAATAATTAACTTCAGTGCAGGCGATTGAAAACCGCCTCGTAGTAGACACCTTTTCTATTCCTGGCAATGGGAACTACCAGCATGTCAAATTTCCCGAGTGATTCGTGCGTGACCGTGTAGGTTTCCTGTCGCAAAGGTGCGTTGCAAGATCCGATGAAGACAAGGGCGAAGCATTCTTTCGCAGCCGCCGCCGGCCTGGCCGTTTTCGGAGTCAGATCATTGACTTCAATTAATTTCACGGCGACTCCCTCGACGGCTTCGTGAGAGAAAGAAAACTTTGTGCTTAAGTAGCGAGAGAAAGTCTCGCGGTTCAAGTACAACCCTGCATTCAGTCGACTATTCGTCGGAAGGAGTGAGCTCGGTTGACTTAGTGTTTCCGCAATGACCGTCCTCAAAGGAAAACCGGCCGAAATGGCGACCAGAGTTCCTGCTCGCAGAAATTTGCGTCGTGAAAGTGACATTCCCGCCTCCTCGTAACTACTATCGATCGTGATTTCAGGGAAAGCTGTAACTCAAGCGCGTCGGGACTGCGGACGTTTGATGGGCGGGGAGTCTAGTCGCTTTGCGAAAAAGATTCAAGAGTTATTTTAATCGTTAGAGAGAAAGAACTTTCCTTAAATTGAACCAAACTTGGCATGAACTGTAAGTCCCTGTTTTTGATCAAATATTTTTCTTGAACTAAATGGCGTCTGCGACTACAATCCGCAACCTCGGCGGACTAGTATTCAAATAACCAAGGCCTACTCTTGGTCTGCGTCGATATCGCACTCAGGGACTAGCCGACTTTTCGTTCTATCCTTTTGTCATCAAGATGGACACTTTCCGTGCTGACTAATTTAGGAGGTTACTATGGGTGAACCATTCGTAGGCGAGATCAGGATGTTTGGCGGTAACTTCGCGCCGGCGGGTTGGGCTTTTTGTAACGGGGCGTTGATTGCCATTTCAGAGAACGATACTCTTTTTAATTTGATTGGAACGACTTATGGGGGCGATGGCCAGGAAACCTTCGCGCTTCCGGATCTCCAGGGACGCATTCCAGTCCATGCCGGTACTGGCTCAGACGGTATAACTTACCAACTCGGAGAAAAGGGAGGGGTGGAAGCGGTAACGCTGACGGTAAACCAAATCCCAGCACACACGCATGTGCCGATCGCAAGTACCAACGCCGGAACGCTGTCGAATCCGTCAGATGCGATTTTTGCTGCGGCTGGAACGGGCGAGCAAATGTATTCGACGCCTCCTAATCCACCGGCTAGCACGATGAACGCTAACGGCATCCTGCCCACAGGAGGGAACCAGCCACACGAAAATGTGGCGCCATACTTGTGCATCAATTTTATCCTTTCCCTCTTTGGTGTTTTCCCACATCAATAATAGCTGCCGCTTTTACCGGTTCGCCGGAATCTGAGGAGACTAACGATCATGTCAAATCCATTTCTCGGAGAAATCAAAATCATCTCGTGGAACTTTGCGCCACAGGGTTGGGCGTTCTGCAACGGCCAGCTATTACCGATTAATCAGAACCAGGCGTTGTTCTCAATACTCGGCACCACTTTTGGCGGCAATGGACAAACTACTTTTGCTCTACCTGATTTTCGCGGGCGGTCACCTTATCATGTTGGCTCGATGCTACTTGGCGAAAGGGGCGGCGAAGCCGCTCACACGTTGAGCATCTCGGAGATGCCGCAGCATCAGCATAGCCCGAACGCCAGCAATACATCTGGAAATCTGGTCTTTCCGGCCACTATCTCGCCGGTCGCGTCGCACAACATCTGGGCTATCACCACGCAGAACCCTTACACTGCGCCTCCCGGAACCAATTTGGCCAGCATGAATGCCGGTTGTATTTCGAATACCGGCGGCAGCCAGCCCCATGAGAACAGGCAGCCATACACGGTGCTCAATTTCATTATCGCGCTGATAGGGATCTTCCCCTCCAGGAACTAGCTGTCTGGACAGTGCTGGTAGTCACTTTTTGAAGCTGTAAGGAGAACAAATCATGTCTGACCCGTTTGTTGCAGAAATCAGAATGTTTGCCGGAAACTTTGCACCCACAGGCTGGGCGCTTTGTAATGGACAGCTTTTGCCGCTTTCCCAAAACACTGCCCTTTTTTCCCTGCTTGGCACAACCTATGGCGGTGACGGAAAGAGTACTTTCGCTTTGCCCAATTTGCAGGACAGCGCGCCGATGCAGCCGGGCCAGGGGGCTGGGCTAAGTTTGTATGACCTCGGCCAGCAGGGCGGAACTCCGAATGTTACATTGCTTCTAAGCGAGCTACCCCTCCACAATCACATTGCTAATGCCAAGACCTCGTTAGGCAATTCGCAGACGCCAGCGGATCAGACCTGGGCCGGCTCCAACAACGCCAAGCAATATGTAAATACTGCGCCTAATACCGCGATGTCGCCCCTTGCTCTATCGCTGACGGGCGGCAATTTGCCGCATAACAACCTGGCGCCTTACCTGGTGGTGACTTTCATCATTGCCCTGCAGGGAGTTTTCCCGCCAAGGAGTTAGAACGCAGTCTGGTTGTCAGCCCGTTGACGACGCGATCAGCCGACCAGCTTGGCGTCCACCGTTAGTGTCTTTATTTTCTTCTGTGCAAGCCTCTGTGGCGAATAGTCCCCGGATTTCGCCACAGAGCCAAAGTGAACAGATCCGCGCAGAATTAACTCGACCAGGACATTGCCCGACAAAAGAATACTACTCACGAGCGGCTCGCTCGTTGTATGATGCGTGCGCTGCATTCCGAGCATGTTCCGTTAGTCTGGATCCCAACAAGCTGGCCGCGGGGCGAATTATCCTCGCACCGAAATCCTCGCCAGTCATGCGTGGCCTTAAAGTCGTCGTCGTCCACCTAAGTTCAGCGAATTAAGTCTAGCGAAAAATTGCTATACATTCTCCAACCAGCTGCAGGAATTCAATCATGAAAACCATTACCTCAAGTCGCTTTATCAGTATGACGGTTGTCTTAGTCTTTTGCTGTCTGTGTGCGGTCGTTTTCACGAACTCAGTCAGTTCTGAGGGGCCTGGAAACTTTAGAGGGGGCACGGCCAAAGAAGCGATCCAAATGTTCGACATTGGCTTCGGAAGTCGTACTCTCAATTTTCAACTGGGCCGTGAGACGAAGAACCACTATTTGGGATCCGCTGCTCTCCAGCAAGCGATCCAGTCGGGACAGCTCCAGCCGCGTACGATGGTCTCTGAAGATTTCAATGGCGACGGTATGGGTGATTTGGTTATCGGCTATGCAAACGGTGGCGGCGGCGTGTTGAGCATGCGTCAGGGAAACGTGCAGGCAATCGCGCCCACGGGCGAAGTGTTTCAAGGCATAACGCAGGGTCACTATCCCGAGCCCTTTCTTCATGAGGCCAAACTCTACGAATTGCCGGAAGTCCCGGACTTTCTTCAAGTAGGAGATTTCAATAGTGACGGCTATGAGGACGTGCTGGCAGCCGCTCGCGGTGGCGCCACCCTGTACGTTCTCGCCGGCGATGGCCAGGGAACACTCCGAGCGCTGGAGCAGTTTGAACTCTCGGGCCAATTGACGGCGTTGCAAGCGGATGACTTCAGGCAGCCGGGAAAATTCACCAGCTTGGCTTTAGGAGTTAGAACTCCCGAGGGACCGAAGGCTTTAATTTATAACGACGGATTGTCGGTAGAGCCGGAAGCTTACCTAATGCCGGCTGACGTTACCGCTTTAGCGTATGGCAAATTGGACGATGACGACATTGCGGATGTCGCGGCTGCGAGCATGAACCAGTTGACGGTAATTCACCGTAGTAATGATCAATCAAGCGAGAGCGCGGCAAATGCAAAACCGGCAATAACTGAGACACAGGATCTTCAGTTCGCGATCGCTGGCCTTGCTGTCGGCGATTTTATGTTTGATCGCAACCACCAGCGCGAGATTGCTGTGCTATCCGGTGATGGCACGGTGGATATTTCGGCTCGAGGCAATCCGGATACGCGTCCTTACACAGCCGCTGAGAAGAAAACTCTTAGCGAACTGCACCGTTCGTTTAGCCTTCATAAAATCGAAATGGAGACTTTGATAGCTGAGACGAACAAGTTGATTCGCGCCAACCGAAGCGCCGGCTGGAACGTTGCGCAGACGATTAGTACCGGCGCGGCGCCAGCGTACACTGACGGTGGTCAGGCGGTTTTCCAGCGGTTGAATTGTTCGAATCTGCCCACCGATGATCTCTTGATCGGAGATCGATTCAGTAACCGGATGCAGGTAGTCAAGAACGAGCAAGACACAGCCAGGCTCAATATTGTGACAGCTAAGGCGGCTCCCGAACCAGGCGCGTCGTCGGTGGAAGGCGCGCCGTTAGCGGCGGTGTCTTTGCGTCTTGGTGTTGATGTCCGACCCGGCAGGGTTGTCTTGCGAGCGGGGCAGTTAGAGCCGGAAGTTTCCATATTGGCTCCCGATGCCGTTTTTAACGTTACTTCGACTGCCGATTTGGCTGACTCCGTACCAACCGCGGCAAACGGCGTGTGCCTTGCTTCTAATGGTCTATGTACGTTGCGCGCCGCAATCATGCAGTCGAACCACACGGGCGGATCAAATACCATCATGGTTCCTGACGGCACCTATACCTTGTCGCTTGGCGCCCCAGACGACGAAGCCAACACCGGTGGCGCCCTGGAGGAGAGTGGCGACTACGACATATTCAGCTGGAATGCTTTTACCGGTGAGCCTGTTCTTACCGGAGTGAGCATCACTGGTGGGACTCGCGATGGGTGCATCATTCAGATGGGTACCTTCACTAGCACGCTCGATACTAACGTTCCCAATAACAAGGAACGAATTCTCGAAGTTAACGACAGCGCGGTTGGTGCGGGTGCAGATAGAGTAAATGTCACGCTTACCAATCTGACCATGCAAAACGCCGTGGAACCAACCGGAAGCGGCACCTTCCTCGATGGTGGCGCCGTACGTTTTGACGGATTCGATTTTGATACCAACACGAATATTGGACTGCTGACTCTGCACAACGTGAAACTGGCTAACAATATTTCGGCCGGATTTGGTGGCGGTGTGTTTGCCGGCTTCGGTTCTTTGAAAATCGAAACTACCAGTATCGTCTCAGGGAACCAGGCTCAACATAAGGTTGGAGGCGGCGTCGCCTGGACCGGAGGTAACACGGTAGAAACCCAGACGCTGATCATCGATGGCAGTACTATCGGTGGCGCGCTCGTCAGTGATGGCAATACTGCGTTGGACGCGACCTTTGGCGCTGGCGGTGGTGTGGATGCACGTGGCGGCGCGGGCGTGTCAGTAATCAACGGCTCCATTATTCGAAACAATATTGGGAACGTAACGTCGGGAACTATCGGCGGAGGTGGGATTCAAATCAACTCACCCAGCGTCGTCTTTTCGAATAGCACAATAAGCAACAACCTTTGTAAGAGTAATGGCGGCGGTGTCTTTAGTAGCGCACGCAATGCCGTTACCAATGCGCCTTCGACGTTGACCATGACTACTATGAACGTCAATGGCAATCAGGCTGATAGCGACAATACAGGCGCCGGCGACGGCGGCGGCATCTACAACTTTTTCGGCTCTATCACGATCCAGACCAATAGCCACGTTGATGGTAACAGTGCTGTAAACGGTGGTGGCATCTTTACCAGCTGGACGGGCATCGCTGCAGATTCTACGGCCGGCCTTACCGTGAATACGGGTAGCACGATCGGCCAGGCAGGGGCTGGTAATGGTAACAGTGCCAAGAACAATGGCGGCAGCATCGCCATCAATCCGGTTGGCGCATCAATGTTCGGCACCATAAACCTGGCCAACTTGACCTTTACCAACAACACCGCCAACAGCGATAACTCAGGCGGCGGCGACGGTGGCGCCATCTTCATCGGTGCCGGCAATATCAATTCGTTAAATACCTGCACTATCGATAGCAATGTCGCTAACGCTGGCACGGGCGATGGTATAAGGCAGACCGGGGGCACGATCACCGGCGCCGGTACGCTCAACGTGAACGGCGGCGATAGCATCAGCATCTCCGGCGGCACGTTCACGTCGACAAACGGCATCCTCAATATCACCGGCAATTTGCTCAACTCTGGCGGGAACTTCGTACACAACAGTGGCACCGTAGCCTGTAATGGTTCCGCAGCTCAGACAATCGGCGGCTCTACTGCGATGACCTTTAACAATTTGACTATCAACAACGCTGCGGGCGTGAATCTGGGTAATAACGAGACCGTAGCCGGAACGCTGACGCTGACGAGCGGCGTATTGGGAGTCGGGACGAACACTCTGACGTTGAATGGGCCAGTGTCATTTACCAGCGGCACCATCGGCAGCAGTCCTACGGGCACCGTGAATTACAACCAGGCGGCAGCTAACCAGAACGTTGCGCCCGGAAACTACGGCAACCTGATCTTTAGCAACTTTGCCAAGGTACTTCCCAACGGCCTGACGGTGGGGATTGCCGGTACATTCACTCCCGGGAGCGGTGTGGCCGTAATTACGGGTAGCACAATCGATTTCAACGGCAGTGGTGCACAAACCATCCCGGCCTTCAATTACAACAACCTGACCAGCAGCAATACCGGCGCACGCACGCTGGCAAACAGCGGCACGATCGGCATTGCCGCAGTATTCACACCGGGAACGAATGCCTACACCATTACCGGCAGCACGCTTAATTTCAATGGCGCGGGCGCACAGACCATCCCGGCGTTTAATTACTACAATCTGACCAGCAGCAGCACCGGCGCGCGCACGCTGGCAAACAGCGGCACCATTCGCATTGCCGGAGTATTCACACCGGGAACGAATGCCTACACCATTACCGGCAGCACCATCGAATACAATGGCAGCGCGGCCCAAACGCTGCCCCCGACCTTTACCACCTACAACAACCTGACCTTGAATAATCTGACGAGCATAAGCGGCTTTGCCGGTCTTATCGTGCAGGGATTGTTGCGTGTCCAGGCGGGAACATTCACAAGCAGCAGCACCTTCAACAATGTGCAGATCGATATTGGTGCGATCTTAGCGGGAACTAACGCCACCACCATGAACGTCTCAGGCAATTGGATCAACGACGGAACATTCAATAGCAACGGCAACACAGTGAACTTCAATGGTACCGCGCAAACCATCAGCGGTACGGGCATCGGCAATTTCACTAATTTGACTGTCAGCAATGCGAACGGTATTGCTATGAACAGCGACAACACGGTCAATGGCGTCCTCGCGCTGGCGAGCGGCGACCTTACCGTGGCTAACACCAAAACACTTACGCAGCCGAATACCGGCAGCTCCTCGGGAACCTTCGATGTGCTCGGCACGGTGAAGCGCACTGGCTTTGCCACGGCCGCTTGCCCGGTTGCTCCCTGCGCTAACACGCTGAGCTTTGGCAATCCCAATAATCAGATCACGATCACTGCCGGCACAGCGCCAACTGACATTAACGTAAACCTGGTTAAATCTGCGCCTGTCGATTTCTCAAGCGCGGTGCAAAGGACCTACACCATCACTCCCAACGGCGGCAGTCAGACAACCGCCACGCTGCGTTTGCACTATCTCGATTCGGAGTTAAACGGCAATACTGAAGCGCTTTTGAATCTGCGCCGGTTTAATGGAACGGGCTGGGCGCCTTATCCTGCTACTGCCGCCGATCCAACAACAGACAACTGGGTGGAAAACAATGCCGTCCAGACGTTTTCACCATGGACGCTAAGTTCATTAGCGCCGACGGCCTCGAACGGAGTGGTCACCGGACGCATCGTTGACTCGAACGGCACGCCAGTGGAAGGCGCGGTGGTGAGACTGAGCGGCACGCAAAACCGCACGTTCATCACGGACGCGAATGGCAACTATCGCTTCGACAATGTAGAGACCAGCGGCTTCTACACGGTCACGCCTTCGCGAGCTAACTACAGCTTCAGTCCCGCGGAGCGGAGCTTCAGCCAACTAGGCCAGACGACGGAAGCAACCTTCGGGGCGAATCTCGTCGCCAGCGGGTTCGTTAATCCTTTGGACACGCCCGAGTACTATGTACGGCAGCACTATCTAGACTTCCTCGGTCGTGAACCTGACGAAAGTGGGTTCAACTTCTGGAGCGATCAGATACTCGAGTGTGGCACGGACGCGGGCTGTGTCGAACGAAGACGGATTAATGTCTCGGCGGCTTACTTCCTCTCGATCGAGTTTCAGGAAACAGGCGGACTGGTTGATGGACTCTACCGCGCGAGCTACGGAGTTCGTCCTCAATTCGCTCAGTTCATGCCGGACACACGTGCGGTGGCGCAGGGTGTCGTGGTAGGCCAGGAGGGCTGGCAAGCGAAACTGCAAGCGAACAAGGAAGCGTTCGTCGCGGCCTTCGCAAATCGGCCGGCTTTCCATGCGGCGTACGACAGTTTGTCGAACGACGATTATGTGGCCACGCTGATCAACCATACGGGTGTGGCGTTCACCGCCGCTGAACGTGAGGCGCTGGTGAGCGGCCTGGCTAGCGGCACAATAACCCGCTCGGCTGTTTTGCAGAATATTTCGGAGAACCAGCGCTTCATTAATGCGAAGTTCAACGACGCGTTTGTGATGATGGAATACTTCGGTTACCTCAGGCGCGACGCGGATGCAAGCGGCTTCGCGTTCTGGCTCAACAAGCTGAACGAATTTGGCGGCAACTTCGAACAGGCGGAGATGGTCAAGGCGTTCATCGTCTCGAGTGAATACCGTGGCCGCTTCCCGAAGTAAGTTGTAACGCAGACTGTTAGTTTGCGGGGGGCACGGAAACTGGCCGCGGATTAGCGCTGATAACAGAGATCAGAATTTCATTTGGTTCTGATTCGCGTCATCCGCGTTAATCCGCGGCCTGATCTACCTGATCTACTTGCCCCGACCGAAAGTGTGCTATAAGCTCGTCTCCCTGGGACCCCGGCAATAATTTGCAAGACTTATGTTAGTCGTCTAACCGTCTCTTTTTCAAATCAGCACGAAATGAAGTTCCGTTGTTCTGTACGTTTGGGCTCGGCTCAAAGCCTGTTGGCATTATCCGTATGCTTTGCGGTGATCGTTTCGAGCCACACGTTTGCCTTCGCTTCTCTTGCAAAATCCGCTGCCGGATCAGACGCAAATCTAAAGCAAAACGCTTCCTCGCAAAATGAGCTGCGCCTGATCTCGGCGACCGCGACGGCGACCACCGACGGCGTGCTGCTGCAGTGGCGCACTGACGACGCTTCGGACAATCTTGGGTTTAATGTCTACCGCGTGAAAGGCGGACAGCGTACGCGCGTCAATCGCGAAATTATTCCGGGTGCAGTATTTGCTTCTGGTAGACCACCACAATTGCGCGGCGGCTATTCCTATTCCTGGTTTGATCGCGGTGGCGCGGCAGACTCTACTTACTACATTGAGTCTGTGAGTTTGCAGGGGACTACCAAACTTCACGAGTCACTCAGTCCGGTCACCTCTAAGACAGCTTCCGGGTTTGCGCAAACTCCTGATTCTTTGAACGGCGCCTACGCGACCGACAGCACCGACTCGTTTGAAAAGTATTATCCGGCCGAACCCGAGATCAACTCACCCGCCGGCGCGCTTGAAAATCAGTGGGCCATTGCAGGGCAGTCGGCGGTGAAGATCGCCATCAGGAAAGATGGTTGGTATAGAGTCACGCAGCCGCAGATGGTGGCGGTGGGTTTTAATCCCACCGTTGACATCAGAAACCTGCGTCTCTTTGTTGAGGCTCAGGAAGTGGCGATCAATACCAGCCAGCACGATGGACCATTTGGCAGCAGCGATTACATCGAGTTCTACGGCCGCGTGCTCGACACACCAACTACCGACACACGCATTTATTACCTGACGGCCGGAACAACCCCCGGTAAGCGCGTTCGTGGTCAACTACAACTTGATGGAGATCCGCCGCCCGCGCCAACCTCGACTCCGCCGCCGGCGACTACGCCTGGCCCACTGCTGGTCGATCCGATCTTTTTTAGTTGGGTGGAGCATGAACTGAATACCTGGGCAACATCACTGAATTCCAATAGCGCGCCAGCGTCAACCAAACGTGAGACTAAAGATAACGAGCCGCCGAACCGCGACTTTCATCAGCTCGATAACTCTCCTCATTCTGAGTTGCCATTAAACGACCTGGCCGCGAGTAATCCAGCAAAGACGAAATCTGAGAACACGTCCGCAAGAGAGCAGCCGGCTGCTACCGCTGTCGCTTCAGATCGGAACACCGGGTCACTATTGCTTCCGGTTCTGATCAAGGAGCCTGCCGCCGCTGGTTTTAAATCTAATAACCCGGCCGGCGCGTTGACGCCTCCAGCTGTGAGGGCTGGCGGCAGTTTGCCAAAGAGCTCTGTCTCCCGGAAGGGTGCTGTTTCGAGAAGAAGAAAGCGAAGCAAACTCAGGCGCGAGTTTAAGCCGCAACGCAATCATGCCGTCGTTAGTGTCGCTGCAGCACCAACCAATTTTGATTACACCGCCGAACGCAAGGACCGAAGCGTTTACTTCGTCACTGTCTTGAATGGCGATGCGGAAAACTTTTTCGGACAGGTGATTACTTTCAATTCCGCCAATCCGACCAGCCAGATCATCAATTCACCTAATCCGGACCTGGCGGCTCCGGGGACAGCCAAACTCGAAATCGCATTGCAGGGAGTTAACCTGACGTCTCACCAAATCAGCGTCGAGTTTAACGGCGTCATCATCGGTTCGTTTTCATTCTTCGGCTACGATCCAGCTTCGGGCGGACATCCCGTTCAGGTTTTCAACATTCCCATTTCGCAATTGCACGATGGCGCCAACACCATAAGATTCATCCTTCCCGCGGGTGGCGACGTGAGCATCGTTGATTACGTCAAGCTCACTTATCCGCATTTGTTTCGTGCTGACGCGGGCGCTTTAAGATTTAATCTCCGCGGCACTCATTCGCGCAAGGTAGACGGCTTCACCACGCCTTCCGTGCAGTTGATCGACTACACCGATCCCTTGAATGTTGGTATTTCGAAACCGGCCTCCGAACCGAGCGGGCCCGGATTCGCTATCACGGTCCCGACGAGTGATCCTCCTGCGAAAGCGCCACGCCTGTTCTATGCGATTGCTAAGGGCCAGTTTGATCAGCCCGCGGGGCTCGCGTTGAATCAACCCTCGACTCTTAATCAGGGAACCCTTTCGCAGACACTGACACATGGTGCCGACTTTTTAGTCGTCTCCCACAAAAACTTCATTCCCGGTCTGGCGCCGCTCTTAAGTCAGAGACAGAATCAGGGCTTGACCGCAGGCGTGGTGGACGTTGAGGACGTTTACGACGAATTCGGTTATGGCACGCATGGACCACAGGCAATTAAAGATTTTTTAGCATATGCCTCGACCCACTGGGTCACGAAGCCGCGCTACGTCATCTTTGCCGGCGACGCCAGCTTCGACCCGCGCAACTACATGAACGTGGGCAACTTCGATTTGGTGCCGACGAAACTTGTCGACGCTACCTATAACGAAACCGCTTCCGATGAATGGCTTACTGACTTTGACAACGACGGCATTGGAAACGTTCCGGTTGGCCGTTTGGCCTTGCGTACGACGGCTGAGGCAGACTTGATAATTTCCAAGATAATCAATTTTGCGCCCGCCAACGTGCCGCAGAGCGCAATCCTGGTGGCGGACGATCCGACCGGTTACTATTTCAATTTCGAAACTGCGAACGATCAGGTCCAGGCTCTGTTGCAAGCGAGCATGACGATTCAGCGGGTCAACGTTCGCACTGACGGGGCGGCGCTGGCGAAGACAAACATAATCGCCGGATTCAATCAGGGCCGAGCACTGGCTAACTATTCCGGTCATGGCAATGTCGACGTGTGGACCGGCGCCTCGATATTCACTTCTACCGATGCTCTCGCGCTGACAAACGGCAACAAGCTCTCTTTTGTCGTAGTCATGGATTGCCTCAATGGCTATTTCCAGGATCCTACGCTGCTATCCCTGTCTGAAGCGCTCATAAAAGCGCCCCAGGGCGGAGCCGTGGCAGCCTTTGCGTCTTCCGGTCTAACCCTTCCCGACGGCCAGCATGACATGAGCGAGCAGCTTTACACCTTGATCTATGGCGCGGGCGCGCCGCCGATTGCGCTGGGCGACGCGATCAAGATCGCCAAGGGTTCGACCACAGACATTGACGTGAAGAGAACCTGGGTCTACTTCGGCGATCCCTCATTGAAGATCCGGTAGCCCGACCGACCTTCGTCCCTTACCTGACTTCCGCAAGACTAAAGCACCCCTCAGTTCCGACCCCAACTATTCTGATTTTTTGGTTTGTAGAAAAAGTTTCTGCGGCTTACTGCGGCTTACTCGTCCGCTACGGGAACTGATTGCCTGACCTTCAGGGCAACGCCCTGATGCCGGACATCTCAATTACCTCAAATCCTCGCCTTAAAACCTCTCCATGCAAAAAACCTGGCATCTATCCTTGACCGCATGCAAGATTGCTGGTAAAAACTTCGCGCATTCCTAGGGTTCGTCTTTCTGGTTTTCCCCCCAGATAAAAGTGCGGCTAGTGAAGTGTTTCAAGAGGAAGGCCTTGCGCGCCCGAATTGTATTTACCGCGTTAACTGAGCGTTTGTTTGCGCCATAGCGAAGGAATAAACACTTGTTCGCCTGGCCTATTTGTTCTAGCAAATGTACCTGCATCACCTCTCTCGAATCTGTCCAGTTAAGAGAACCGATAACCCTTTTGCTCCGGAGACATTTATATGCTAACCCCTGACAACGATCGTCAGCATGATACCCAAACACGTTTCAACCTCCGCAAATATTCGGAGCGCCGACTTCTTCTATCGCTATCCATTTCTACGATCCTATTGGCATTAGCAGTCTTCACTCTAACGCCCCGTTCATCTGCGCTCACTAACAATGGCAGCATCACGGCTTTTGGAACGCCGCTGACAGAAAATTTTGATTCACTTGCTTCCAGCGGAACTCCGACCTGGACCGACAATTCAACCATTCCTGGCTGGTATGCACAATTCGGAACAAACGTTAACAACCCGACGACCTACACTCCGAGCACGGGGTCTTCTGGCACAGGCGCGCTTTATAGCTTCGGCTCTACGGGTGCGACCGACCGCGGCCTAGGATCAGTAGGCTCCGGAACGACCACCGACATTTTCTGGGCGGTAAAGCTGACGAATAACACTGGCGCAACCATCACCTCACTTAGCGTTAGCTACACCGGAGAAGAGTGGCGTGCGGGCGGCTGCACTCCGACTCCCTGCACGCCCGCGGCGCAGACGGTCGACTTCCAGTACCGGATCGCCAGCGCGGGCGTCATTTCCGATGCCAACACTCCGACCACCAGCTGGGTCGATCATGATCCGCTCGACTTCATAAGCCCGCAAACCGGAACATCGACAGCCTCCGCCCTGGATGGAAACTCCCCAGCGAATCGGACTGCACTTTCTTCTACAATAAGCGTCACCATTAACCCCGGCCAGGAAGTCTGGCTACGGTGGAAAGACATCAATCATGCAAGCAACGACCATGGCCTTGCGATTGATGACTTTTCAGTGATAGCGAACGGCGCTGGCCCAACCAATCCTACCGGCGTAGGTGCGGCCAATCCGAGTTCTTTACTCGCCGGCGGGAGTTCGCTTCTCACAGTCACCGTCACGCCTGGCACCAGCCCGATTAGCACAGGTCTCGCAGTTACAACTGACCTAAGCCCAATCGGCGGGTCGGCAACGCAGCAATTCTTCGACGACGCCACAAACGGTGATGTGACTGCCGGTGACAATGTCTTCTCCTTCAACGCCACAGTAGATGCCGGGACGAGTGGCGGCGTTAAGACCTTGAACGCAACGGTTAGCGATGCCGAGGCACGTAGCAGTCTTGCGCCAATCTCGCTGACGGTTCTTGTTCCAACTCCGCCGTCGGGCACCGGCGCCGCTAACCCGAATCCGATTCAGGCTGGAAACTCAACTCTATTGACTGTTAATGTGACGCCAGGAAGCAATCCAACAAGTACCGGCATTGGTGTCACGGGAGATCTCACCTCGATCGGTGGTTCGGCAACGCAGCAGTTCTATGATGATGGAACCCATGGTGATGCGACAGCGGATAACAATATCTTCTCGTTTACTGCGATCGTAGCGGCGGCAACCCCTGTCGGACTGAAGAGCCTGCCGATCCAGATTACAGATGCGCAGTCGCGCACCGGAAACACTTCCATCTCGCTCAGCGTTCAGGCGGCGCCTCCTCCGGCTGGCTCCGTCGTTATCAGTCAAGTCTATGGCGGTGGTGGTAACTCCGGCGCAACTTTCAAGAATGACTTCATAGAGATCTTTAACCGTAGCACAGACGCCATAGATCTCACCGGCTGGTCTGTTCAATATACGTCGGCGGCGGGAACGAGTTGGCAGAAGACTCAGCTCACGAGTGTCTTACTTCAACCGGGCCAGTACTACTTGGTGCAGGAGGCGGCTGGCGCAGGAGGAACTACGGACCTCCCCACCCCGGACGCAATCGGCACGATCACGATGAGCGCAACAAACGCCAAGGTTGCACTCGTGCGTGACAACACCAATCTAGCAGGCAGCTGTCCTCTCGCCGATGCGGAGCTGATGGACTTTGTTGGTTATGGCACTGCTGATTGTTTCGAGGGCGCGGGAGCAGCGCCGGGTTTGGACAACGTCACAGCTGACTTCCGATCACACCTCGGTTGTAAGGATACGGATTCGAACGGCGGAAACTTCTTTTCAGGGTCGCCGAATCCGCGTAATACTTCGACGACGGCTACTGTCTGTCCTGTTGGTGACTTCGAGCCGGAGATATTCGCTACGTCTCCAGCAAATAATGAGACGCACATTCCCGTCGATACCAACATCACGATTAATTTCGACGAGCCGGTAAACCTAACGGGTTCGTGGTTCCAGATCTCCTGCACAACCACCGGACTACACACTGCGACTGTTGGTGGCACCGCGACCAGTGTCATCCTGAATCCCGACACTGATTTCGGTTTCAACGAGCCATGCACGGTCACCATATTTGCCAGTCAGGTTACCGACCAGGATTTCATCGATCCGCCAGACAACTTAGCGGCGGACTATGTCTTCACCTTCAACTCTGAATTCTTCCGCGATCCGGCGGAACACATGGTGATGGGCAATCCCTCTAACGCCAGTACTGACCCCAGCATGATGACGAATTACCTGATGACGAAGATTCAATACGCGCTCTCGTACAACAACGATCGCGAGATTCCCAACTGGACCAGTTGGCATCTTGACAGCACCTGGCGCGGTAGCGCTCCACGTCAGGATGATTTCCGCAACGACGACACTTTGCCGCCCGGCTTCCACCAGGTGCTAGGGACGGATTATTCGGGTTCGGGTTTTGACCGCGGTCACATGTGTCCCTCAGCAGACAGAACCTCGACCATCGAGGACAATTCGGCGACTTTCCTGATGACGAACATGGTTCCTCAAGGTCCCGGCAACAACCAGGGACCATGGGCTGCGCTTGAAAATTCTTTACGCACATTCCTTCCCGACAACGAGCTTTATATTCTGTCCGGGGGCCAGGGTGTAGGCGGGATTGGTTCTAATGGACCGTTGACTGTGCTTGCCAGTGGCGTGACCGTGCCCGCAAAAACGTGGAAGGCTGGGCTTATCCTTCCCGTGGGTGATAACGATGTTTCTCGCGTCGATAACAATACGCGAATCATCGCCGTTATCATGCCGAACGATGATGCGATCAGGCCTGACCAATGGCAGAAGTATCTGGCGACTGTAGATCAGATCGAGGCGCTGACTGGTTACGACCTTTACTCAAGCGTGCCAACCGAGGTCCAGGACGTGATAGAAGCGAGAGTGGACGCCGCCACTGATACGGCGCCGGTTACGGTGGATCAGACCAAAACAGTTGCTGAGGATGGTAGCGTTGGGGTAACGCTCGCAGCCACAGACTTCAACATCAACAATACCTTCACCTTCACGGTCGTCGACCAACCGTTGCACGGTTCAGTTTTGTGCACCGCGGCGAATTGCACTTACTCACCCGATGCGCATTACTTCGGATCGGATAGTTTTACCTTCAAAGCGAATGACAGCGCTCTGGATTCGAACGTCTCGACAGTTAGCATAACGGTAACGGAAATTAACAACGATCCGTCTGCCGTGAACGACAACAAGGAGACCGCTGAAGATTCATCATTGAATTTTCCGTCGAGCGATCTAACGAGCAATGATTCGGCAGGCCCCGGCGAGGGCGCACAGACACTCACGGTTGATTCCGTTATTTCTACTGTCAACACACACGGCAGTATTAACTTGAGTGCCGGGCAGATTACTTACACTCCCGACACTAATTACAACGGTCCGGCCAGCTTTGACTATCACATGTGCGACGACGGCACGACCAATGGCGCGCCGGATCCGAAGTGCGCCACAGGCACGGTCAACATCACGGTCAACGCTGTCAACGATCCTCCTGTGGCCGCCGTCGAAAGTTACAGCACCAACTCCAACGTTACGCTGAATGTGGCGGCTCCAGGAGTCCTTTCAAATGACACTGATATTGACGGCGGCGCACTTTCGGCGGTGCTTGTCTCTAACGTGAGCCATGGCTCGCTAACACTTAATTCCAACGGTTCTTTCAGCTACACACCAAGCCTGGATTTCGAAGGCTCGGACAGCTTCACTTACCATGCCTACGACGGAGCGGCTTACTCCAACGTGGTTACAGTCACCATCACAGTAAACGACACAGTAGCTCCGGTGCTGACGTCGTCGGTGGCCATCAGTTTGATTTCTACAACCAATAGTGACCTCATTAACGTCGGCCTTGCAGTGAGCGCCAGTGACAACAGTGGTGACCCGGTCACAATTCAGGTGGCGGTCTTTGGTGATGAAGACGATCAAACACCTACCTTTCACAACACTGTTCACTCACCTGACGCCAAGGACATCGCACCGATAACTCTTCGCTTGCGTGGCGAGCGCGTCGAGACAAGCGATGGCCGCGTCTATCTGATAGTCATCACGGCCACTGATTCTTCGAACAACATCAGCCGCAATTACCAAACGGTGGTGGTTCCGAAGAACAATAAACAGGCGAGTATCGACTCTGTAAACGCTCAGGCTGCGGCGGCAATGACGTATGCCCAGACGCATGAGGGCGCGCCTCCTGTCGGTTATTTCGTCATAGGAGACGGGCCTATTATTGGTCCAAAGCAATAGCAAACGTCGTTCGACGTTTTGGAATAGACGCAGTCTCGCAACGACATAAATGGACGGAAGCCTCTTTTGGGTTTCCGTCCTTTTTTTAGGTAGTGTCCTAAAGCTGCGTTGCCGCGAAAGAGGCAGCTTTGTCAAACTCGATGTTTCTCATTAACACCTCGCTTCAGCGAGTTGAAGAAGGCCTGGGAAAGAATCTTAGAAGCGTTTTAACGGCTTCTCCTCAAAAACCGTTAAAACGGTTGCCTGATCATACACGGCTCGTGATCACCTCGCTGGAGCGAGGTGTTAATTAGATATCACTATTCAGAACTGTCGCCGCGGCTCCTTGAACTCTTTGATGTAGTAGCAACACAACTTTGGGACACTACCTTTTTTTATCCTAACTTCGCTAAGGCCCGGAAAGACTTTGCACAAAAGTTTCGGCAGTTCACGCCGCTGCCCGATGTGATTGAATGACTTTTTGTACAACCTTCCACGAAACATTTTTCAGCGGCATTCCAATACACAGCAAGAAATGCGGGAGTCTGGAAATCACTTAACAGTGTGAAAGCGGTTGATGATAGAATGCCGCCCGTACCGCAGAAACATTATCCGCTTTAGCCTGGCGACATTGAAATCATCGTCCGGGCAGTCTCCTACAATTAGTCTCATACATGAGCGGGCGCAATCATGTGCAGCCACGCTGAAATTTGGGAAAGGTGAAACTAAATGTTTCTTCGTTATCGATCAGTGTCAAACACTTCCAAGGTAATGGCGTACTCGCTTCTTGCTGCGCTGGTGCTCGCAATATTCAGCAGCAACCTGGTGAAGCGCTCGTTTGTGCGAAGCGCCCTGGCAGACAACAGTGCGCAGACGCTGCCATTCTCCCAGGACTGGACTAACACCGGCCTCATCACGGCTAATGACAGCTGGTCAGGCGTACCCGGTATCGAGGGCTATCTGGGTCAGGACATAACCATTGCCACGGGGACTGATCCGCAGACCCTTCTCGGTACCAGTGCTGTCGCGAATGACCTCACGGTACTGGCGAATCAGACCGCGACGACGATCACAAATGGCGACGTAGCGGAATTCCAGACTACCTCACAGGCTGGCGCGCCGGGCACGAACTCTACAATTGCTCTGCAAGGCTCGGGCACAGCGGACGCTCCATACGTTCTGCTGTACCTGAATACCCTGGGACAGGCGAACATAAACATCGCTTACAATCTTCGCGATATAGACTGCACCACAGATAACTCCATTCAACAGGTAGCCCTGCAGTACCGCGTAGGTAATTCCGGGAATTTTACAAATGTTCCGGCCGGCTATGTCGCAGATGCGACGGCGGGTCCAAGCCTTTGCACGCTGGTGACGCCGATTAGCGTCGCCTTACCCGCAGCGGTAGATAACCAGGCCTTAGTGCAGGTGCGGATCATGTCAACGAACGCTGTCGGCAATGATGAGTGGGTCGGCGTTGACGACATCAGTGTGACCACGGGCGGCGGCGGCACTCCGACGCTCAATATCAACGACGTGACGCAAGCGGAAACGAATGCCGGTACAACTAGTTTCACTTTCAACGTGACTTTGACCGCTCCCGCCGGAGCGGGCGACGTCACCTTCAATGTGGACACTGCTGACGGCACTGCGCAAGACGGTACACCTGGTGGCGAAGATAACGACTACGTTGCCGTTCATACGACGGGCAGCATTGTCTCCGGCAACTCCTCCACAAATGTCACCGTTCAGGTCAATGGCGATGTGACAACCGAACCCAATGAGACGTTCTTCGTAAACATCACGAACGTCGTCGGCGCAAACGCGGGAGACGTGCAGGGCCAGGGCACGATTCAAAACGACGACTTCGTGATTACTCCGATTCACGATATTCAGGGGAGCGGCTCGTCGTCTCCGTTAGTGAGCACTGCCGTTACCACGACGGGAATCGTGACCGGGTTGAAGAGTAACGGCTTCTTCCTCCAAACACCGGATGCCGATGCCGACGCCAACCCCGAAACGTCTGAGGGCATTTTCGTGTTCACATCCAGCGCTCCACCGGCTGCCGCTGTGATCGGAAACTCGGTAAACGTTAGCGGCACGGTGCAGGAGTTTATTCCTTCGCAGGACCCGAATAGTCCGCCGGCGACGGAACTCATATCCCCGATGGTTGTGCTGCTTTCGACCGGGAACCCGTTACCGATTCCCATCCTTATTACCGCTGCCGAAACGACGCAGGCATCGGAGACGACGAACCCGTTGGACTCCCTCGAGGAATATGAAGGAATGCGAGTCACGGTCGCGTCGCTCACGGTGTCAGGGTCGACGCAAGGCACCATCACCGAATCGTCCGCCACTGTCACATCAAACGGCGTCTTCATTGGTGTCGTTACCGGTGTAGCCCGGCCCTTCCGCGAGCAGGGCATCGCCATTTCAGATCCGCTGCCAGCGGGCGCACCCGGAACTATTCCGCGCTTTGACGAAAACCCCGAGAGGATTCGCGTTGATAGCGACGCGCAACCAGGAACCACTGCGCTCGATGTTAACGCCGGCACTGTGATAACAAACATCACGGGACCTCTGGATTATGCGTTTCGGACTTACACGATTGACCCCGATGCGGCCACTCCGCCAGCCGTCGGCACGCAACCTGGCTCGACGCCGGTGCCGGCCGCAACCACCGATGAGGTTACCATCGCTTCATTCAACATGGAGCGCTTCTTCGACACGGTTAACGATCCGGACATCAGCGATCCGGTATTAACCCTAGCGGCCTTCAATCGCCGGCTCGCCAAGGCCTCGCTAATCATCCGCACAATCCAGCGTTATCCCGACGTAATCGGCGTCCAGGAGTTGGAAGACCTCTCTACCTTGCAGGCCGTGGCGACGCAGATCAATAGCGATGCAGTAAATCTCGACGGACTACCTAACCCTAACTACACGGCTTACCTAGTTGAAGGTAACGATATCGGCGGCATCGATGTCGGCTTCCTGGTTAAGCAGGCACGCATTAGCGTTGTTGATGTGACCCAGTTTGGCCTGACTACGACTTTTACAAATCCTGACAGTTCTACTTCGATTCTGAACGATCGCCCGCTGCTCGTGCTGCGCGCTACCTGTCCGCGGCCGTTGGGAGGAACGTTACCTTTTACCGTCATCGTCAATCATCTGCGCTCGCTCAATGGGGTCGATGATACGACGGCTGGGTCGAACGGCTGGACAACCGAAGGTGAGCGCGTTCGTTTTAAGCGGCGAGCACAGGCCGAATATCTCGCCGATCTGATTCAGACACGACAAGTCTCGGATCCAACTGAGCTCATTATCACCCTCGGCGATATGAATGCGTTCAACGTTAATGATGGATACGTAGACTCGATCGGAACAATCAAGGGAACGCCGGCACCCGCTTCCGCCGTCACGCTGGCCAGTAGCGATCTGGTGAATCCGGATCTCACCGACCTGATCGATGTTTTGCCGGCGACACAGCAGTACTCTTACAACTTTGACGGAAACGCGCAAACGCTCGACCACATCATTCTCAATTATAAAGCGCTCGTTTTCCTGACTCGTTTTGCATATGCCCGTGACGATTCGGATTTCGCAGTTAAGAACTACGAGTCGACCAACGAGCTTCGCATCTCTGATCACGATCAGCCGGTTGCATACTTCAACCTGACCCTTTCGCCCACCGCAGCAAACGGCGTTGTCAGTGGACAACTAACTGATCCGAATGGGATTCCTATCGCAGGGGCGGTCGTGAATTTGAGCGGCACGCAGAACCGTAAATTGATCACCGACGCGAATGGCAACTATCGCTTCGATGGTGTCGAGACCTCGGGCTTCTACACGGTGACGCCTTCGCGGGCGAACTACAGCTTCAGTCCCGCCGAACGTTCGTTTAGTCAGATCGGCAACCAAACGGAAGCAGTGTTCACCGGCACGCCGGCTGGCGGGTTTGTCAATCCTTTAGACACGCCTGAGTATTTCGTGCGGCAGCACTATCTGGATTTTCTGGGACGCGAACCTGATGAGAGCGGGTTCAACTTCTGGAGCGATCAGATACTCGAGTGTGGCACGGACGCGGGCTGCCTCGAACGAAGAAGAATTAATGTTTCGGCAGCTTACTTTCTTTCCATCGAGTTTCAGGAGACGGGCGGGCTGGTGGATGGACTCTACCGGGCAAGTTACGGGGTTCGTCCTCAATTCGCTGAGTTCATGCCTGATACCGCAACGCTTGCGCGTGACGTCGTTGTCGGCCGCACCGGTTGGGAACAACTCCTGGCAGCAAGCAAACAAGCTTTCCTCGACGAGTGGGTGAACCGGCCCGCCTTTCGTGCGGCCTACGATCTGCTGACCAATGATCGCTATGTTGATGCGCTAATTGCGCACACGGGAGTCAACTTCACGGCCAGCGAGCGCGACAGCCTGGTGAACGGCTTAACCTTTGGCACGCTTACACGCGCCGGTGTGTTGCAACGCATCGCCGAGGATGAACGATTTGTAAGCGCGAAGCGTAACGACGCGTTTGTGTTGATGGAATACTTTGGTTACCTCCGCCGCGACCCAGATGCGAGTGGCTTCCAATTCTGGCTCAACAAGCTGAATCAGTTTGGCGGCAACTTCGAACAGGCGGAGATGGTGAAGGCGTTCATGGTTTCTGGTGAGTATCGAGACCGCTTTCCAAGATAACGAGGATTAGAAGGCCGCGGATTAACGCAGAGTAACGCGGATCAGAACTAAACAAATTCTGATCTGCGTGATCCGCGTTACTCCGCGGCTTGATTTGTAATGAGCACGGCATGCTGTGCTTCAACCTGTATGTCCTGCAACACAAGAATAGGACACTACGCATCAGTCAGACCTGACCGAAAGTCGAAAGTAAAAAACAAGTAAGCCAGTAGATAAGTAATTGAGAGAGTGAGTTATTAGGGCGCCAGGGGGAGAGGAAAACGGGAGCGCTAAGATTCGCAAAAAAAGTGGTCTAAAAGAAA